>JABLTS010089636.1_pt1 | contig 20515 bp, 21 predicted proteins | sample 7160081 | NCBI WGS metagenome assembly JABLTS01 (sample SAMN14651231, study PRJNA627086) | human gut metagenome | isolation source: feces | host: Homo sapiens | reverse complement strand
CGGGAAAAAGCGTGCTGATCGAACCGACCTCCGGTCTGCCAGCAGGCGGCGGTCCAGCGTGCCATCTGCCCGGAGGATATCCGCTCCGAACCGCTCCGCCAGCCGGGGCAGCAATGGCGAGCCCGGGAGCAAGATCTCCCGGGACATCTGATCGGCATCGGCCAGCGGGACACCGTGTGCAGCAAAAATAGATGTGACCGTGGATTTGCCGCAGCCGCTGCGGCCCGTAATGCCCAGCGTGATCATAGCTTGATCACCCGGAATGCCGCCGCCCGGATCAGGCGGTTGTAAACAGCCATGGAGAGGCCGTCTTTCTGGGGGCAGCGGGCATAGACCACGGAATCTCCCTGCTCATCCAGTGCACGCAGGCTCCGGAAGATGTGCTTGGCCTGGTCGGCACCATCGCCCTCGCGGCCATACTCCACGCAGGGCACTCCCAGCTTTTCGGCCTCGCCGGTAAAGCAGAGGCAGCTGGGGTTCTGGTCGGCGTGGGCGTCCACATACGCCTTGAACTGCTCAAAGCTGCCCTCCAGCAGGGTCACATCCGCCTTGGGGGCGTAGTGCTTATACTTCATGCCGGGGCTGCGGACCACAGCGCCCTCCGGCAGCTTTTCGAGGATAGCTTTGGAAACTTCCACTTCCTCGCCGAGGGCACGTTCCAGCTCTTCCAATGTAATGTGGCCGGGGCGGAACAGGGTGGGCTTCTCGCCCACCACCGAGATGACGGTGGATTCCACGCCCACCGCGCACTCGCCGCCATCCAGGATCAGCGGCAGGCGGCCATCCATATCGGTAAAGACGTCCTGCGCGTTGGTGGGACTGGGCTTGCCGGAGAGGTTGGCCGAGGGAGCTGCAAAAGCGCAGCCGCTCTGCCGGATGATGGCCTGCACCACCGGGTGACTGGGCATCCGGATGCCCACGGTATCCAGACCGGCACAGCACTCCGCTGCCACCTCCGGGCCGCGGGGCATGATGATGGTCAGGGGGCCAGGGCAGAACGCCGCCATCAGCAGCTGGGCACGCTCCGGCACCTCACTGACAAGGCCGGGCAGCATGTCCGGGCCTGCAATGTGGACGATGAGGGGGTTATCCTGCGGGCGTCCCTTTGCCACAAAGATTTTTTTGACGGCTTCCCCGTTGCGGGCGTCGGCTGCAATGCCGTACACCGTTTCCGTAGGGAGAGCCACCAGCTCTCCCTGCCGCAGAAGCTCTGCGCCGCGGGCGATGCCTGCCGCATCCGCCGGGCGAAGTTCCGTTTTTATTTTCATACAAATCATCGCTCTTTTCTACTGTAAAGTATAGTTTCTTTACACCGTTTCGTGCGTATTATCTATCGCTTTGCGTGTCCAGCTGGCGCAGCTTTTCAGCCTGCTCGCGCATGGCAAGCGCATCGATGATCTCATCCAGATTGCCGTCCATGATCTTGTCCAGATTATGGACCGTCAGGCCAATGCGGTGGTCCGTGCAGCGGTCCTGCGGGAAGTTGTAGGTGCGGATCTTTTCGCTCCGGTCGCCGGTACCCACCTGCCCCTGCCGGTTGGCATTGATGGCGTCCTGCTGCTCTTTCTGCTTCTGGGCCAGCAGGCGGCTGCGCAGAATTTCAAGGGCCTTATCTTTATTCTGGAACTGGCTGCGCTCGTTCTGGCATTCTACCACCATGCCGGTGGGGAGATGTGTCACACGGATGGCGCTGGAAGTCTTGTTGATGTGCTGGCCGCCGGCACCCGAAGAGCGGAATGTATCAATGCGGAGGTCTTTCATGTCCAGCGCAAAATCCACTTCCTCGGCCTGGGGCATTACGGCTACCGTTGCCGTGGAGGTGTGGATGCGGCCCTGCGTCTCCGTTTCCGGCACTCGCTGCACTCGGTGGACACCGCTCTCATATTTGAGGCGGTTGTAGGCGCCCCGCCCGTTCACCGCGATGATGGCCTCTTTCACGCCGCCCAGCTCGGTCTCGTTGAGGTTGAGCACTTCCCACTCCCAGCCCCGGCTCTGGACGTACATGCTGTACATCCGCATCAGGCTGTGGGCAAACAGGGCCGCTTCCTCGCCGCCGGCTCCGCCGCGCAGCTCCAAAATCACGCTTTTTTCGTCATTTGCATCCTTGGGCAGTAGCAGAATTTTGAGATTATTTTCCAGCTCCGCCACATCCTGACTTTTTTCGCTGACTTCCTGCTGTACCATTTCCTTAAAGTCCGCGTCGAGGGTCTCCCCCTCCAGCAGGGCTTTGGCCTGTTCCAGATGATCTTTGGCGGTAGCCAGCTTCCGGTAGGCGTCCACCACAGGCTCCAGCTCGTGGTACTCCTGCATCAGGCGGCGGAACAACGCCGGGTCTGCAGCCGTTTCCGGCTGGTTCAGGCGGATGGAAAGCTCCTCAAACCGGTGGCTGACCGCCTCCATTTGGGAAAACAGTTTTGGCATATTGGGCAGTTCTCCTTACAACAATTTCCGAATGTGCTGACAGCTGCAAGGCGCTACACCGTGCCCGGTTTGATGACTTTTTTGATGTTCTTTTCAATTTTTGCGCGGGGCAGCATGACCTCGCGGCCACAGCCCGTGCAGCGGATCCTGAAATCCATGCCCACGCGCAGCACCTCAAAGCTTGCAGCGCCGCAGGGGTGCTTTTTGCGGGTGAGGATGGTATCTCCCACTGCAATGTCCATAAGTGTATCCCTCCTGCTTGTACAAAGTGGTACAGGCCGTATGGGCGGGGCACAACCCCACGCATACAGATATAGTATAAACCAAACTCGTGCAAAATGCAAATATCTGCTGCCGGCTGCGCATATGGTGTACCAGCCTGGTACCACCAGCCGGACCGCAGGCAAAACACAAGAGAAAGAGGAATGAAAGATGATGCAAACATTCAGAACCGAAAGCAACTACCGCAGTGCGAACCGCCTCTCCCCCGCGGAGCTGCGGGCCGCCATGGCCAACCGCGAGATTTTGCAGAGCACCGCCCTCGCCTTTGATACCCAGCGGCAGCTCCGCTTTGAGCTGGGCGGCACCAAAGCGGTGATGCCCTTTGCCCAGTGTGCCGACGGAGCGGAAAACGGCTCGGTGCGGGATATTGCCGTGCTGACACGGGTGGGCCGCCCCACCTGTTTTATCATTGAATCTCTGGATACCGATGAGAGCGGCCAGCCGTTCTACCGGCTCTCCCGGGCTGAGGCCCAGCGGATGTGCAAGGCGGAGTATCTCGACACCCTGACGCCCGGCGATATCCTGCCCTGCACCGTGACCCATATTGAACCCTTTGGCGCGTTTTGTGATGTGGGCTGCGGCATCAGCGCCCTTTTGCCCATTGATTGCATGTCCGTCAGCCGCATTTCTTCCCCCGCTGACCGGGTCAGCGTAGGGCAGCAGATTCTGTGCGCCATCAAGAGCCGGGATGTACAGGGGCGGTTCGTGCTCACCATCCGGGAGCTGCTGGGCACCTGGGCCGAGAACGCCGCCGCTTTTACAGTAGGGGAAACGGTCGTGGGCATCGTGCGGAGCGTGGAGGAATACGGCACCTTTATTGAGATTGCGCCCAACTTGGCCGGATTGGCGGAAAGCTGCCCCGACCTGCACCCCGGCCAGCCTGTGAGTGTCTACATCAAAAATATCCTCCCGGACAAAATGAAGATCAAGCTGGTCATCGTCAACCACAGCCTGAGCCAGAGCCATCGGTTTGAGCTGCGGTATTTCATCACGGAGGGGCACCTGGATCACTGGCTCTACTCCACCCCGGAGAGCCACAAACGGATCGAGACGGATTTTGCGGTTGCGGCTTGCAATCCAGCCTGAAACCCTTTATACTAGGGTGGAATAGAAAATAAAACCAGAGGAGATGTGTGAACGATGGCCGCCAACGATGCTTTTACTGCCGGAGTACGTCCCGGCGGGCTGACGAACAGCACCGAGATCCGGTTGCTGCTGTGCTATCTGGTCAAGAATGCCGGGCCCATTACCCGGACGGAGATCGAAAACGCCCTGATGGAGGAAGCGCTGGTCAATTACTTTGAGATCGGCTCCTGTCTGGACGATATTACCCGGCAGAGCCTTGTCACTTTGCAGAACGACCGCTACGCCATCACGGAGAAAGGCCGCAAGGTAGCGCAGGAGCTGGCCTACGATCTGCCCCGCAGTGTGCGGGAGCGGGCCGTGGCTGCCGTCTTTCGGGCCCAGACCTGGGCCCGAAAGGAAGCGGAATACAGTGCCCGCATTACCGAGAAAGCGGACGGCCACTGCTCCGTCCGCTGCACGGTCAAAGCGCTGGACCAGGAGCTGTTCTGCCTGGATTTGGGCACCCCGGACCGTCTGAGCGCCGAGCTGGTCAAAAAGCAGTTCATCCTGAAAGGCAATGAGATCTATCAGATGCTCATTACCAAATTGACCGAAGAAAAAAACTGACCTTTTGCAATTTTTACAAAGAGAACGTCCCCTGCCCCAGCGGCCATTTGCGGCCACATGGGTGCAGGGGGCTTTTTGTCTTACCCCAAACAGCCTCGTTATTTTTTCTACTTTGGCTGAGAATCTTAACAATGGGCAGACTTTATGGTATGCTGTCAGATGTGAGTATTTTTGACACAGCCGTGGGCGTGATCGTGGCGCTGGCCGTCAACTACTACCTGCCCCGGGAAAAAGTCGTGCCCCTGTGGGAGGGGTTCAAAGCCAGAATTTCCGGTAAGAGCGCAAAATAACCCGTTTTACTGTTTGCCCAGCTGCCAGAACGCCACGGCGCTGGCTGCCGCCACATTGAGCGAATCCACCCCGTGGGACATGGGGATCTTGACCGTGTAATCGCAGGCGGCAATGGTGGAGCGGGCCAGGCCGTCGCCCTCGGTGCCCAGCACGATGGCAAGCTTGGGTTCCTTGGCCAGCTGTTCGTCGTCGATGCTGACAGAACGGTCACTCAGGGCCATGGCAGCCGTTTTGAAGCCCAGCGCATGGAGCTGCTCCATTCCCTTTTCCGGCCAGTCGGCGGGCGTCTGGCCGATCTGCGCCCAGGGCACCTGAAAGACAGTTCCCATGCTCACCCGCACCGCCCGGCGGCAGAGCGGGTCACAGCAGGAGGGGTTGATAAGGACGGCATCCATGTTGAGGGCCGCTGCACTGCGGAAGATGGCCCCCACATTGGTAGAATCCACAATGCCCTCCAGAACAGCCACCCGCCGGGCATTTTTGCAGAGTTCTTCCACGGAACGGGGTGCCGGACGGCGGAATGCGCAGAGCACGCCCCGGGTAAGTTCAAAGCCCGTCAGAGCCGCCAGCAGCTCTCGATCCGCCGTGTAAACAGGAGCATCCCCGCAGCGGGTCAGGATTTCTGCCGCCGGACCGGTGATCTGTTTGCGCTCCATCAAAAGGGAGAGCGGCTGATAGCCTGCATCCAGCGCCCGGGAAATAACTTTGGGGCTCTCGGCAATAAAGATGCCTTTCTCCGGCTCCAGACGATTGCGCAGCTGGTTCTGGGTCAGCCGGGCGTAGGGGTCCAACTCCGAGGCGTGAAAATCGGTGATCTCGATGATATTCGGCATAGGATGCTCTCCTTTGGCATTGTTCAGAATTGTGTGGCCTTATTCTAGCACATCCGGCTCCAGAATGCAAAAATGCAGAGTCCGCCTTTGGCTGGCATATCATTTCCACATGTCAGCCATATCCCGGAATCTATCTTGTGCTTTTTGCCGAATGTGCTTATAATAAAGGAGCTGCCTTTTGCGGCAGCAGTCTTTGAAATTCAAGAGAGGTGGAATACTCCATGCAGACCAGCTCGGCGTCCAAGCGCCTGCTGCACGGCCAGATGTCGGAATCGTTCGTCACGGCCATATTTTTGTCTCTTTCAGGCGGCTTACAGGACGCATATACCTACTTTTTCCGCGGCAAGGTTTACGCCAATGCCCAGACGGGCAACATCGTGTTGCTGAGCCAGCACCTGTTTACCGGAGATTTTCTCAAAGCGCTTCATTACCTGATCCCGCTGGTCGCTTTCGCTTCCGGCATTCTGGCGGCGGAACTGTTCCGGGAACACTTCCAGAGCCTGAAAGCCCTGCACTGGCGGCAGATGATCGTTCTGGCAGAGATCCTGCTCCTGTTCAGCGTGGGATTTTTCCCGCAGGAGCTGAACCTGCTGGCCAACGCCATCGTCTCGTTCTCCTGCGCCATGCAGGTACAGACGTTCCGCAAGGTGAACGGCTATGCATACGCCAGCACCATGTGCATCGGCAACATGCGCGGCGGCATGGAAGCTCTGGCTGTCTGGATCGTCAAACACGACCCCAAAGCCCTGCGCAAAGTTTCCCATTATTTTGGCATCATCTTCCTGTTTGGCGTGGGTGCGGGCCTTGGCTGGGTGGCCGTGGAGCATTTTGCCACCCGGGCCATCTGGTGGTCCTGCCTGCTGCTGGTCATCTGCTTCGCGCTGATGTTCGTTCGGGAAGATCTGGAGGACAACCCCGCCATTGAGCAGGACCTTGCCGAGATCCGGCAGGAAGCAGGCGAGATCGACCACCTGCTGAAAGAGGAACTGCACGAGGAGCACGAGGCTCTCCGCGATACGCTGGAACACAAAAACTGAATCTATTTTTCAAATGGCCGCTTTTTCCTCCCGCCGGGGGATGGGCGGCCTTTTTGCATCCATTCTTCCGGGGAATGGATGTGATGAAAATTCCGTATTTTACAAATATCATACTGGATGTTTCCAATCCCATCGTTCTGGTGCGGGCTTCCACAGAAACCGAGTGTAAAAACGGCCCCGTGCAGTCTCCCCTGCCGAGGCTGTTTTCCTTTGCTGAATCATCTAAAAACAGAATGGTTCACGATAAAAACCAGCTATTTTACAGAATGATAAAAGTGCGGTATTCTATGGTCAGAAAGAAGATCCCCCACGGGATGAAAGAGAGTATCAGTACCACCCGGTTTTAGAAAGGAACTATCTGCTATGATCAAACTGTATGAGAACGGCATCTACCTGGTCAACGGCGAAACGATCTGCTCCTGCCCCGAGGAAGTGGCCCAGAAGTCCGGCCGCGCTACCACCAAAGAGGAGGCCACCAAGGGCACCATGGCCTACGGCATCCTGCAGGCTCACAACCAGAGCGATGACCCCGACGCCCTGCGCCTGAAGTTCGACTCCATGACCAGCCACGACATCACCTATGTCGGCATCATCCAGACGGCCCGCGCTTCCGGCCTGAAGCAGTTTCCCATCCCCTATGTCCTGACCAACTGCCACAACAGCCTGTGCGCTGTGGGCGGCACCATCAACGAGGATGACCACAAGTTTGCCCTCTCCGCTGCTCACAAGTACGGCGGCATCTATGTGCCCACCAACATGGCCAACATTCACAGCTACAACCGTGAGACGATGGCTGCCGGCGGCAAGATGATCCTGGGCTCCGACTCCCACACCCGCTACGGTGCTCTTGGCACCATGGCCGTGGGCGAGGGCGGCGGCGAGCTGGCCAAGCAGCTGCTCTGCCGCACTTACGATTTCGCCCGTCCCGGCGTCATCGCCATCTACCTGACCGGCACCCCCCGCGTCGGCATCGGCCCCCACGATGTGGCCCTGAGCATCTGCGGCGCAGTCTACAAGAACGGCTACGTCAAGAACAAGGTCATGGAGTTCGTCGGCCCTGGCGTGGCTTCCCTGCCCATCGAGTACCGCAACGCCATTGACGTGATGACCACCGAGACCACCTGCTGGTCTTCCATTTGGGTGACCGATGAGGAGACCCAGCGCTACTACACTCTGCATGGCCGTCCGCAGGACTACAAGAAGCTGAACCCCGCTGAGGTCGCTTACTATGACGGCTGCGTCTACATCGACCTTTCCACCGTGGAGAGCACCATCGCCATGCCCATGCATCCCTCCAACACCTACACCATCCACGAGCTGCAGGCCAACGCCAAGGACATCCTGCATCTGGTGCAGGAAGAGGCCAACAAGCAGATCAAGGGTGCCAAGATGAACCTGGACAGCAAGTACCACGATGGCGCTGTCTGGGTGGATCAGGGCGAGATCGCAGGCTGCGCCGGCGGCACCTTCGATAACATCTGCGCCGCTGCCGACATCCTGCGCGGCAAGAGCTGCGGCAACGGTGCCTTTACCCTGAGCATCTACCCGGGCTCCATGCCGGCTCTGGCCGAGCTCATCCGCAATGGCCGCGCCTCCGACCTAGTGGACGCCGGTGCCATCATGCGCGAGTGCTTCTGCGGTCCCTGCTTCGGCGCAGGCGACTGCCCGGCCAACGGCGAGTTCTCCATCCGCCACACCACCCGCAACTTCCCCAACCGTGAGGGTTCCAAGCCGGGCGAGGGCCAGATGAGTGCCGTGGCGCTGATGGATGCACGTTCCATCGCCGCTACCGCTGCCAACGGCGGCAAGCTGACCGCTGCCACCGATCTGGACATCGAGTACACCAAGCCCGAGTATCACTACAATGCAAACCTTTACGCAAAGCGTGTTTACAACGGCTGGGGCCATGCCGAGCCGGAAACCGAGCTGCGTTTCGGCCCCAACATCAAGGACTGGCCTGAGATGCCTGCCCTGACCGACGACCTGCTGGTCAAGGTCTGCTCCTACATCACCGACCCCGTGACCACCACCGATGAGCTAATCCCCTCCGGTGAGACTTCTTCCTACCGCTCCAACCCCGAGCGCCTGTCCGAGTTTGCCCTGAGCCGCCGCGACCCCCAGTACGTCTCCCGCAGCAAAGAGGTGCGCCAGATCGAGCGGGACCGTGAGGCGGGCAAGGCCCTGCCCGAGGAAGTCCTGAATGTCTATGCTGCCCTGACCAAAGCCGGTGTGAAGAACGATCCTGCCAACACCGACATCGGCTCCACCATCTTCGCCAATATGCCCGGCGACGGTTCCGCCCGTGAGCAGGCTGCCTCCTGCCAGCGCGTGATGGGCGCTGCCGCCAACTTTGCAAAGCAGTACGCCACCAAGCGTTACCGCTCCAACTGCATCAACTGGGGCATGACCCCGTTCCTAGTGGAAAACCCGGAGGTCTTTGCTCTGGGCGATTACATCTTCATCCCCGGCCTGCGGCAGGCTGTGCTGGAAAATAAGGCCAGCTTCTCCGCTTACGTCGTCAAGGCAGACGGCACGGTCACTGAGTTCCCGGTCTCCACGGGTGCCCTGACCGAGCCTGAGCGCCAGATCATTGCCGACGGCTGCCTCATCAACTACTACCGCAACAACCAGTAAGATGGAGCGGCACGGGCTTGCACATCTGTCCACAAAACAGTATACTGAAAAAAGACCGAAAAAAGGACGGAATATGCTATGGATGAAAAAGATCTGCAGATCTTCCTGACCCTTGCCGAGACGGGCAACCTGACCCGGACGGCGGAGAAGCTCTATCTGGCACAACCTACCCTGAGCAAGCGGCTGCAGAACCTGGAGTTCGAACTGGGTGCCACCCTGTTCCTGCGCAGCAAGCACGGCGTGACCCTGACACCCGCCGGGGAGGCGGCACGAGAGACGTTCCTGCACACCACCAGGGATTTTGAGGACCTGCGGGAGCGGCTGCAGAAAGGCCGCGGCATCGTCAGCGGTACGCTGCGCATCGCTACTTCCATTGATTACTCCACCTACCGCCTGCCGGAAGTGCTGGCGCAGTACACCACCCACTACCCGGAGGTCAAGCTGCAGATCTACAGTGAGCACAGCCGGGAGTGCGTGCGGCAGATGCAGACCGGCCGCCCCCACATTGCCATCATGCGGGGCGAGTGCGAGTGGGACGAGGGCAAACTCCTGCTGGAGCGGGAATCCGTCTGTCTCATCCGGAACAAGGCCAATGCGGACACGCCGCTGGAAGAGCTGCGGTACATTGACCGGGACGCGAATCCCGAGCACCAGAGCATGAAAGCCCGCTGGCTGATGGAGCACAAGCTGGAGCCCTCCAGCATCCTGAATGTGGAGGGCCTTTCCACCTGCGTGGCCATGGTCAAGGCAGGTCTGGGCTGGAGCATCGTGCCGGAGATCTGCCTCTCCTACTTTGACGGCATTGCCGAGCCGCTCTTCTTTGCGGATGGCACGCCGCTCACCCGCTCCACCTACCTGCTCTACCGCAGACGGGAAACGGAGCTGCCCCAGGTACGGGCATTCATCCAGACCGTCTGTGAGCGGGAGAACATCCCCTCCCCCGTGCCGCGCGTCTGACCGATTTTCAAAACCGCAGTCCACTTGCAATCTTATGCAGGCAGGCTGCGGTTTTTGTCATTTTCTCGCAGAATCCAATTGCAGAGCCGTAATTGGTGTGGTATACTATTAACATTGTGTTATTGAAACAGGAAGAGGGGTCAACGAATGAAAAAAGGCTTTGATAACGATAAATATCTTCTCATGCAGTCCCAGCACATCCGGGAGCGCATTGCCCAGTTTGACAACAAGCTCTACCTGGAGTTTGGCGGCAAGCTGTTTGATGACTACCACGCCTCCCGCGTGCTGCCCGGCTTCCAGCCGGATTCCAAGCTGCAGATGCTGCTCCAGCTGAAAGACCAGGCGGAGATCGTCATCGTCATCAGCGCGGAGGACATCATCAGCAGCAAGGTTCGCGGTGATTACGGCATCACCTATGATCTGGACGTGCTCCGCCTCATCGACGCGTTCCAGGGTGTTGGCCTGTTTGTGGGCAGTGTCTGCATCACCATGTACACCGCCGCCCCCGAGGTGGAGCAGTTTGAGCAGCGGCTCAACGGGCTGGGCATCCGGACGTTCCGCCACTACAAGATCCCCGGCTACCCCAACGATGTGGCCCGCATCGTCAGCGACGAGGGCTACGGCAAGAACGAGTACATCGAGACCCAGCGCCCGCTGGTGGTCATCACGGCCCCCGGCCCCGGCAGCGGCAAAATGGCCACCTGTCTGTCCCAGCTGTACCACGAGTACAAGCGAGGCGTCAAGGCCGGTTACGCCAAGTTTGAAACGTTCCCCATCTGGAACATTCCCCTCAAACACCCGGTCAACCTGGCCTACGAGGCCGCTACCGCCGACCTGAACGATGTGAACATGATCGACCCGTTCCATCTGGAGGCCTACGGCAAGACCGCTGTCAACTACAACCGCGACATTGAGATTTTCCCGGTGGTCAACGCCATGTTTGAGCTGATCGCGGGCAAGAGCCCCTACCACTCTCCCACCGACATGGGCGTGAACATGGCCGGCAACTGCATTGTGGATGATGCTGTCTGCCGCGAGGCTTCCCGCAATGAGATCGTCCGCCGCTATTTCAAGGCCCTGTGCGACCAGAAAGTCAGCGGAAACGCCAGCAGTGAGCTGTTCAAGCTGGAACTGCTCCTCAATCAGGCAGGCCTCACCGTGGGCAGCCGCCCGGTAGAGCAGCAGTCTCACGCTGTCTCCAAGAAGACCGGCGGTGCTCCCGCTGCCGCCATCCAGCTGCCGGACGGTACCGTTGTCACCGGCAAGACCGGCCCTCTGCTGGGTGCTGCTTCCTCTGCCCTGCTGAATGCCCTCAAGAAGCTGGCCGGCATCGACCAGGAAGAAGACCTCGTCTCCTGCCGCGCCATTGAGCCCATCCAGACCCTGAAAACCAATTATCTGGGCAGCAAGAACCCCCGCCTGCATACCGATGAGATCCTGATCGCCCTTTCCAGCTCGGCTGCCGAGAACGAGACTGCCGCCAAGGCCCTGCGTCAGCTCTCCATGCTGAAAGGCTGCGACATGCACTCGACCGTCATCCTGTCCAGTGTGGACACCGATACCATCAAACGGCTGGGCATGTACCTGACCTGTGAGCCGGTTTATGAGGAAGAGGACCGCAAGTACCACAAGCGCTGATTTTCCTCCCCTATGACACAAAAAGCCCGTTCCGCGAAGCTTTCACGGAACGGGCTTTTCTGATGCGTTTTATTCGGAATAGTGTGCCAGGAACTGTTTGGTGCGCTCCTCCTTGGGATGGTCGATGAGCTCTTTGGCAGGGCCCTCTTCCACCACCACGCCGCCATCCATAAAGAGGATGCGGTCTGCCACGTCGCGGGCAAAGTGCATCTCGTGGGTAACGATGATCATCGTGGTCTTCCGATCGGCCAGGTCTCGCAGCACCCGGAGGACTTCGCCGGTCAGCTCCGGGTCCAGCGCGGAAGTGGGCTCGTCAAAACAGAGGATGTCCGGGTGGAGAGCCAGCGCGCGGGCAATGGCCACGCGCTGCTGCTGGCCGCCGGAGAGCTGGTGCGGGTAGTGGTTTGCCCGCTCCGAGAGGCCCATCTGGGCCAGCAGCTCTCTGGCCTGTGCTTCCAGCTCGGCGTGGATGGCCTTTTTGTTGGCCTTATAATCCGGCCGCTCCTTTGCCAGCAGCTCTCCGGCCAGCATTACATTCTGCAGGGCCGTGTACTGCGGGAAGAGGTTAAAGTTCTGGAACACGAGGCCGAAGTGGAGCCGCTTTTTGCGGATCTCGCTCTCCCGCTGGGTGGCGGGGTCGGCGGCATCCCACATGGTCTCACCGTTGACCTTGATGACGCCGGTATCCGGCCGCTCCAGAAAGTTGAGGCAGCGCAGCAGTGTGGTTTTGCCAGAACCGGAGGAACCAATGATCGCCAGCGCCTCGCCTTTTTCCAAAGTCAGTGAAATGTCCTTGAGGACCTTGGTGTCCTCAAAATTTTTCCCGATGCCGGAGGCTTCGAGTAATGCCATAATGTTTTGCCCTCCTCAGCAGCGGAAATAGTCCATCTTCTTCTCGGCCCAGTTGAGCAGGAGCGTGAGGGCTCCCACAAAGACGAGGAAGAAGATCGCGGTGGAAAACAGCGGCCAGATGAGGCCCTTTGCGCTGTATTCCTTTGCCATCATGATGATCTCTTTGTTTGCAATGGTGTTGGCCAGCGAGGTATCCTTGACCAGGGTAATGATCTCATTGCCCATGGGAGGCAGGATGCGCTTGACCACCTGCAGCAGTGTGACCTTGAAGAAGATCTGGGTCTTGGTCATGCCCAGCACCTGCCCGGCCTCCGTCTGGCCCTTGGGCACCGCCTCGATGCCGCCGCGGTAGATCTCCGAGAAGTAGCAGGCGTAGTTGATGGCAAAAGCCACCACCGCCGCCACCAGACGGCCATTGGAGCCGGAGGGCCAGGGGTTATTGAAGCCCATCAGGCCCGGGCCTAAATAGATGACGATGATCTGAAGCATCAGCGGGGTACCGCGGATGATCCAGACGAACGTCTTGACCGCGCCGCGCAGGGGGGCGCAGCGGCTCATGGAGCCAAACGCCACCACCAGCCCCAGCGGCAGGGAGAACACCAGTGTCCAGAAAAAGAGCTCACAGTTGAGCAGAAACGCGCCGGAAAGGCGCTCAAGAATCACAGTCACAAACACACACCCATCAATTCAAACATACGTTCGGTTTTTACTCCGCCAGAGTCAGACCATATTTCTCGGCCAGAGCGCCCATGGTGCCATCGGCCTTGAGCTCGTCAAAGGCGGTGTCCACAGCGGCGGCCACATCACTGCCCTTGCGGAATGCCACGCCGTACTCTTCCACGTTCAGCTCGTCCACCATTTTCAGGTTGGCGTAATCGGTGCCCTCGCCGATCATGGCCGAAGCCAGGGTCAGGTCCAGCACAGCAGCGTCGGCGGTACTGGCGGCAACTTCCATCAGGCAGTCCGTCTGGACGCTCTTGGAAACGTAATCGGCCTGTGCCAGGTTCTCGTCCTCCTGGATGGTGGTCTCACCGGCGGAACCGGCCTCGGCGACCACGGTCTTACCCACGAGGTCCGCGGTGGAGGTGTACTCGGTGCCATCCTTGACCACAACGACCTGTGCGTTCTTGACGTAGGGCTTGGTGCAGGCCATGTTCTCCTCACGGTCATCCGTCAGGGTCAGGCCGTTCCAGATGCAGTCGATGCTCTTGGCGGCCAGCTCGGTCTCCTTGGTGTCCCAGTTGATCTCCACGAACTCCGGCTCCACGCCCAGCTTCTCGCAGACAGCGGTTGCCAGCTCGGTGTCAAAGCCCGTAAAGTTGCCGTCAGCATCGGTGTAGTTCATGGGCTCATACACGGTGTAGCCAATGACCATCTTGCCGTTGGACTGGATGTAGGCCAGGTCGCTGTCCGCGTCCGAGACAGCGGAAGCAGCGGCAGAACCAGCCGCCGCGCTGGAAGCCGTGGAAGAAGCAGCCGTGCTGGAAGCACCACCACAGGCGGCCAGGCTCAGTGCCATGGCACCGGCCAGAAATGCAGATACGATTCGTTTCATAAGATCTTCCCCTCTCATGGTCCCATGGCACCAGCCCCGTACCGATCGGGGCGGGCGGCTTCGTTTCACCGCTTTACCATGCTAAATTGTTAAACTGTGACTATAGAATAACGCGTTTGCCTCCGTTTTGCAAGAGGCAAACGCGTTTTTTCGCAGTTTGACGGTTTGAGAGGGACATTCCGCCCTTATGGCTGTGAATCTGCACAAGTACCGCGGGGTTACTCTACCAGCGCCGCCTCAATGTTGGCCAGCACTTTGATGCCGTGCTGGCGGGCATGTACGATATCCCATTTCTTTGGCTGGCATTCTATCCAAAGAGCACGCCGCAACTTCGAGCATTCTGCCAAAGTTTCCTCCAAAACATCGCAAAAAGCCGCCCTTTGCAGAGCGGCTTCAAAAATCATCCTTTATTTTGCTTCTTCCAGCGCTTTGGCGGCGGCTTTTTGCAGCGCGGTCACATCAATGGTGCACAGGGCAGCCAGGTCCGCATCCGAGCCCTCCGCCGGGAGCTTTGCGATCTCTGCAGCGGTCTTTCCCTTGAGGTAAGAGCAGAAGCCCTCGCTGTGCTCGTACCACTCCTTGCCCAGAGAGGAAGCACCCCGCATCCCGTAGCTGTCGCCCTGCTCCAGCTTGGTTTTCACGGCGTCCGGAGCCATGACATTGCCATCCGACATCACGGTCAGGGCGGGCTCCGCCATATCCCCGATGGCACTGGTCACCCGTCCATCGGAATCGGTGGTCAGGGCCACGATCGTCACATCCACCTGCGCGTTGACATCTTTGTCATCGGTGGCCGTCACGTCCGAAGAAGCGTTGGCTGCCTCAATCCCCAGCGAGACCCGGTCGCCTTTGGCGGCACCCAGCGCCTCGGCGTTGGCGCAGGCCTTCGCAACGGCGTCCCGGTAACCGTCAATGGCAATGGTGCAGCTGGAAAGCAGGTCGGCATCCTTGGGCTTCCCGTCTTCCTCCGTCTCCAGCTTGGCAACTTTTTCGGCTGTCATCCCTTTGAGGTAGTCGGCAAAGGCATCCGCCTGCTCCGTCCACCCTTTTTTGATGCCGGAGGCCGCCGCCAGCGGGTAATCGTCCCCTTTCTGGCGCTTGGTGCGGTAATCCGTAGGCATGGAGAGCACCCCGCTGCCATCGGCAGAGATGGTGCTCTCCAGCTCATCAAAGGTCACGTCGATGATCTTTCCCTCACCGTCCAGCAGGACAGCCGCCGCCACAAGGTTGATCTTGCCTGTGCGGTGGTCGTCCGTTGTCTCGGTCAGGACTCCCAGGCCGGTTTTCCAGGCCCCATTTTGAGCCGTGCTGGCGGTGCTGCTGCTCATGCTGGACGAGCTCATACTGCCGGAGCCGGAATTCGATTTGCCGCAGGCCGTCAGCAGCAGCGCCGCTGCCACCACTCCGCTCCAAAGCGCCGTGTGTTTCAGTCTCATTTGTTACGCTCCCCTTTCCATCCGCCCTGATCAGGCGGAGGCTTTTGGGGAAAGTTTACCCGGAGGCTCCCAAGAATATTCATGGTTCAGAATCCAACCGAATCACATCAGGGGGCTGAGCAGGCGGAGCACACTGTCCAGCAGGGTGCCCAGCAGGTTGGTGCGGCAGTCCGAGAGCTGCACTTCCCGGCATTTGCGCAGGGTGTTGAGGGCATCGTCCCGCAGGGCCAGGATCTGGCTGTTGCGGTAAAGCAGGGTGCCGCACTCAAAGTGGAGGAACAAACTGCGGTAATCCATATTGATGCTGCCCACCACGGCCACATGGTCGTCACTGACATAGCACTTGGCGTGGAGGAAACCGGGCGTGTACTCGTATATTTTCACCCCGGCCCGGAGGAGAGGCACATAGTAGGAGCGGGTCAGCCGGAAGACCAGCTTTTTGTCCGGGATGCCGGGCAGGATGAGCCGGACGTCCACGCCCCGCTTGGCCGCGCCTTTCATGGCCCCCAGCAGCTCCTGCCCCACGGAGAAGTAGGGCGTATAGAGATAGACATAGCGCTTGGCCTGGGCCAGAATGTTCAGGTAAACCGTCTCCGCCACGTTTTCCTCGTCCAGCGGGCTGTCCGCGTAGGGCTGCACCAGCCCATCCGAAATCTCGGGCAGCTGCTCCGGCGTTGGGGCAAAGGGGGTATAATCCGTCTCACTGGGGCGGAACGCATTCCAGACGTTGAGGAATGTGACCGTAAAATTCCAGGCGGCGGCTCCTTCCAGCCGGATGGCAGCATCTTTCCAGTAGCCAAAGCGTTTTTCCGCGTTGATATATTCATCCGCCAGGTTGATGCCGCCCGTGTAGGCCACACTGCCATCCACCACCACGATCTTGCGGTGATCCCGGTGGTTCATCACCACGGAGACCAGCGGCACCACCGGGTTGAACGGGATGCAGCGGATGTGATGCCGCTCCATCCGGACCACGAAATCCTTGGGCAGGCCCAGAAGACTGCCAAAATCATCGTAGATCAGGCGGACATCCACCCCCTGCGCGGCCTTGCGCATCAAAATCTCTTCCACGCCACTCCACATTTTGCCGGAGCGGACAATGAAGTATTCCAGAAAGATGAATTTCTCGGCTTTTTCCAGATCGGCCAGCAGCTTCGGGTACATGGCCTCTCCGCAGGGAAAGTACCGCGCCTGTGTCTTATCCCATACCGGGAACGGACCGTACCGGGCCACATAGCAGCTCAGGCCGGAAAAATGATCCCCCGCCAGCTGCCGCGCCGGCCCGGGCTGCTGGGCCAGATCTCCCGTGTGGGCTTTCTCCACGCTCTGCATCCGGCGGCGCATCCCTTTGGAGGGTGCTTTGTTGCCAAACACCAGATACAGGGCTCCGCCCAGCAGCGGCAGCAGACCGATCAGAACGATCCAGATGATCTTATAAGAGCTGTCCTCATCCTTGCGGACCAGATACAGCACGATGAACAGACTGAGCAGCCGGAGTGCCGCATTGACCCATATCCGGCCTGTGGTCAGGTAGCTGAACGCCCAGAGCAGCCAGCCCGCCTGCAACAGAACAAGGGCCACCGTAATGGTAGCCCTGTTGAGAAGTCTGCTGAAAAATTTTACGATCGGCAGTCGAAAGAACATCCGCGCCACCTCTCTCCCCGGTCAGTTTCTTTGGAATGAAGATAGTATAGCGCGTTTTTCCGGTTTTATCAAGCTCAGGCTTCGCCGTCCTCATAGCCCACCAGCAGGCCGCCCAGCTCTGCATAGTAGCTGCACAGGCCGCCGCAGGGCGTCACCGTTACCTTAGCCCCGTCAAAGACCGCCTGCACCATGTGCTTGAGGCGCTCGGCCGCCGCAGGGTTGTCGCAGTGAGAGATCTGCAATTTGCCGCCGTTGTAGCCGTGGTCCTTGAGCTCCAGCACGATGCGCTCCAGAGCACCGTGCTCCCCGCGGGTCTTGCAGAGAACATCCAGCTCGCCGATCTCGCTCGCCTGCCCGATGACCCGGATGCCCAGCATCCGCGCCACAGCGGCCACGGCGGGCTTCACCCGGCCATTGCGGGCCAGATTGGCCAGCGATTCCAACGAAAAGAGCAGATGGGTGTGCTTGTGGTAGCGCAGCATCTCCTCACAGACGGCGTCAAACTCGTGCCCGGCGGCAAGCTCGCTCTGCAGGTGCTCCGCCAGCAGGTACTGCTCCGGGCCGGTGGAAAGGCTGTCCAGCACGAACACCCGCTTGCCGGGGTTCTCCTGCTGGTACTCCTCCGCCGCCAGCTGGGCGGCATTGTAGCTGCCCGAGAGAGTGCCCGTGATGGTGATAGCATAAACCTCATCGGCCCCCTCATAGGCGGCCAGCCAATCGCTGACATTGGGGCAGGAAGTGGACGTTTTCCCCTTATAGGTGCGCAGGGTCCGGGCCATGCCCACAGCATCCAGCGTGCCATCGTCCAGATATTCGGCATCGTCAGTGATGATCTTGAGCGGGACGCAGGCAAAGTCCACACCTTTCAATGCGTACAGGCTGGAAGCCGAGTCCACAACGATCTTGGTTTTCATAGCAATTCTCCCTATCTTACAAGCGGACGTCTGCCGCGTTTTTCTCTGGTTGTAAAAACACTATATCAGTTTTTTAAAAACCTGTCAACAGATTTCAAAAATTATTTAAAAAGTTTTTGTTTTCCCGTTGACCCTCATTTTAAAATGCGCTATACTGACAGCATGAAACAGGAATTGAACCGCCGCGTTGCGGCCTGTGCCGCAGGCTTTGCCCTGCCCCGGTACAGTGACCTGCCCCAGGTGGGGCTGTATCTGGACCAGACCGTCCAGTTCATCAACGGCTATTTCCGGGATTTCCCCGGGGTGGAGCTCACTCCCTCCATGGTGAGCAACTATGTGAAGAAAGGCATCATTAGTCACCCCGTCAAAAAGAAGTATACCCGGGAGCAGCTTGCTTCTCTCATGTATATTGTGGTTTCCAAGACCGTGCTCTCGATGGAAAACATCGACGCGCTGTTCCAGATGCAGCGCGCGCACTGCACCGCCGAGGAAGCCTACAACTACTTCTGCGACGAGATGGAAAACTGCCTGCCCTTTGTGTTCGGGGCGCGCAACACCATCCGGGACCTCGCCGTGGATGCCGCCACCGAGAAACGGCTCCTCCGCAGCACCATTCTGGCCGCTGCCAACAAAATGTATCTGGACTGCTTCTTTGCGGCCCAGCGGCAGGAAGAAGCTCTCTGGCCGGATATTCTGGCAGACCTAGCCTAAAGGAGTTTTGCTCATGCGTGAATTGCAGATCGGGCGGGTATACCGCCACTTTAAAGGGGACTATTATCTGGTGGAGGGGGTCGCCAACGACTCCGAGACTGGGGCCCCGTTTGTCATTTACCGCAAGCTTTACGGCGACGGCGGGCTCTGGCTCCGCCCGCTGGAGATGTTTTTGAGCAAGGTGGACAAAGAAAAGTACCCGGATTGCCCGCAGGAGTACCGTTTTGAGTTGCAGGAGATCCCCAGCAAAGCGGGACACTGAATCATAAACAGCAGAAAAACCGCCCATGCAGTCTTCGTGTGAAGAACGCATGAGCGGTTTTGTGATTTACAGGGATGATCAGGTGTCCTGCAGCTCGCCACGGGAAGCGGCTTTCAGGTAAGCGAAGATGAAGCCATCGAGGTCGCCGTCCATCACGGCATCGACGTTGCCGGTCTCGTAGTTGGTGCGGTGATCCTTGACCATGGTATAGGGCATGAAGACATAGCTGCGGATCTGGTGGCCCCAGGCGATCTCATTCTGGACGCCCTTGATGTCCTCGATCTTGTCCCTGTGCGGCTGCTTTGCGATCTGATACAGCTTCGCTTTCAGCATTTCCATCGCGTAGTCACGGTTCTGGAACTGGCTGCGCTGGGTCTGGCAGCTGACCACGACGCCGGTGGGCTTGTGGATCAGACGGACCGCGGAAGAAGTCTTGTTGATGTGCTGGCCGCCGGCACCAGAGGAGCGGTAGACCTGCATCTCAATGTCCTCGGGGCGGATGTCCACCTGGATGGTGTTGTCCAGCTCAGGCATCACTTCCAGCGAGGCGAAGCTGGTCTGGCGGCGGGCGTTGGCGTCAAACGGAGAGACGCGCACCAGACGGTGGACGCCGTTCTCGCTCTTGAGCAGGCCGTAGGCGTTTGCGCCCTTGACCATCATGGAAGCGCTCTTCATGCCGGCCTCGTCGCCGTCATGATAGTCCAGCACTTCCACGCTCATGCCATGGGCAGCGGCCCACTTGTTATACATACGGTAGAGCATCTCGGCCCAGTCCTGTGCCTCGGTGCCGCCGGTACCGGCGTGGAACGTCAGGATGGCGTTGCTGTGGTCATACTCGCCGTTCAGCATAGTCATCAGCTGCAGCTCGTCCACAGCCTTGCCCACGGCATTGACAGCTTCCTCCGCCTCGGGCACCATCTCGGGGTCGTACTCCTCGTCCAGCATCACCAGCATGGTCTCGGCGTCGTCGTACAGGCCCTGCAGTTTTTCAAAGCGATTCAGCTTGCCTTTCAGGTCGCCGACTTCGTCAAACACCTTTTTGCTCAGCTCGGCGTCATCGTAAAAGCCGGGGCGGGACATGGTATGCTCCAGCTCCTGCACACGCTTGCGGGAAGCATCAATGGCCAGAGCCTCTTCCAGATCCTTGACAGCGGTACCGTAATCGGCCAGCTGCACTTTCAGTTCGTCAGTGGTAATCATGGTCTAGTCCTCTCCTATATATTGAAACCGGTAAAAGATACAGTTTATACACAGATACTTCATTAGTATACCGAGAATTCATGGTAAAGTAAAGGGGAAAATTTGAAAAAAGCTGTGCAGACTCCAACGCTGCACAGCTTTTCCAAATCACTTTTT
>JABLTS010125762.1_pt1 | contig 20992 bp, 15 predicted proteins | sample 7160081 | NCBI WGS metagenome assembly JABLTS01 (sample SAMN14651231, study PRJNA627086) | human gut metagenome | isolation source: feces | host: Homo sapiens | reverse complement strand
TTAAAAATCCTTTTGCGTGACCCAAAATTAGGTGACGCAAAGATACAAAATGTTGTTTATCAATCAGTTAGAAAATACGTGTTTTTTGAGTGACGAAGTCAGGACGTAGATTATTTTTGTTAGTATTTCTATCTGTTACTCGGTCAGTGTCGTTTGATTCTTATTTTCCGAAACTTATGTATTTTTAGGTAAATGACATTTTTGTCAAAAACACCATAAATGAACGCTAAAAGATTCTTGTTGATAACGTCTTCATATTTACAATGAAAGTTGTAATCCCAATAAAAAACTTCTTTATCTTTTATTACTGTAAATCTTTGAGGACCTGTTGGTCGAATAGAAGTGTGAATGGTTATAGTATCATTCAAAACATTATTGTCTGTTCCAATTTCGAAAAGACAGGATATTGGGGCATATTCCAAAGGAAAATCTTTAGTTAAAAATTGCCTCGATCTGATAAGACCTTGATATACTGTATATCTGTCGTTATATTTGACTGTTAATATCCATAAACTATTTTGGATGAAAAAAATATGGGGATTATTAAAGTCTTGTTTTAAACCACATCTTTTGATTATTTTTTTGTATTCTTTTGGATAAAGAGAATTTTGAAGACAATTATTTACGTTTTGCGCTTTAAGCGTGTTCGGAATAAGCAGAAACAAAGATATTATCCAGAAGATAAATCTATAGTTGGGTGTTTTTAAAGCTGTCATAATAACTTGGCTATTTCAGGGATGGTTACTAAATCTAAGAACATAGAATTGATTTTATGTATATGTTCCTCATATTTATTTGTAGAATACATATTCCAATAAAAAGACTGTTCAGGAATACTTTTATCATTGATTATGATATATGAACTTATGTATTGATATTCTCTCTTGGTTTTTATAGGTTCACACATGACAGAATCATTTTTCAGCAAATCGAACATTTGATCAATAGGTTTGCTGAACGGAAAATCTTTTTTTACATATACATCACTAAAAAGGATGCCTTGATATACGTTATAGCATGTTTCTTTTTTGATGCATATAACCCAAAGTACGCTCTCTTCTGCAATGAATGGATATTTTCCCAGTTCTTCCTTAAACGGCTTATCTTTGACAAGGTCGCTTAATTTATTCAAACAAAAGTCTTTTGGATAACTTTCTATTGTTGTTTGTGCACAACAGGTATTGTTGCAAACGAAGCAGTTTACAACTAAGAATAATGCGAATAACACCTTATCTATATTCAGGTAAGTCACCTGCATTTGGTATGATTTTTCCTTGTCCATGATTCTTTCCATTATTAAAATGAGCTGTATGTAATATTCTATTTAATAGATTTTCAAACTGTATGGCGTCTTGATCTTGATAATCGGTTCTGCCCAATACTAAAGAACGTCCATGTCCCATTATTTCATGTCCGAATATAGGAGGCTAACCCCTTATACATGTTTATGTCTGTCTGATGTTACATATGGCAAAGGTAGTAAACTTAAATGACAATCCGTCAAATATCGTTGGTGTTTTTGGTTAGCCCTGCCACGGACTTTGTCGGGTGAGCCGAAATAGGTGGGGATGTCGTTGTCGGCGAGGAAGTCATCAACTTCTTTATGAACTTGTGCGGTGGCTTGGTCTGTGTTGTAGACAAGACTGCTGCCGTAGCAGACTTCGGCGTTGAACATCTGGCAGGTGGCGAGTGTTTCATCGGACTCGATGAGATCAATGATGTTATAAGGCATCTGGTTGTCGGCACCCCAGGGGATGTATAGCATTTTGTCGGAGATGAACACGGGAGAGATGTTGTGCTCCTCCTTGAATACTTCGGAGGTGTTGGTGGTGAAGGCGGCTGCTTTGTTGGTGCCAGATAGGGTGACAACGGATGTCGGGGGGATGTAAGGAAAATCACTCATATTTTGTTTTTAGACAAAGATATGAGAGAAAAGGTGGTTGTGAAAAGACAGAAATATCGTAATTCCTTTTCTTATTCTTTTGGAGCTTTCAAACCGCCTACAACATCTGTATTGTCCAGATTCGTGCCGGTCTTCTTTACTTCAATTTTGCTTTTGCCGAATTTCAAAGACAGTCTTACTCCAAATTGTCTGCTGACATTTACAGTACGTGTGAAACCGGTATATTCACCCTGTGTGGTGTATTGTGTCTGTGCCCTATGCCGTTCAAATGGGCAGACTGTCCAAAGCGAAATGGTAAGCTTGTCATCTTTCAAAAAACTCCTCTGTATGCTCAAGTAATCAGAATGGTAGTTTGCAGTGCGACCGTACAGACCAGACAAGTTATGACCGAACGATGCTCCGCCACCAACATTAAGCAAAAGATTCCAAAACAATTTTTGAGAAATATTGCCGCTGACATTTCCATATAGTCCTTTGTTGTATATACCCTGTTCCGGGAAATAGTCCTTCATCCACCCCAAAGTGCTATTTATGGAAATCCTTGTTCTTGTCGTTGGAGTCCATTGCAGGAAATCCATAAATGAAGCCATGCGCACATGAAGGGCATTGGCATAGGTAGTAGTGCGGATATTATCTGTCACGTTATCTACATTCGTCAGGAAATTGTTTGTGAAGCCATAGGCAAGAATCATCTGATTAGTAATTTTGCCGGTGATTTTTGTCCACGTCAATGCCATCTGGCTGCTTCTGCTGCTTTTCAGATTCGTGTTTCCGTAAGTTTTTGATTCTGGTTGAATGATAACTGCCGGGTTCAGATAATTGATGCCAGGGCGGTTTATGCTCATGGCATAGTTATATTGGATAGTGTTCGTGTCATTCAGCTTATAGAGAATATTGGCAGAAGGGACTAAATCATTCAGGTTGCAGCTGTATGGAGTTCCGTCTCCTTTAGGATAACTGCCTTTCAAGCGAGAAAACTCATAACGCATTCCTGGCCGTAAATTCCATTTACCATACTGTGCAGTCCATTCCACATAAGATGCGGCAATGTTGGTGGAATGATTGAAAAACGAGGACACGGCTGTTTCTTTTCCAGAATAATCCTGTTCGGTTGTGTTCTTGCTAAGTCGGTAAATGTATTTTAATCCTACATCCAGAGAGTTATGCTTGTCTATCCTTGTCGTGTAGTCAAGTTGTACAGTGTGTTCTGTGTTGTTGTTCTTCACATATCTGCTGTATGCAGTATAATCCATAGGCATATTGAAATGGTTGGAATACCCGACATTGTTGTCTGCTTTATTCTGTGTACCATTCAACATGTAGCTAAGCGTAAATACATTATCCGGTTTTCTCATCTTGTGTTGATAGTCCATGCGCAAGTTATAGTTGTTGTATCGGTTGCGGGGATTCAGATTGTATTCATCATAGGAATAAAGCAAATCATTCAAGTCGTCATAGCGATTGTAGCTTGACATGGAATTTGTCTTGTATGATAAAAAATAACCTCCTGCCGAGAAAGACAGGAGATTAAGGGAGTCAATATCACAACTTGCGGCAATATTCATATAATGAGCATTGCCGCGACTTTGGCTCTGCCGCAGCATATCGAGAACTTGCCCGTTTCTGTATGACACGGAAGAATGTATGCTGTTTTCGTTTTCCTTCGTCGGAAACTGTGTGAAGGCGTAATTAGCCGATACAGTAGTCTTGCCAATACTTGTAGCGGTGTACGCCGAACTGCGGTTTGTGCCGTTGTTGTTGATACTCGAAGACAGCATACCTGTTGCACCTTTGATTAAAGAATTGCGACTTGTGATTATATTCAGTACGGCAGAAGTGCCTTCCGCGTCGTATTTTGCCCCAGGTTCGGTAATAACCTCAATCTGTTTGATTGTAGAAGCTGGTATTGCCTTGAGGATATCTTTTGCCGATATAGAGCTTAGCGTAGGGTCAAGATGGCCGTTACAGTAGATCTTGTATGCAGAATTGCCTTTCACCAGAATATTGTCCTGGCCGTCAATGGTTACAAGTGGCACTTTGCGTAGAATGTCAAAAACCGAACTTGCTTTTGCTTCTTCGTCGCCAGTAACGTCATACGTTAATTTCCCACTGCCAACCTTTACCAGTTTCCTTGCCGCCAATACTTTCACTTCGTCCAATTGCTTCTCGTATGAAAGCGTGGAACTTTTGTCTTCGCCGATTTCCTTGATGAACATGTCTTTGTAGTTGATTACCATCTTATGGTGGTTGGGAGAGATATTGAATTTCATATCCCAATAGAAAGACGGTCCTGTAGAAGGAGCAGGAGTATGGTTCTTGGGAAATATAATCTTGCTGTTGTCAATATCAAACTGGATTTCTCCGGCAGCACTCAATATATCTCGTCCGATGGTAAGAGGCTTGGTTGAGGCTAAAGGTATTTCTGCAACAATGTTGTGTATTTCCAAATCCCCGATGTTCATCTTTCCTACAATTCCCAGCAATACTTTTTGTCCCGTGTGTTCGACCGTATCAGGCAGAACCTTTATATTCAATTCTTTTGCCGTTTCAATAGGAATTACCGTATGGTCGCTGCATGGATCAATGACAAATGATAAAGGCTTGTTGTTTATGACAGCTGTGATGTTCATCATATTACTGCATGGAACAATAATATCCTGTGACACAGGACTGATTCTGATAGGCTGCTGATTCCTTAATGCCTGAATTTCTTTATTGTATGCGAACAAGGCTCCAACCAATCCTGTGCGAGGCTGTGAAGACAACGCCGGGATAATGTTGTCCATCATTGAAGCTGCACTTGCATATTGTCCTTGCTGACAGAGAGTTTTTGCCAAAAGAATGATGAAGCTGTATGTATTTTGCGCTCCAAGCTCTGTCTGATGCTTATTGAGCAAAATGTTCACAGCCTGCATAGTCTGTTCCGGTCGATTGAATTGGTAACCAATCATCGCTTCGGCAATGCTTTTCAGTACCTCAGACTTCATCTGAGGTTTTAGTTGAGTATATTGCCTGTTCAATTCCAACCAGTTTTGGTTATTGACGAGCTGACCGACTGTTTGGTCAGCATCTTGTGCCATCATAAATAAATGACAAAAAAATATTATTGTTATAAATAATGATTTCTTCATATGTTCGAATATTAAATTATAAGGAGGCTGACTACAAAGGAATCAGCCTTCTTATAAAGCTAAAATTTGTTATAACTTCTATATTTAGAAGTTAATAGGCACAGAAACAGAAATAGGATCAATACTAATTTCATAAGGCGGAATTGTAGGAGGAGGGGACGTAATTGTAAATGTAAATGATGGGGATACCGTAGGCTCAATATCTATATCAAGCAACAAAGTCGATGTTAATTTTCCTTCCTTTCTGTATGTTCCAATGGAAAAATTCTCAACCAAATAAATTTTGGTACCCAATGATTGATTCATTCTTTTTTTCATAATCAAGATAATTTTAATTAAACATGTTATTGAACTCTACAAAATCCGAGATATCTTTTGTTCTTATTTTTTCTATATAATCTTTCTCTTTTGCTATAAATTTGCGATTTACTGATAATTCCTCCATTGCATTTGCAAATGTTAAATTATCTACAAGTCGTCTAATTTGCTTGAATGCATTAATTTTAAAGCTTAGAGAATATAGTAATTCTATGATATACAGTTTGTTATAAATGTACAAATTACTATCAGGCTTATAGCGTACATCTTTAGTGCTTTTAAATTTATGAGCAAATTTAACTGTGTTTATTACATAGCAATTACTTCCTTCTAAAAACGTTTTCAAGCTAAGAAATTGTTCTTCAAATCCATATGATTTAAGTCCAATTAAGCCATGAATTTTTTCCCAATATGTTTTTGTTCCACAATATGATGCCCCCATAAGACATGGTATTCGTGAAATCGTTGTATTTGACTTGGACTCAAACATCAACCAATTATAAGACAACGACATTAAATCAACAGAGACGCCACCAGCTGTAGAATCAGAGGAAATATATTCACAATTCCCATTAAAAATTAATTTGTCTGTTAGGCAGCAAAACAAACCATTCGGATTCTTTTCAATTATATCAATAATTTTTAAATCCCAACCTATTGTCTCTGCTCTCATGTGTGCATCTAACAGTAAAAAGTATTTTGTTACAGATAATTCAATACCTTCTTGTCTTGATACCGCCGGTCCTTTTGATATTTTATGTTTAATATACAAACCGTCAATTTCCTCTTGAAGATAGTCATAATTAAAGCTATCATCAGAATTATCGTTTATCAAAATTATCTTATATTTTCCTAAAGATTTTTCTTTTAGACTTTTAATCGTTTTGAAGACTTCTTCACCTTCATTCTTAAAAGTAATAATTATAGTTAATTTGCAATCCATCATATAACCTCCCTTATATCAATAATTGTTAACAGCTCAGAATAATCAAAAGAAACGTATAAAAGAGCTTCTTTTTTTAATTCTTCAATCATATTAATTATCTCACATTCAAGAAAATAGAAAAACTTTTCATTTGAACGTATTTCATTCAGTAGATTTGTAAATGAAATAACTTCAGAATTAGCTTTTTCAAGAATAAAGTATTCAAGGGAGTTCTTGTTTATCTCTATTTCATTGATCTTTTCTTTATTAAGAAATTCTTGATACAAAATGTAAGAATCATTATCAAAGATTTTATATGAAAAAGAATTTTCTTTAAAATATTTCTCAACTTTTGTAAATTCATGCCAGATATTTCTCTCAGCCATTTTTACTTTTTCAATAATATTGCAATTATTGATGATTTCGTCTGAAAGAAGATTCTTTGGTAAAAAATTATATACTTTATTTAACCTGAATGAACTGTCGTTTTTTAATATCTTAAAATATCTGCTTGTGTGCATTATAGCCAATTTACTCATGTTATGACTAAATGTATTTAGAAAAAAACGTTGATATCTAAGATTTTCAATTGCTTCATACACATCTTCATTTGTTTCTTCTAACAATCCACAAATGACATTCATTCCATTAATTTTAATACCATACTTATAAGCAAATTTTATAAAAAGCAAATTACTAGCAAAAGTGTTTTTTTTATCAATTTTCGCTAAAAGTTTATCGCTTGGCGATTCATATCCTATTTGCACACTAGTAAAACCAGCCAAGGACATTTTCCTAACAAATGTTTCTGTAAAGCCTTTTGTAATAATTTCTGCTAATATTATATTAAAGTCGGGATATGTGTATTTAATCTCTATAAGAGAATCAAGCAATGAATTAAAGCGAGGAAAATCATTTGCGACTAAATCATTATCAAGAAATGCGAAATTGTATATATTGTATTTCTTGATAGCTTCGTCTACATATTTTCTTACATTAATAAAAGATCTAACTCTGTGCTTATATCCTCTATTAAGGTAACAAAAATGACATTTTCCCCAATGGCAACCACGACTACTTTCGATAAATAAGAAAGGTGATTGTTGTATTTTATATTCATTTTTCTTTGAAATATAATCAAAGAAATCTGGATAGTATTCATTTTTATTTAAATCAACAAAATTTGATAAATTTTGCTTTGATGCGTATATCCCATTCTTTGTTCTAAAGGCAAGGTGTGGAATATTATATAATTCTGAAATATCACTCTTCTTTGATATGACATCAGAAAAAAGTTTTATTGTATATTCACCTTCTCCCCATGAAGCAAAATCAAATTGATTAAAATTCTTCAAGAAATCAATAGCCGCGTCTTTGGATTCCATTCCTCCTAATAAAACAACAGTTTTTGGGGAAATGCATTTTATTTTTTCACAAATGATTGACGACGAAATCCATTGATATAATTTTGCAGGAAATCCAACATATAAAATTTCGTCCCATTTTATATTACTTATCTCAACGTCTAAAAAATCATCTAACTTATGGTAAAAGTTATTCATGTGTCTGTCTATATAATAAGGATCTGCGGACAGAATACTTGGTCTTAAACCAATAAGAGTACCTTTAATATTACTTTTTGCCTCTATATCATTATATTTTATAGCCAAATAATTGTCATACAACAACAAAGCGTTATTCTCATCACGCTTTTTATCGTCAGTTAAATTCCATAGAAATTCATTTTCCAACTTATTTAATTTCAGATTCCAATATTCTATCTTAACTTCATAATTATGAATAGAAAGATACTTTTTGAGGACAGACATCGCGGGGGAAGGCATTTCTATCAAACTTGGCGACATCCAATTTAATAATATATGTTTCATAGGCTACAACTTATTTGTTGCAAAAGTATAATATTTATTTACTATATGCAAACATTTGATTGTTTTTTTTGTCATGATGCTGCTTATTTGGCAAAGATACGTAATTTCCTATATGGATGCAAGTCAAAGATATACTTTATTTGCCATATATTGAAGTAGATTGTTGGTGGTGATGATTTTTTTTCTTTAATTTGCATCCATGAAAAAGACATTATTATATATGTTGCTGCTCTTGTCGGTGGCAACCAGCGGCAGTGCGCAACGTACGGGAGCGAGCCTTTACAAAATGTCGAGGCTTGTCAGACTTGCATCCATCGAGGGAAGGAAGGGACAAGGACAATATGCCAAGACATTGACCGGAGGAAGAGAGAGAGGCGACAGCCGTGCATTTGATGTTCCAGGTCAGCGCAGCCTATGTGCATTTGTTCAGATGAAGGGAGATGGCAGGCGTGTGTTGGAAGAAAACCATTGTACGCCTCTTGCTCAGTTCGGGGATATATATATTGCCGATATTCCGTTGCGGCATCTCGACGGCTTGTCGTTATCAGAGAGTGTGCTGAGGATTGAAGCCGGCAGGAGTCACACGCTGACGATGGACACCACGGCAGTGATAGTGGATGCTCCCGCGGTGTGGAACGGCAGCTCTTTGCCTCAGGCTTATACCGGACAGGGAGTGGTGGTCGGCGTCATGGACGTAGGCTTTGATGTGACGAATCCCAATTTCTATGACACCACACTCACTGCCACACGCATACGGCGCTTCTGGGACCAGCTTTCGCCAGACAGTATCGGCAGCGGAATGTATGTCGGCGCTGACTATCGCACGCCGGAGGAGATTCTTGCCTATGCTCACTCCCACGACGGGCTGATAGAGACCCACGGCACCCACACCTTGGGAATAGCTGCAGGTACGGGTTTCGACACACCTTATCGCGGTATGGCATACGATGCCGATATCTGCATCGTGAGCAATGCCGTGAATACAGACCTGCCGCTGATTCCCGAAGAACTGTTATACAAATACACATCAGCAACCGACGTCCTCGGATTCAAATACATCTTCGACTATGCCCAGGAGGTGGGCAAACCTTGTGTCATATCATTCAGTGAGGGCAGTTCGCAGTCGTTCGACGATGATGAACGGCTTTTCGAGGAAGTGCTCGGACAGATACAGGGACCGGGCCGCATCCTTGTGGCGAGTGCCGGAAACGACGGGTCGCGCAGGACATATCAGCATAAGCCACGTGGGGTGGAACGCGACGGAGTGTTCTTCCTTTCGCAGTCAGACCGTACTTATTTCTGCATGGCTTCAGAAAACCAGTTTCAGATATGCCTCTCGGCATACACCTCAGCCACGGAAAGAGAACAACTATATATCCCTACCGCCGAAATCCTTAATGCCGAAGACTCCACGGTGGTAGACTCCGTAGACTTTTTCGGTCACCGGTTGAAATACACCATCCAGGCATGCCGTGCATATTTCAATCCAGACCTCATAGCCTACTACCTGTTGGCAGAGATGCAAGGCGGGGTGGGGTGGTCGCTGTTCCTCTCAGCCGAGGCCGTTGGCGAGGATGCCGCAGTGGATTTCTACAGTAGCGCCACACAGTTCTATCCCAGTGAGATAAACCCTTCGATAAGTGGCGGCGAACCGGCATACAGTGTCGGCAGTCCGGGCTGTGCCCCGTCGGTGATATGCGTGGGAGCCACGGCATACCGCGACCATATCGTCAATGCCGACGGTGTGGCTCAGACCTATGATTGCGGTCACGACGGCGAAGTGGCAGACTATTCCTCCGTCGGTCCGACCCGCGATGGGCGCATCAAGCCCGATGTCGTTGCCAACGGCACTCATGTGGTGTCATCGGCAAGCAGTTATTTCATAGAGGCGAATCCGGAGGGCAGCGTGAAAGATTATACCGTAGCCACTTCCCGATTCCATGACCGCACCTACCCGTGGGCGGCATTCCTCGGCACCTCGATGTCAACACCCGTCGTTGCCGGTACGATAGCCTTGTGGCTGCAAGCCAATCCTGATCTCACCACCCGGCAGGTGATGGATGTGCTGGCGGCAACGAGCCATCGTAGGGACGGCGCCCAGCAGGGAGAAAAGGATAACCGTTGGGGGTATGGAGAGATAGATGCCTATGCCGGTCTGCTCCGTGTGCTTGGTCTCGATGGCATAAGCGAGATTTCCAATCACCATCCTTCCCGTCTCACTATCAAATATGCTGACGATACGGTGTGGCTCTCTGCCGAGGGCGAAGTTCCGGCTGAGAGGGTAAGCGTGGCGATATATTCTGTGGCGGGAAAGAGGATGCTCCAGAAGGCAGTACGCCTGTCATCCGATCCTTCCGGCATCAGTCTGTCGTCACTTCCATCAGGTGTGTATGTCGTGCAGACCACGTCGGTAACGCCCGGTTTCACAGGGTCTTGCGTATTCAGGAAATAGCGCAAAAGGTATTTTGTTCCTCCTTTCGTTCCCGTATAATCACTTTTAGGTATTTTGCACAAAACCCTAATTTTAGGTATTGCAGCATTGTGGCGGATGCCGTACCTTTGCAACCGTGAAAAGGATAATTCCTACAAGTTGACAAGTAGACGTAGACAAGGAGTTTTCTTTTTTCATATTTATTCTTTGGATTTTTAAACTTAGTAATATAGAGAGATAGAATATGAAAAAGACATTGGTTGTTTATGGTTCCTCAACAGGAACTTGCCAGAGCATCGCTGAGACAATAGCGGAAAAGCTCGGAGCAGAAGTGATAGACGTGGCAAACCTCGATGACGCTCAGGTGAACGAGGCGGAGAATCTCATTCTCGGCACTTCAACATGGGGCGCCGGAGAAGTTCAGGACGATTGGTATGACGGACTGAACAAACTGAAGAAACTCGACCTCAATGGAAAAACCGTGGCGCTCTTCGGTTGTGGCGACTGCGAGTCGTATGGCGACACCTTCTGCGGAGGCATGGACGAGATTTATTCTGCCCTTCAGGACAAGGGCGTGAAATTCGTTGGTCAGGTATCAACCGATGATTATACATTCGACGATTCTGCAGCTGTGGTTGATGGCAAGTTCGTGGGTCTCGCTCTTGATGATATAAACGAAGACGACAAGACCCCAGGCCGCATTGACGCATGGCTGGATGACATCAAGGGTGAGCTGTAAGTCACGATGTCTAAGCCATAGAATTTACATAAAATTGACGGTCCGCAACATATTGGTTGCGGAACACCGTTGACAGGACAGTACACCTGCGGGCTGACGTTTCCCGTGGTGACTCCCGAACCGGATAGAGTGTAGGGGAGTGTTTCCCGTGGGTGACTGACTTGTTGACATATAAAAATATACGATACTAACAATTAAAGCAAAATGATGATGCAAGACACTGCGAGCGTAATGCCGATAGACATGAAGGTCCTGATGAATCATATCTATGAGTTCAAGAAGGGCGTCAGACAAATGGTACTGTTCACTTTCAACAAGAAATATGAGTGTTACGCTCTGGAGCGTCTCAAGCGTCAGAACATAGACTATATCATACAGCCCGTTGGCAACGACCGCATGAACCTCTTCTTCGGCAAGAAGGAGTGTATGGATGCCATACGGCTGATGGTTACGCGTCCCCTCAGCAAGCTCACTCCAGAGGAGGACTTCATGCTCGGAGCACTGCTCGGGTATGACATCTGCGCTCAGTGCGAGCGCTATTGTGAGCGCAAGTGCCGTAAATGTAATGCGGCGCTACAGTAGCAAGGATTTTCTTTTTAGTCAAGTAATTTACATATTATCATCTTGATGATTGCCCATTAAGATAAAATTCATAATGTTTTTGTATTATATACCCATGTCGGACTGGCTGTGAAGCTGGTCCGACATGCTGTTGGTATGTAAAGTGTTTCTCATTCAATATTTTCTTCCATAAAATTATCATCGTAAGCTAGATTTTTCTAACTTTGCATAAGATAAGCTTCACCTCAGCATAGCTTTCAAGCAAGCTTGGCGCTCTGCCTTTGAAGTGATAAATCAAAAAACAACATCAGACGAATATGAATAAAATCAGCAAATTACTGTTGGCGGTCATGACGCTGACAGTAGTGTCTTGTGGAACCACAAGCACGGTGCCTGTTACAGGCAGAAAGCAGCATATCCTCGTTTCCGACGAAGAGGTGCTCGGTCTCAGCAACAAGGAGTATACCAACTACATGAAGACTGCTAAGGTGTCTACCAACGCCACAAACACGGCGATGGTGAAACGTGTGGGCCAGCGCCTTGCCACAGCCGTGGAACAGTATCTAAAAGCCAACAACCAGTCGGCAGAACTGAAAAACTACAATTGGGAGTTCAATCTCGTGCAGGACAATTCAGCAAATGCCTTCTGTATGCCTGGCGGCAAGATCGTGGTATACGAAGGACTGCTCCCCATTACACAGAACGAGAGTGCTCTCGCTATCGTTCTCGGTCATGAGATTGCCCATGCCGTGGCAAAGCATTCGGCAGAGCAGCTAAGCAAGCAGATGAAGCAGCAGTATGGATCGCAGATATTGGGTGCCGTGCTCAGCGGTGCCGGAGTCAGCTCAAATACCACCAGCATAGCACAGGGTGTGTTCGGACTCGGAAGCAAATTCAGCAATCTCCACTATTCTCGTCAGAATGAGAGCGAGGCCGACTATATGGGACTCGTTTTTGCCGCGATGGCGGGCTACGACCCTAACGTGGCAGTAAGTTTCTGGCAGCGCATGGCGGCAAGTTCCACCAGCACTACACCGGCTTTCCTTAGTGACCACCCATCCGACGCCAAGCGTATCGCCGACATACAGAAATGGTTGCCAGAGGCTCTGAAATACTATAAGCCAGTGGCTACCACCACTACCAAGACAACAACGACCACGAAGACCACTTCTAAAAAGAAGACTACAAAAAAGAAGTCTACAACAAAGAGAAGAAAGTGATTCTGTAGACGAGTAGACGAGTAAACAAGCAGACGAGTAGACAAGGAAGTTGCCATTTGTTACAAAATGGAGAACTGATATCCTTGTCTACTCGTCTGCTTATCTACTCGTCTGCTTGTCAACTCGCCAGCTCGTCAGCACCTTATTCCTTTATCCTTATCAGCAGGTTTGAGAATATGGCGAGCAGTCCGCCGGTAGTTATTCCCGATGAGAAAATACTGCGCAGCGTCTCTGGGAACCCCGATAGAATCTCAGGCATGAACTCCACGCTCAGTCCGCCGGCAAGACTTATCGCCAGCACCAGAATCTCCTTTCGACCCAGTTTCTGCGAGGCGATGACCTTTATTCCCGATGCCGCCACCGTGCCGAACATCAGCAGTGTGGCACCTCCCAACACAGGTTCCGGCATCAGCGAGAATACCAGACTCACGGCAGGAAACACGCTAAGAATGATGAGAAAGGCAGAGATGAAATATCCCACGTAGCGCGATGCCACTCCCGTGAGCTGTATCATACCGTTGTTCTGTGCGAAAATGGAGTTGGGGAAGGAGTTCAGGGCTGCAGAGATAAACGATGAAACACCGTTTGCCACCACACCTCCCGACGCACGCTTCATGAAGAGGTCACCCTCCACAGGTTCGCCGGAAATCATGGAGTTCGCCGTGATGTCGCCATAAGCTTCTATCGCCGTTATTATGAATATTATGCTCAGCGAGATGAAGGCAGAGAGGTCGAAGTCAAGTCCATATTTGAACGGCACTGGCACATATACGCCGCCGAAACTCTTCACCGAGTCGAAGTCGATATATCCCAACGCCCACGACAATACATACCCCACGGCAAGTCCGATTACGATGGAACTCATCCTGAGGTAGCGGTTCTTGCAGCTATTGAAAAACACGATTGTGGCAAGTACCAGAGCCGCGAGTCCGAGATTGTGCAGAGCGCCAAACGTACCGTTTGCCATCGCCGCATTGCCGCCGCCACACGACGATATCCCCACCTTTATAAGACAGAGACCAATCAGCGTGACCACAATTCCAGACACCAATGGGGTGATGATCTTGCGTGCATATCTCAGTATGCTGCCCACGAACACCTCCACTACCGATGCCGCCATACACGAACCGAACACCACAGCCAGTCCGCCGCCCATTCCAGCCGCTATTATCGGTCCTATGAACGAATAGCTCGTTCCCTGTATGCAGAGCAGTCCGGTGCCCACAGCCCCGAATTTCCTGCATTGGATGAATGTGGATACACCCGATGCGAAGAGCGCCATCGATACGAGGAAGCTCGTCGTCTCTATGTCGAGCTGCATCTGCGATGCTATTATCAAAGGTGGTGTCATTATCGCCACGAAGATTGCAAACAAATGCTGCAATGCCGCAAACACCGATTCCACGAATGGCGGACGGTCGTTGAGTCCATAGATTATTCCATTTTTCTGTTCTGTTGCCATATCTGATATCCGATTTTGTATTATTCTGCAAAGATAGTGCAAACCGAGAGAAGAACGAAATGAATTCATTCATTTCTTCTTCCGAGGTGCCGCCTGTCTTATATATATCCAAAAAACACGTATTCGTAGAATAGCATAGGTGCGAAATAGGTAAAAATGGTTAATATATTTCGCAAATGTAAAAATTAATGCGAATAAATGATTAGATTTGCAAATTGAAATTAAATGTGTAAGAGAAAGTATAACAAATATTAAACCTGTGAAGATGTTTTCATGGCGGGAAAGTCAAACTCTCGCTGTGGAAAAGATCATTAATTGACAACAGATTATCAACACGTATAGTGTGTCTGCATTAAACCGACGGGTGGGGAGTGTTCTCACCTTATGGTTATGATGCAATAGTCTGCCATTAATATAGCTGAAACTTATTTACCTCTGTTGCATTAGATTAAATCTGAAGCTACAGAACTTATGCTCCTATGGAGTTTATCTTAATTCAATAAATTGATATTCAAAACTTATAAGCTATTTTTATATTTATGAAGAAGAAGTACTTAAAACCGGATCTCGAGGTCATTGCGCTTGAAACATGCGTAACTCTGGGAAGATTCAGTAAAGATAAAACATTGGAAGGCAATCCTCCTGAGATAGATGCCAAAGAACATAATGCAGTTAGCGGTTTCCTCTGGGATGACATCCTGGAGGACGATGATACGGATGAGGATTTGCACCTGTTCTGACAAAACGGCATAAGCCATATTCCCACTTTTCTTATTGGTGAACAGACATTGGTGTTCGCCAAAAACAGATTTTACGAATTAAACATTTTATCATGAATACATTTTATACATTGGCACTGACTTCTGTGTATATATTCAATTTGCAGGGGCAGTATCTCACCGTGGGTGACGATGGCAAGCCGGCAATATCAAACCGACCGGTGAAGCTGGAAGTCTCCATGGTGGATGAGAAAGCTGATGCCGGGCGTATGAATTTCAACGGCAAAGACGTAAAGTGGATATTGAAGTCGTCTGCCGACCAGTCATACACCTTGGGCTATCAGGACAGTGATGCCTACTCCACGGCATTTGTCTACGCACAGTCTGGAGCTATATCGACCTCGTATGAGGAACCAGACCCCACATTCGCTGCCGGACAATGGAGGGTAGCTGCCGTAGCTCCGTATCAGGAAATTATTCTCGATGAGGCTCAGGATTATGTGCGCCCCACATTTTCAGAAGAGTATGTGGACGTGACGCTGAAGCGTAAATTCAAGACAGGACAGTGGAACTCCCTGTGTCTGCCTTTCCCTTTGTCGGCTGCACAGATAGCTGAGACTTGGGGCGTAGGAACCAAGGTGGCGTATCTTACCAGTGATAGCGATACCAAACTGTTTTTCACCTATCGCACAGACATTGTGGCAGGACAGCCTTGCCTGCTACAGCCTGAGAGAGTGAACGAAGACCAGACATATAAGTTTGCTGGCATCACCGCATCCTCTTGGTATGAGGGCGAAGGTAATCCGAAGTATACTGTAGGACAGACAAGGGTGACAGGATTCTTCTCTCCGACCATCGTCAAGTCGAGGTCTTACGTTTTCAGTGCTGACAAAATTTATCATCTCACGTCAGATATGAATGCCAAAGGATTCCGTATCTATTTTGAAGATGTGGCTGGTCCGCAGTCAGCTCGCGAACTGACATGGAGCGTTGATGAGAATCCATCAGAGACCAACGACATTTCGTCCGTTCTTGATCCGGCAAGCGCTGCCAGCGGTGATGTCTATGGCATCAACGGTCAGCGTGTGCGCCATCGTTGCAGTTCAACGAAACTCGCACCGGGAGTATATATCGTGAACGGCATAAAACTCATCGTCAAATAAAAACAAGACCTTATGAAAACATACATAAAGCAAGATATAGTCGCATTAGCGGCACTGCTCGTTCTCATGGTGACGCAGGCGTTCGCAGCGGAGACAAACCTTCTGAGCAATTACACGCCTAACGGCTCGTCGTTCTCGGAGCAAACAACAATTGACTTCCAGAAACAGACATTCAAGGCTGTGCTCGACCTCAGCTCTTGCCAAAGCAGCACAACTTACGAGAATGTGCTCTCTATCGGCAATGATTTGCAGGACGCAAGTGGATGGGGAGGATCTGGCGTCTACGTAATCCACATCTTCTACACTAAGAGCAGCAATACCTTGCAGGTGAACTGCTTCAATGGTGGCGCAAGCTACACTTACCGTGAAGACCACACAAACATCTCGGGCGAAACTACTATAGAGTTGAACTCGAACGGTCTGTATCTTAACGATACGAAGATTTGCGATGCATCAAATATCAGCAATATCCTAAGCCTTACGTCTATTAAGTATGGTAGCACTCAGGGCAGTACACGCTCATGGGCTACATACAGGTCAGTTAGCCTCATCACAAAGGAGACTACTGGTGGCACAACTACTCCAACGACAACTTTCTCTGTTCCTGCATACGGTTCCACATATTATATATGTCCTGCCGGTTATCCTACAAGATGCTTTACAGTTACTACTTCTAACAATGATGAGGAGATTACAGTAACCACTAAATCTGACAGCAACACGGGACAGCAGTGGATAACAAAGCAAGGCAATTATTCTACAACATACCCTTGGCATATTGTAAATGTGATGTCTTCTAAGGCTCTTGACATGGCAGGCAACAACACTAATGTAATGCCACTCCAGTGGACATCCGAAAACGACAATAATGAAGCCAATGCCAATCAAGAGTGGAAGTTCGAGAAGGTAGATGCAACAAATCATACATATAAGATTTACGCTTATACACAGAATAAAACTTATTACCTCACATACGATGGAACCGACGGCGGCAAGCTTGGTCGTACAACAGATTCAAACAGTGCTACAGCCTTCGGATTCATCAAAGTAGAGGGTTCAACCGGCGGCGGAACAACCAGTGGCGGAACATCTTCCAACCATGGTTCGTTCAGCGTTAGCTGGATAAGCAATCAGAGCAAGGTGAGCGACTACAAGGAGGATGCACACGCTACATTCATCCCATACGCTTCGGTAGAGCTGATGAAGGCTGACGCCACTCACTACGCAGAGCCTTGGCAGCAGCCCGACGAGACCAAGGCTGAATATATCAACCTCAACGGAACATGGAAGTTCAAGTACGTTCCAGGTACAGCATCAGGTCCTGGCTCAAGTGAGTTCCAGGCAAAGGACTATAACGACAGCGGTTGGGACAACATCCGTGTGCCGCTCTCTTGGGAAATGGCCAACTATGGCAAACCAGTATACACCAACGTTGGTTATCCGTTTAAGAACACACCTCCATCAGCAACCGTTGGTTACACCGACTACGGCGTAGAAGACCACAACGCAACGGGCTTCTATCGCCGCACCATCAACATTCCTGCGACATGGAAGGACAAGCGTGTGTTTATCCATTTCGACGGTGTATACAGCGCTGCTGTAGTATGGGTTAATGGCAAATACGTAGGCTACTCGCAGAGCTCTAACACCGACGCTGAGTTCGACATCACCGACTTCGTAACTACCGGCGACAACCAACTCTCGGTACGTGTATATCGTTGGTGCGACGGTTCGTATCTCGAAGGTCAGGATATGTGGCACCTCTCTGGTATTCACCGCGACGTATATCTCGTGGCTACTCCGAAGGTGTTCGTGTCGGACCACTATATAACATCTTCGCTCAACAACGAGGCTACAAGCGGCAGTATGTCGGTGAAGCTGACTGTAGACAACCGCAACACCGTCTCTACAACCAAGACTCTGCAGGTGTCGTTGCTCGATGCTGACGACAATCAGATTGCTACCGGAACACAGACATACAGCGGAACATCAACAGCAGAAAAGACCATTACACTCAGCGGTCTCAGCAGTCTGCATCCGTGGAGCGCTGAAGATCCTTATCTCTACACCGTTGTGGTGAGCCAGAAGGATGAGAATAGCACAGAGGAGATGGCATTCTCTACAAAGTACGGCTTCCGCAACATTACAAAGAGCGGCAACCTCATCAACATCAACGGTAAGCGTGTCTACTTCAAGGGCGTGAACACTCAGGACACTCACCCGGAGTATGGTCGTGCTATAGATATGGAGACCATGATGAAGGACCTCACAATGATGAAGAAGGCTAACGTGAACACCGTGCGCACATCGCACTATCCGCGTCAGCCGAAAATGTACGCTATGATGGACGCTCTCGGCTTCTACGTAATGGACGAGGCTGACGTGGAGTGCCACTACAACCAGAACTTGTCAAGCAACAGCAGTTGGATAACAGCTATGGACGATCGCACAAAGCGCATGGTGCTGCGCGACCGCAACCACCCGAGTGTAATCTTCTGGTCGTTGGGCAACGAGTGCGGCGGCGGTAGCAACTTCTCTACTACATACAATACGTGTAAGAACCTCGACTCACGCTTCGTTCACTATGAGGGAGCAGGAAGCGGAACAAATTACTCCGACCTCGGTTCTAACATGTATCCAACCGTTTCGTCAGTACGAGAAAACAGAAGCGGACTGAACGGCAAGCCTTACTTCATCTGCGAGTATGCTCACGCTATGGGTCAGGCTGTCGGTAACTTGAAGGAATACTGGGATCAGATTGAGGGTAGCACCGGTATCATCGGCGCTTGTATCTGGGACTGGGTAGACCAGTCGGTTTACGATCCTACAAAGCTTGTTAACGGTCAGAAGAAGAGCGAAAACGGCTTTAACTACTGGGTGTCTGGCTATGACTACAACTCACCAGGCGGTGTTAACTATGGCTTCCAGGGCAACTTCCTCAACAACGGTATCATCACACCAGACCGCACATGGACTGGCAAGCTCTCTGAGGTTAAGAAGGTATATCAGTATGTGAAGTTCACTCAGCCTACTGCTTATTCGAAGTCTGTAAAGATTGAGAACAAGTATGCGTTCATGCCTATCTCATCAGACAACTTCGACATCGCTTATCGCGTAATGAAGGACGGTCGCTTGATAGAGGAAGGAACTCTTGCTTCATTCCAGACTATCGCTGCAGGTTCTTCAGCAACTGTAACCTTGCCAATAAATACAGCAGTGGACAAAAGCGCAGAGTATCTTGTAAACATAGAACTGCGTGTAAAGAAGCCAACAAATGGCGCTGCCGACTGGACTACATGGGCAGAGGAAGGCTACAGCATCGCTGACGCACAGTTCTCGCTCTCTGAGCAGAATACCTCTAACGGCACAGCCAAGGGTACAGACGGCACAATGGGATTCCCAGTTCTGCCAAGCTACACTTCAGCAGGTGGCTCGTTGAGCGTAAGCGGCAATACCGTAACAGGTACAGACAACAACGGCAAGGCATATTCTATCGAATTCAATTCATCAGGCAAGATGACCTCATGGACATACGATGGCAAGAGCCTCATCAACGCAGGTCCAGACTTCAACAGTTACCGCAAGGTGGACAACGACCGTGGTTTCAGTCCTTCGTTCAGCAATTCATCAAGCCTCAGCATCACAAGAGCACTCGCAAAGAGCGGTAACAACGCTACGATGTCAGTCAAGGGTTCGGCAACGGGCTGCAGCTACACCATCAATTATACATTCTATCCTGATGGCACTGTAGACATGAACGTGAAGTTCTCGCCAAGTCAATCTCTCGCCCGTATCGGCCTCGGCATGCAGTTCGCTTCCGGCTTCGAGAACGTGGAGTTCTATGCCCGCGGTCCTCGTTCCAACTACAGCGACCGCAAGACTGGTTCTTATCTCGGCCGCTTCACCACTACGGTAGACGACATGGTGGACGAGATGATACATCCTCAGACATTCGGTGACCATGAGGATATGCGTGAGCTTATTCTCACCAACAAGGCTTCTAACGTGCAGATCGGAATCAAGGCGGGCGGAAGAGCATCATTCTCTCTTTCACACTACGACGAGACAAAGTGGTGCACATCAGGTGACTCTATGTGGAATACAAAGCTCCACTGGTATGACCTGACACGCTATCAGCAGGTTTATGCCCACTTCGACTATATGCAGCGCGGACTCGGCAACAACTCCTGTGGTGGCGACAGCTGTCTGTCTGATTATGTGTGTCCATCATCTGGAAATTATAGCTACACATTGCGATTCACACCACAATCAGGTGGCAATGCGCAGATAACAGAATAATATTTGCAGAAAGGTTCTCTGATTTGAGAATAAACGTCAATCCCAACCGGTCTTTATATTCAGACCGGTTGGGGCTAAAATAAAGAAACTCTCCCGATAGGCTACAGGCAAAGACTTGATGCTTATCGGGAGAGTTCTTTTTCCTGACTTCGTCACTCAAAAAACACGTATTTTCTAACTGATTGATAAACAACATTTTGTATCTTTGCGTCACCTAATTTTGGGTGACGCA
>JABLTS010020524.1_pt1 | contig 20994 bp, 21 predicted proteins | sample 7160081 | NCBI WGS metagenome assembly JABLTS01 (sample SAMN14651231, study PRJNA627086) | human gut metagenome | isolation source: feces | host: Homo sapiens | reverse complement strand
TACGTAATCTCTTTTTACGCTTGTGAGTAGCCATCTTGTGGCCCTTCTTTTTCTTTCCGTTTGGCATGATTTTAAAATTTTAAAATATTGTTATTATATAATGTTGTTTCCTTAATAATCTTTCGACTTGCAGCTCTTTCGTCTTGCTGTGTCTCTTGGATTGAGGGTCGTGTAGATTAGCCCTTCATCTCTTCAACGAAGCTCTTGGCTGGCTTGAAGCAAGGCAGGTCGTGAGCTGGGATGGTGATAGTAGTGTTTTTGGAGATGTTGCGGGCTGTCTTAGCTGCTCTGCGCTTGATGTTAAAGCTGCCGAAGCCACGAAGGTATACATTCTCCTTCTTCTTGAGAAGGCTCTCCTTAACTGCGTCCATGAACGCTTCTACCACAATACCTACTTCTTTCTTTGGCATTCCTGTGGCCAAAGACACCTCGTTGACGATATCTGCTTTTGTCATTTTCCTATTGTTTTTTTCTGTTTTTACGATGTTTTATCTTGAATTCGGTGTGCAAAGATACAAGTTTTTTGCGATATAACAAAATTGTTAGCACTTTTTTTGAAAAAATAATGCCCTAAGTATTTGCGTATAAGGTTTTTATTGCGTATTTTTGTACCGAAAATAGCAAAAATGGAAAAACTGAGATATTATATATTGACTCTATGTCTGTGCCTGTCGGTCTCTTTTGCTGGGGCTTCGAAGGTATGGAACGCTAAGAATATACCTGTACCATATCTGCAGAACTCGACGCAGTATGTGTCTGATCCTGATCATTATATAGACAAACAGGCGCTTGATTCTGCCAATTTCTACCTGGATAAGCTCAACAAGGAGTGCAGGGTACAGAATGTGTTTGTCATTGTGGGCAAAGTGGAAAATGGCGATGCCTTCCGTGTGGCTCAAGATCTGGGCAATGACTACGGTGTGGGAGACAAGAAGACACGTCGTGGTTTGGTGGTGGTTGTGGCTGTCGAAGACCATAAGTACTTCATTGCTCCCGGTATGGGACTTGAGGGGGAGTTGACGGATGTCGACTGTGATGATATCGCCAGGGCTTGTATTGTTCCCAACATGAAAAAGAATATGCCTGCCGAGGCTGTAGTAGCTACGAGCCGTGCTATATATAATAAGGTGAAGAGCGGCAAGACGGGAATTTCGGATATTGATGACGGTACGATAGGCGAGGACGACTGGGTTCTTGTCGTGATTCTGCTTGCTGTCTTCTTCGGTATTCCTGTGTATATGTTGGTACGTTATTTGCTGGAAGTGTTTGGAGTCATTAAGCCCGACACGAGTCAGCGAAATAAGAATAAGCGCTCATCCCGCCGACATGATGACGATTTTTTCCCGCCTTTCTTTTTCGGAGGAGGCGGAGGCTCTTCGGGTGGTGGCTTCTCTGGAGGCTCCTTTGGTGGAGGTTCCTTTGGCGGTGGAGGAGCCGGCGGAGGATGGTAAGTCTGGGATGCTTGGGAAGAACTTGTCGGGTCGTCTATTAAGAGCAGGCCCGGTCGTCTATTAAGAGCAGTCTTGGTCGTCTATTAAGGGCAAACAGCGTCTTTTATGCATTCCATTTTACGCAATTTGGATTTAGATAAACAGTTATTAAAATAGAATAGAAAATTATGAAGAAAACAGGTTGGATTATTGTAGCAGTAATTGTAGTATTAGTGCTTTGGTTGTTTAGTGGTTACAATGGTATGGTAAGTTCTCAGGAGGAAGTTACCACCGAGCTTGCCAATGTACAGACTCAGTATCAGCGTCGTGCCGACATGATGCCTCAGCTGGCGAAGATAGTGAAGGCTTATGCCAAGCATGAGCGCGAAACCTTCGAGCAGGTGACAAAGGCCCGTGCTGCCGTGGGACAGGTGAAGCTTGACGCTAATAATCTGACCGAGGCTAACCTGAAGCAGTTTACCGCTGCTCAGGGCGAGTTGACCAATGCTTTCTCCAAGCTCATGTTGGTGGCAGAAAGATATCCTGAGCTCAAGGCAAGCGAGAATTTCAAGTCGCTCCAGATACAGGAGGAAGGCACTGAGAACCGTATCAGCGAGGCCCGTCGCAAGTACAATGAGGCCGTGCAGTCATACAACGTGAAGGTGCGTCGCATGCCCAATGCCATTATCGCCGGTTTGTTCGGTTTTGACACCATGCCGAAGTTCGAGGCTGCTGCCGGTAGTGAAAAAGCACCAGACTTGGATATTTAATCAGCACATAATGCTTTGTTTTTCAAAAATTCTTTGTAACTTTGCAGAGTTTTTAGAAATTAAGGTAAAAAAGATATGAAACAGACCAAGATTGTTGCATCCATCAGCGACCGCCGCTGCGATCAGGACTTTATCCGTAAGTTGTTTTTTGCGGGCATGAATGTGGTTCGTATGAACACCGCTCATGCCTCAGAAGAAGGAATCCGCACCATTGTCAATAATGTAAGAGCTGTATCTCCCCATATCGGAATTCTGATAGACACCAAGGGCCCTGAGGTTCGTACCACAGGAGTCAAGGAGCCTATACATTATAATATAGGTGATGTGGTGAAGATTTTCGGCCGTCCAGAGATGGACTCTTCTCATGATATTGTCAATCTCAGCTATCCCAATATTACCGATGACGTGAAGGTAGGCGACGACCTGCTCTTCGACGATGGCGAGTTGGATATGAAGGTGATCGAGAATACCGGTCCCATGCTGGTGGCTCAGGTGCAGAACGAAGGAACTCTGGGTGCTCACAAGAGTGTCAATGTTCCTGGCGAGCACATCGATCTTCCTGCGCTTACCGAGAAGGACCGCAGGAATATTCTCTTGGCCATCGAGCTTGACATCGACTTCATCGCCCATTCATTTGTGCGTAGTGCTGCCGATGTGAAGGCCGTTCAGGACATTCTGGACGAGCATCATAGCGACATCAAGATCATCTCGAAGATAGAGAATCAGGAAGGTGTCGATAACATCGACGAGATTATCGAGGCTTCTTATGGTATCATGATTGCCCGTGGTGATTTGGGTATTGAGGTGCCTATTGAGAAAATTCCTGGTATTCAGCGTCGCATCATCGCCAAGTGCATCAAGGCCAAGAAGCCTGTTATCGTGGCTACACAGATGCTTCATACGATGATTCACAACCCTCGTCCTACTCGTGCCGAGGTGACAGATATTGCCAATGCCATCTTCTATCGTACCGATGCCTTGATGCTTAGTGGCGAGACAGCCAGCGGAAAATATCCACTCGAGGCTGTACAGACCATGGCACGTATTGCAGAACAGGCCGAGAAGGACAAATCGCCCGTCAACGATATTGACCCAATGGAGGAGGGCGATATTGACCAGAAACTCTTCCTGGCCCATGCAGCCATCGAGGCCACCCAGAAGTTGGGTGTTAAGGGAATCATTACCGATGGCGAGACGGGTCAGACAGCCCGTGATCTGGCAGCCTTCCGTGGTCCAAACCCAGTGCTGGCCATCTGCTATAAGGAGAAACTTCAGCGCTGGCTCAACCTGAGTTATGGTGTTATCCCAATCGTGCAGAAAGATCAGATTTCTACCAAGGCCATGTTTACAGCCGCTGTACGTATGCTTCGTCAGAAGGGCTATCTGGAGGCAGAGGACAAGATTGCCTATTTGAGCGGTAGCTTCGGTGAAGGCGGTGGAACAACCTTTGTTGAGATCAATAAGGTAAGAAAGATCTTCGACAACAGTTACAGTTTCAACCTTCCTTCCAACGGAATAGAGGATAAATAGCTCAACTTTCGTCTTTGATGAGGAAATTTAAAGCCATCAAAGCTTTCGCATCTTTCCTCAGTGGAGCTCGGATAAGTAAAGATGTCGTGCAAAAATGCGTCGTTTTTTACAATTTGTTGACTAAACATTTGTACATTTAAGAAAAATGACGTACTTTTGCACGCAAAACTATAAACAAATTGCCGATAATGAAAAAACTGTTATTAGTTGTAGTAGTAGTTTCTACTATGATTTTGGCACTTAGCGGTTGCCAAAGTGCTAAGCAAGTGGCTTATTTTCAGAATATAGATTCTCTCAATTTGAGCGCATCGAGAATGTTGTATGATGCTAAAATTATGCCAAAAGACCAATTGTCGATTATCGTAAAAGCGGTTAATGAGGATTTGGCAGAGCCATTCAATCTATATTCTAAGTCTATGATGTCTTCTTCACAAAACCAGAATCTTCAATATTACTTGGTTGACAATGAAGGCTTCATAGATCTTCCTGTTGTCGGCAAGATTCATGTAGTGGGCTTGACTGGAAGAGAATGCGAGAATTTGGTGAAATCTAAAATTCAGCCATATTTCAAGGATGGTGAAGTTCCGTCGGTAACAGTACGTATGGCGAGTTTCCGCGTCGTTGTAACAGGCGAAGTGGGAAGCCCGGGTGTCGTTACAGTACCAAACGAGAAGATGAGCATAGTAGAGGCGTTGGCACAAAGCGGCGACTTAGGCTTGCAGGGTAAACGCAAGAATATTCTGCTTATCCGCGAGGATGCAACTGGCAAAAAGGAAGCGCACCGATTGGATATGACAGATGCCAACATCATCAATTCTCCTTATTTCTATTTGCAGCAGAACGACATCGTATATGTAGAACCTAATGGAGCCAAGAAAGGTACCGCAGGCCTGAGCAACTCTGTTACATTCTGGATAGGATTGGTTTCCTCAATTTTATCTTTGGCTACACTTACTGTCAGTTTGTGTAAGTAAGGACAAACTTAATTATGAATTTCAATTATATTAAATATGTGTGGTATCGTAGGATATTTGGGTAAGGGACAGGCTTATCCAGCCCTTATCAAGGGACTCAAACGATTGGAATATCGTGGTTACGACTCGGCTGGTGTAGCTCTTATCAGCGAGGACGGATCACTTAATGTATATAAGGCAAAGGGAAAAGTTGCCGACCTGGAAGCTTATTGTGCCGACAAGGACTTGAGTGGTTCGGTAGGCATTGCCCATACCCGTTGGGCAACCCATGGTGAGCCATCATCAGTCAATGCTCACCCTCACTATTCTTCCTCAAAGAATCTTGCCATCATTCACAACGGCATTATTGAGAATTATGCCGCCATTAAGAAAAACCTGATAGCAAAGGGAGTTGAGTTTAAGAGCGATACCGATACTGAGGTGTTGGTACAGCTTATAGAATATATCCAGATTACAAAGAAACTCGACCTGCTGACAGCAGTACAGGTGGCTCTTCGCCAGGTTATCGGTGCTTATGCCATAGCCTTGCTCGACAAGAATGAACCCAACCAGATTATTGCCGCACGCAAGCAAAGTCCCCTCGTTGTAGGTATTGGCAAGGAAGGTGAGTTCTATCTCGGTTCAGACGCCACACCTATTATAGAATATACCGACAAGGTGGTTTATCTGGAAGATGGCAACATCGCCATCATGCGTCTGGGCGAGGAACTTCAGGTTACCAATATCCAGAACGTGAAGCTGAATCCAGAGATACAGACTGTCGATATGGACTTAGGTCAGATAGAGAAGGGTGGATTCCCTCACTTCATGCTGAAGGAAATCTTCGAGCAGCCAGAGTGTCTGCGCAACTGTATGCGTGGCCGTGTGGTAAACCGTACGGTAGAAACCCGCGTGATGACCGATGGCGACGAAGCCACAACCAAGAAAGAGACAGAGATGGGCGTAGTGCTCAGCTCTATTACCGACCATCGTCAGCAGCTGCTCAATGCCAAGCGCTTTATCATCGTAGCTTGTGGAACCTCATGGCATGCAGGTTTGATAGGCAAGCAGATGATAGAGAACTATTGTCGTGTGCCAGTAGAGGTAGAGTATGCTTCCGAATTCCGTTACCGCAACCCTGTGGTGACCAGTGACGATGTGGTGATAGCTATTTCTCAGAGTGGCGAGACTGCCGATACCTTGGCTGCCATCAAGTTGGCCAAGGAGAAGGGAGCTTTCATCTATGGCATCTGTAACTCTATTGGCTCCAGCATCGCCCGCGAGACAGATACAGGAACTTACATTCACGTAGGTCCTGAAATCGGTGTGGCGTCAACCAAGGCCTTCACCGGTCAGGTGACAGTACTTACCCTTCTTGCATTGGCCATTGGTAATGAGAAGGGAACCATCAGCGCCGACGACTACCAGAACATTACAGAACAACTTTGGAACATCCCAGAGAAGATGAAGGAGGTGCTGAAGTTGAACAACAAGATAGCCGACCTCAGCCGCACATTCACCTATGCGCGCAACTTTATCTATCTGGGTCGTGGCTTCCAGTATCCAGTGGCTTTGGAAGGAGCCTTGAAGTTGAAGGAAATCAGCTATATCCATGCAGAAGGTTATCCTGCTGCAGAAATGAAGCATGGTCCTATCGCTCTTATCGACAGCGATATGCCAGTAGTAGTTATTGCTACACACAACTTCATGTACGAGAAGGTACTCTCCAACATTCAGGAGGTAAAGGCTCGTAATGGACGTGTCATTGCTATTGTCAGCAAGGGCGACGAAACCATTTCCAAGATAGCCGATGAAGTCATCGAACTGCCTGAGACTTTGGAGTGCTTAGAGCCATTATTGGCTACTATCCCTCTTCAGCTCTTGGCGTATCATGTTGCCGTTTGCAAGGGTAAGGATGTTGACCAGCCAAGAAACTTAGCTAAGTCAGTTACAGTCGAATGATATAATTAAGGGAATCGTCATTTATTGACGTTTCCCTTTTTTTATAGAGGGAGGACGTTGCAAATGAAGAATGACAAATGAAGGAGGAATGAATAACGAATGAAGGAGGACTAACGAATGAGGGGAGGAAGAACGATGAGTGAAGATAGAAGGAGGAAGACTATCAACGAAATAAATTTAACTATAAGATATCAAGGATAATAAGCGAGATGGAACCATTAAAACATGAATGCGGCGTGGCAATGATCAGATTGCTCAAGCCTTTATCGTATTACCAGCAGAAGTACGGCACATGGATGTACGCACTCAACAAGCTCTATCTGATGATGGAGAAGCAGCACAACCGTGGCCAGGAAGGAGCAGGTATGGCCTGTGTCAAATTGGGTGGAAAGCCTGGACATGAATACATGTTCCGTGAAAGGGCAGAGGGCAAGAATGCCGTTACAGAGATTTTCGGCAAGGCTAATGCCAACTTCAAGAACCTGACACCCGAGCAGCTTGCCGACGCTCAGTATGCCAAGGAAGAGCTCCCCTTTGCTGGCGAGCTCTATATGGGCCACCTGCGCTATAGCACCACGGGAAAGAGCGGCATACAGTATGTGCACCCTTTCCTACGCCGCAACAACTGGAAGGCTAAGAACCTCTGTCTTTGTGGCAACTTCAACATGACCAATGTGGATGAGATATTCCAGGAGCTTACACGTCAGGGCCAGAGCCCACGCATCTACAGCGATACCTACATCATGCTCGAACTCATGGGCCATCGTCTGGATCGTGAGGTGGAGCGAAACTTTATTGCTGCCAAGGCGATGGAGATGCAGAATACCGACATCACCAACTATATAGAAGACCACGTGAAGATGAGCAACGTGCTCAAGACAACGATGAAAGACTTCGACGGTGGCTATGTAGTCTGTGGTATTACCGGTTCGGGCGAGATGTTCTCTATGCGCGATCCCTGGGGCATCCGTCCTGCTTTTTACTATAAGAACGACGAGATTGTAGTTGTGGCAAGCGAGCGCCCTGTGTTGCAGACCACCTTCGACCTGGAGGCAGAGGAAGTGCAGGAACTCATGCCTGGTATGGCGCTTCTTGTCAAGAAGAACGGCGAATGTACCATCGAGCGCATCATGGATCAGAAGGGAGATTCAGCCTGCTCGTTCGAGCGCATCTACTTCAGTCGCGGTTCCGACAAGGATATTTATCAGGAGCGCAAGCAGTTGGGCGAGCAGTTGACCCAGCCTATTCTGAATGCCGTCGATTATGATGTGGACCACACCGTGTTCAGCTACATTCCGAATACTGCCGAAGTGGCTTACTATGGCATGCTGAGCGGATTCAAGAAATATCTCAACGAAACCAAGATAGAGCAGATAGCCAATCTCGACCATGTTCCATCAAAAGAAGAACTCAACGAAATCCTCGGCGACTTTGTTCGCTCTGAGAAGATAGCCTGGAAAGATATCAAACTTCGTACCTTCATAACAGAGGGCAACAGCCGTAACGACCTGGCGAGCCACGTGTACGATGTAACCTACGGAAGCATCGAACCCAAGGTGGACAACCTGGTCATCATCGACGACAGCATCGTTCGAGGAACTACCTTGAAGGAGAGTATTCTCCGCATCCTTGACCGTCTGCATCCTAAGAAGATTGTCGTTGTGTCGAGTGCTCCACAGATACGCTATCCCGACTATTACGGCATCGATATGGCCCGACTGGAAGAGTTCTGTGTGTTCCGTGCTGCCATCCAGTTGCTGAAAGAACGCAAGATGAGCGACATCATCGAGCAGACCTACGAGGCTTGTAAGGCCGAGCTGCTGAAGCCAAAGGAAGAGCAGATCAATCCTGTGCGTGCCATCTACAAGCCATTCACCACCGAGGAGTTGAACGAGAAGATAGTAGAGATGCTAAGACCAGAGGGCATGACGACTCCTATCCAACTTGTGTTCCAGAGCATTGAGGGACTGCACGAGGCCATACCCAACCACAAGGGCGACTGGTACTTTACAGGCCATTATCCCACTCCCGGCGGCACCAAGCTTTGCAACCAGTCTTTCGTGAACTACATAGAGAATGTTTATCATAAATAAGTGAAGAACAAAGAGTGGAGAATACTTTTGTTCTTATGAGTATGAAATAAAGAAAAAGAATATCAGATATGAAAAATGTAACCTTAGTTTTGAGCGATGGAACCCAATTCCATGGCAAATCTTTCGGATATGATGCCCCCGTAGCAGGCGAGGTTGTGTTCAACACAGCCATGATGGGCTATCCCGAGAGCTTGACCGACCCTTCTTATGCCGGTCAGTTGATGACACTTACTTACCCACTTATAGGCAACTATGGTGTGCCACCATTCACTTTCGAGAAAAACGGTTTGCCAACCTTCATGGAGAGTGACAAGATTTATGCTTCTGCCATCATAGTGAGCGATTACAGCGAGCAGTACAGCCACTGGAATGCTGTGGAAAGCCTTGCCGACTGGTTGAAGCGCGAGAAGGTGCCCGGCATTACGGGTATCGACACACGTCAGTTGACTAAGGTGCTTCGTGAGCATGGTGTGATGATGGGTAAGATCATTTTCGACGATGAGCCCGACAACATCCCTGAGGCTAACTATGAGGGTGTAAACTTTGTAGACCAGGTGAGCTGCAAGGAGATTATCCGCTACAACGAGGGAGCCGGCAAGAAGGTGGTACTGGTCGACTGTGGCGTGAAGGCCAACATCATCCGTTGTCTCATCAACAGAGGTGTAGAGGTGATTCGCGTGCCATGGAACTACGATTATACCGATATGGACTTTGATGGTTTGTTCTTGGCCAACGGACCTGGCGACCCTGATATGTGCGAGGATGCTGTCAATATCATCCGCAAGCAGATCAGCCAGAGCCGCAAGCCTATCTGTGGTATCTGTATGGGTAACCAGTTGCTTTCCAAGGCAGCCGGTGCTACTATCTACAAGTTGAAGTATGGTCACCGCTCACACAACCAGCCAGTTCGCATGGTAGGAACCAACAACTGCTATATCACCTCTCAGAACCACGGTTATGCCGTTGATGCCAAGACATTGGGCAACGACTGGGAGGAGCTTTTTGTAAATATGAATGATGGCTCTAACGAGGGTATCCGCCACAAGGTGAACCCTTGGTTCTCAAGCCAGTTCCACCCAGAGGCTTGCTCAGGTCCTGTGGATACAGAGTTCATGTTTGATAAGTTTGTAGAAACACTTAAATAATTAGGAAAAAATGAAAGACGAAAATATAAAGAAAGTGCTCCTCTTGGGTTCAGGAGCCTTGAAGATAGGTGAGGCAGGCGAGTTCGACTACTCTGGTTCGCAGGCATTGAAGGCTTTGCGCGAGGAAGGTATCGAGACAGTGCTCATCAACCCTAATATTGCAACCGTACAGACTTCGGAAGGCGTTGCCGACCAGATTTACTTCCTGCCTGTGCAGCCCTATTTCGTAGAGCGTGTCATCCAGAAGGAGAAGCCAGACGGAATCCTCCTTAGTTTCGGTGGTCAGACTGCCCTCAACTGTGGTGTCGAGCTTTATCGTCAGGGTATCTTGGAGAAATATAACGTCAAGGTACTGGGTACTCCCGTACAGGCCATCATGGATACCGAGGACCGCGAGCTCTTCGTCGAGAAGCTTGATGAAATCAACGTGAAGACCATCAAGAGCGAGGCTTGCGAGAACATCGAGCAGACCCGCAAGGCTGCTGCCGAGTTGGGTTATCCTGTCATCATCCGTGCTGCCTATGCCTTGGGTGGACTTGGTTCTGGTTTCGCCGACAACGAGGAGGAACTGAACAAACTCGCCGAGAAAGCTTTCTCTTTCTCTCCACAGGTATTGGTAGAGAAGAGTTTGAAGGGATGGAAGGAGATAGAGTACGAGGTGGTTCGCGACCGCTACGACAACTGTATCACAGTTTGTAACATGGAGAACTTTGACCCACTGGGAATCCATACCGGCGAGAGTATCGTCATCGCTCCTTCTCAGACCTTGAGCAATTCGGAGTATCATAAGCTTCGTGCCCTTGCCATCAAGATTATCCGTCACATCGGAATCGTGGGCGAGTGTAACGTGCAGTATGCCTTCGACCCTAAGAGCGAGGACTATCGCGTCATCGAGGTGAATGCCCGCCTGAGCCGTTCTTCTGCCTTGGCTTCCAAGGCTACAGGTTATCCTTTGGCTTTCGTGGCTGCCAAGCTCGGTATGGGTTACGGTCTGTTCGAGTTGAAGAACTCTGTTACCAAGACCACATCTGCCTTCTTTGAGCCAGCATTGGACTACGTGGTTTGTAAGATTCCTCGTTGGGACTTGTCTAAGTTCCGTGGCGTAGACAAGGAGCTGGGTTCATCGATGAAGTCAGTAGGCGAGGTGATGGCCATCGGCCGCAACTTCGAGGAGGCCATTCAGAAGGGTCTTCGTATGATAGGTCAGGGCATGCACGGCTTCGTAGAGAACAAGGAGCTTGAGATTGATGATATCGATGCAGCCCTGAAGGAGCCAACAGATAAGCGTGTGTTCGTGATATCCAAGGCCATGCACAAGGGATATACTGTTGACCAGATTCATGAACTCACCAAGATTGACAAGTGGTTCCTCGAGAAACTGAAGCACATCATCGATATCGACGAGGCGATGAAGAAGTGCAACATCAATACTCTGGACAAGGAACTCCTGCGTACCGCCAAGGTATATGGATTTACCGATTTCCAGATTGCGCGTGCCGTGGGTCTTGAACAGGAGTTGGGCAACATGGCTAAGGCTGGTCTTACCGTCCGCAGCCTTCGTAAGAACTATGGCATCCTTCCTGTAGTGAAGCAGATAGACACCCTGGCTGCAGAGTATCCAGCACAGACCAACTACCTCTATGTAACCTACGCAGGTGTGAAGAGCGACATCACCTTCGAGAACGACCATCGTTCCATCATCGTGCTCGGTTCAGGTGCTTACCGCATCGGTTCTTCTGTAGAGTTCGACTGGTGTGGTGTCCAGGCATTGAACACCATCCGCAAGGAGGGCTGGCGCTCAGTGATGATCAACTACAACCCTGAGACCGTATCTACCGACTACGATATGTGCGACCGTCTTTACTTCGACGAGCTCACCTTCGAGCGTGTCATGGATATCATCGAGATGGAGCAGCCTCATGGTGTTATCGTATCAACGGGTGGCCAGATACCAAACAACCTCGCAATGCGTCTTGACGCTCAGAATGTGCCAATCCTGGGTACTGCTGCCAAGGACATCGATAACGCTGAGGACCGTGCCAAGTTCTCTCAGATGCTGACCAACAACGGTATCAACCAGCCAGAGTGGAGCGCCTTGACCTCTATGGAGGATATCGACAAGTTTATCGAGCGTGTTGGTTTCCCTGTACTGGTACGTCCAAGCTACGTGCTCTCTGGTGCAGCGATGAATGTTTGCTCCAACGAGGACGAGCTGAAGCGCTTCCTGCAGTTGGCTGCCAACGTAAGCGAGGATCATCCTGTGGTAGTCAGCAAGTTTATCGAGCATGCCAAGGAGATTGAGATGGATGCCGTGGCTAAGAATGGCGAGGTGATAGCTTATGCCATTTCCGAGCACATCGAGTTCGCCGGTGTTCACTCAGGCGATGCTACCATCCAGTTCCCTCCTCAGAAGTTGTATGTGGAGACTGTTCGCCGTGTGAAGCGAGTAGGCCGTCAGATTGCCAAGGAACTTCATATCAACGGACCTTTCAACATCCAGTTTATGGCTCGCGACAATGATATTCTCGTTATCGAGTGTAACCTTCGTGCCAGCCGTTCGTTCCCATTCGTTAGTAAGGTGTTGAAGATCAACCTCATCGAGTTGGCTACCCGCGTGATGCTCGGTTTGCCAGTAGAGAAGCCACACAAGAACCTCTTCGACCTCGACTATGTAGGTATCAAGGCCAGCCAGTTCAGCTTCAACCGCCTTCAGAAGGCCGACCCAGTATTGGGTGTGGACATGAGCAGTACGGGCGAGGTTGGTTGCTTGGGCGACGATACATCTACAGCCCTTCTGAAGAGTATGCTCTCAGTGGGTCATCGCATTCCTGCCAAGAACATCCTTCTGTCTACCGGTTCTGCCAAGCAGAAAGTTGATATGCTCGATGCTGCCCACATGCTTATCGACCACGGCTATAAGCTCTATGCTACGGGTGGTACAAGCAAGTTCCTGACCGAGAATGGAGTAGAGAACACCCGTGTGCTCTGGCCATCAGAGGAAGCAGAAGGCGGTGCACCAAAGGCTTTGGAGATGCTCCACAACCACGAGATCGATATGGTGGTGAATATTCCGAAGAACTTGACCAGCAGCGAACTTTCCAATGGTTACAAGATTCGTCGTGCCGCCATCGACCTAAACGTGCCATTGATTACCAACAGCCGTCTTGCGAGTGCATTCATCTATGCATTCTGCACCACCAAGCTTGAGGATATCGACATCAAGGCTTGGGGCGAGTATAAGTAATGATTAGTGTGTAGTGTTTAATTAGGCACTACACCTTATATCATATAACAAATCCCTGCTGTAGGAAAGGCTTCCTATGGCAGGGATTTTTGTTATTTGTATGACTATTTTTTGCACATATCCTCAGCTACCATCATAGCAACATTTTGCGTATTTGGAAGTTTGTACGGACGATTGCTCTGTGTTGTGGTAATGATATCATCACCAAGAACCGTCGCCATCTTTGCGATTGTAGCTAAAGTGAGATTATGTGTTCCACTCAGCCAACGGCTCACTTCTGTTTCTGTCTTGCCAAGAGCCTTTGCGAAATCACGCTGTTTCATATTTCGTTCCTGTAATAGTTCAAAGACTCTGTTGGCAATAGCAACGCATAAGTCGACTTGTTTGTTTGTATCCGCAGGAGTTGACTTGCGGATTTCATCCATTAGTTTATTTGTTTTCATACTAAATCCTCCTTATTATTATTGTCTATGCCTATTGTCAATTCAAGTGGTCCATGTAAATTTGTACCATTGATTGTTATGATTCTTCTATTTTCAAGTTTCTTTATAATGATGTCTATCTTTTGTAAGTTTCGTACGGCTCTATGCAGATTTACATCTTCTTGATATGTTTGAGTTTGCTTTATACCACCATTTCCTAAGATTAAAATCTTATGGCTAATATTAAGGCAATATAATCTTAAATTAGATGTATCAAGATGAGAGGGTAGTGCCATCACCCTGTCACGTTTGCTTCCTTCATATCTGAAGAATCTATCTTCTGCACCATTTTCCTTGATAATATCAATCCTTCTAATGAGGATTTGTACATCTTGGGCATATTGGTCCTTATAGGTGAGAAGGAATTTCTCAAATTCGGTATATTCTTCACCCTCGAATCTTGGAGAATAAAGGCTGACTTTTTCTCCAGTTTCTAATAGCTCTATTAATAAGTTCTTTTCCATATAACTTATATTTTTGCTGCAAAGATAAACATAAATGTTGATTTTTGCAAGAATATTATGTAAAACTTTACTTTTATGTTTATCTTTTTATGATAGCTTGCATAATCCCACTGAAGTTTTTCGATTTGTTAGTTTATAAACTTGGAAGTTTATAATATTGATGCTTAGCTATTTGCCATTTGATAAAACTGCAAAGAAATTATGTCGAATTGTGAGTGCATTCATCTATGCATTCTGCACCACCAAGCTCGAGGATAACGACATCAAGGCTTGGGGCGAGTATAAGTAATGTTTAGTGTGTAGTGTTTAATTAGGCACTACACCTTATATCATATAACAAATGCCTGCTGTAGGAAAGGCTTCCTATGGCAGGGATTTTTGTTGTAAATAAAAAAGCAGTGAAAACTTTGGTTGTTTAAAAATATTACCGTAAATTTGCAGCAAAAACTATAATAATGAAGAGTTATGGAAGAAAAATTATCGACTATATATTTAAGAGATGGGCGGAACGCGCAGCAATATGTTATGAGCCTGAGCGAAAAGTACAGGCAGATAGCGACCGAAGCGATATTCGAGTGTTTGAGACTGGGCTATCCCCTCAACAATATGGAGATAACAGGCAAAGCACGAGAACTGCAGAGGAAGAGGAATGCCTACGTTTGATAAGAATCGCCAAAGAACAAGGCTTGTATATTGATAAGTCGGACTGGGGTAGATTTGGTGATAGACGAATGATTCCAACGGGAGAAAGCATTGTCTTTTTGAGTGAAGACGGAACAACTTTCACCAAAATGAAGTCTCCTTTTGCCAAGGCTCCGATGAAGCACATTTTGCCAGAGGATATCATTTATGAACATTTGATTCATAACATGTTATTCCCATCAACGAGGTATCGTTTTGTTGGCTTTTCAGAGGATATAAAGGGAATCCGGATTGTTCTTCAGCAACGAAATATATCCGATATGTTTCAAGTACCATCGCAGAAAACGATTGACGATTATCTCATTAATCAATTGGGCTTGACAAAGGAGGATAGATATTTCTATGGAAATGAATATTTGGCAATAACTGATGTATCTAATGTCAGTGATAATGTGCTGTGTGATGAAGATGGCAAACTGTATTTCATCGACCCGATTATCCGGTTGAAGAAGTCGGGAAGAGAGGTATGGGAGTATCTTTATAGAACAAGATGTGTGTGATAGTTATATTTGTAATAAGCAAAAGTCCCACCCTGGTTAGCTGTGTAAGTGGGAAGCGTGGTGTAACTGTCATCGCAAAGGTATGTATATTTTTTGAAACTGCAAAACTTTTTGCGAATAAACTTTTGTAAAGTACCCTGTTTTGAACGAAGATTACACATTGTTTGTGAAAATTTGGCTCGTTTAACCATCAACTTCTTCAGAATGTTTAGTGTTGCTGTCATTTGATTTACTGTTGATTCTCCTGTAGAGCCTTCAGACTGTTACACTTCCAAAGATAAAGATCCTTGTGTCAAGCAGAGTGTAGTAGACCATTTGTCGGTTATTTTCAGTTGCAGTTTGGGCAGTTTTGCTGCAAAAACACTTTTTATCTAAAAAATCTGTTCATAAATAGCTTATTCTCATTTATTCTTTGTAATTTTGCAATGCATTCGCAGTAAATGCGTTTGCAGACATAATAAAGGGCGTCAACAACGCTTTGTACATTGGCAATTCTAAACTTCCACAATCAGAATCACCTGTCGATGGCATAGCAGAGAAGATGTCACGGGTAAGTTGTATTTGCTACTCCCGTAGTGTGCCGAGGATTTTGTATCCTCACGGCACACTTTTGGGGTAATTATAACTTTCAGCGTGAAACTCTATCTGCTCGTCAACAGGTAAGGCTGTGGAAGGCCAAGAATTGCGGACGAGTATGAGGCGAGTTTCACGCTTTTTTGTTAGCTAATAATTAAATTAAAAAGTAAAAACAATGAAGCGTTTATTATTAACTTTTGCTATCATTTTGCAGGGAATGACATTAGCTCAGTCCTATGCCCAGTCGCATGCTGCTAACAATACTGATAGCATAGAGATTTTAAAATTTAAGAATATACCGATAAAAGGTAATATAAAAGATTTTGACTTAAAAATGAGAGATGAAAATTTTATCTTCATAGGGAATCTGTATAGTACATATAATTATATCGGTATGTTTTATGGAAGAAAAGTCGATGCTAAAGTTCAGTATGTTCCTGAAACAAAGCAAGTATCCAAGGTGGTCGTTGTCTTTCCAGAAGTAGGAGAAGAGGCTAATGATTTGTATGAACATTTGATAAAACAACTTGATAATAAGTATAGAACAAGGCAAGAAAACTTTGGTGATGATGAATTATTGATATGGTCTTACGGACGAGAATATGAAATTATATTGTCAAAGGATCATTCAAGTAAAAAGGTTTTTTTGAACTATACTAATAAGGCAAAGTCTGAAGAAAGATATTATTATCAAAACAAACATGCAGAATGGATGACAGAACATCAAAATGATTTATAAGAATATGAAAAAGAATATATTTATATTTGTCTTGCTGATTATGATTGGTATAAAATCATATAGTCAGGGCGTGTGGGATAAAGTGGAAGTTGTTACAGACAAGTTTCATAACATAAAGCAAAGTGTCTTAGTTCATTGTACGGCAGGAGAAATTGATGCTGTTTGGTACGAAGATGAACAAATGCTAAAATATATTGGAAAATTTCCGCCAAATGATGCGTATAAGTTTACAAAAACAAATACTGATGTGGGTTTTTACACTCCAAGAAAAAGAGATGTTCAAGCAGATATAAATCGTTCTGGTAAGATAGAAGGTAAAGTACAAGTCGAAATGACATTCCCTACTGTTACAGAACCAACATTTGAATATTTCTTCTTTTTGTGGGTGCCAATGACTACCGAACAGATGAAAAAAGGCGAGTTTATATCTTGTCGTTATTTTAATATGGGGGAAAGTCTAAAATATGATGAACCAAGATTTAGTGAGTTTAACATCAGTTTAAAAGGGTTTACTGCGGCTTATAGTAAGAAGGCAAAGTAGCTGTTGATTTATCCTTGGATGATACTTATGTAAATAAATGTACAAAGAGTAAGAACTTTTATGAAAAAGAGAAATATTGACGATTTTTTTTATCAACAATGTGCTGAAGCTGATTCTATGCTATCACAATATGGGTTTGTGGAAGAGATAGAGCCTGTTGTGAGAAATTACAGAAAGGAAAAACTCCGTTTCCTTTATTTACAGTTAAAACCTACTATCGGTTTGCTTGTATATAACTATTATCATACAAAGACCAAAGGTGATTTGCAAGGATTCGATATGTTTATGTATCATTCTGGCAATGCCAAAGATGCAATATATCAATTTCATGAACAAAATAAGTTGGGAAGTCAGTCTGAATTTAGACTCTATAGTTTTCAAAGTAAATTAAAGCGTGCCAGATTGATAATAGAACAACTGCTGAAAGAAGAAAATGATAATTTCTTTGCGATTGAGGCTAAGTACAATAAGTTATCTATGGAGTTGTATTATAATGATACTACAGATTATATAGAAAATTTTGAGTAGTATATTTCTACTCAGTCGAACAAAATAGAAGTAAGTTATAATGAATACCCTATATGGGCTACCCTTAAAAGAATAAGACATGATACGACTTATAACAATTATTATATTATGCTTGTGTTATACACAGGCATTTTCTGAGGAACATTTAAAGTTTCTTGGATTTCCTATTGATGGCAGCGTTAACGAGTATGCTTCAAAACTAAAGTCCAAGGGCTTTTATGTATCACCAGATAATAAGTATGCAAGTAAGGGACTTCGTGTTATGGAAGGTCCTTTCCTTGGAAATATAGAACAGTTTGGTTTGCATTATGATTCTGATACAAAAAGAATGTGGTCAATAACATTCGTCCATAGCTTTTTCAAAGAAGATGATGCAAAAGAGTTGTATGATGAATTAGAAACGCTACTTCGAGAGAAACATTATGATGCAACATATAAGTCTCCTTTGTCTGGTTCTTTTCTTTCATCTTGTTCTTTTCAAAGTAATAAGGGAATTATAACATTGGTTGTTATAGAACAAGATTATGATTATCAAGTAAAAATGTCGTATACAGATAGAATTAATTACATACCAGTATATAAGAAAAATCATCAGAAAAATCTTGATGATATGTAAAAAATATCAAAATTAAATATAGGCTATTTATCAAATGGATTATTTAAGACAAATATTGTTATGGACTTAGAATTAATCTCTCAAATCCAAATGACTTTTACTCTTATTAAAAGGAAAGTTTAAGTAAAAAATAATATATTTTTTGAATATATATGTCACATCAGAAACTTCCAAACGGCTATTGGACAGACGAAAAAGTTGTCAAAGAGTCTCAAAAATATCATACAAGAATAGAATTCAAACTGAATTCTCCAACAGCTTGCAAACTTGCTTATCAAAGAAAATTGATAGATGAAATGACATGGCTGAAAACAGACCGGCATAAGAAACGTGGTCCTCGTAAGGAACATAAATATACGAAAGACGTTATTCTTTCAATTGTGAAGCAAAATAATTGTGTTACAATAACTGATTTGCGTTTGTTAAACGAGTATGCCTATAATCAAGCAAAAAAGAAAGGATGGCTTGATGATTTAGGGATTATTCGTCCTAAGCATGAAAACGGTTTTTGGACAAAAGAAGAAGTGTTGAAGGTATCAAAAAAGTATCCAAGTAAAATGGATTTTCAAAAGAATGAGCCTACAGCATATAAATGGGCGGGTGAGTATGGTATCCTTGATAAGATGGTGTGGATGAAACCACATAACTATGATGAAAGAAAAGATGAGCATAACTCAACAGTGTATGCCTATGTTGATAAAGTAAACAACGTGGCATATGTAGGTTTGACAATAGATAGCAATAACAGAAAAAGAAGGCATAAATATGATTCTAACAGCGCTGTAAGAAAGTATTTTGGTCAGAATATTCCTGAACCAATTATTTTGAAGAATGGATTGACTGTGTTGGAAAGTCAATATTATGAGGATTTTTACAAGAAGCAATATGTGAAGGAAGGCTATCTGCTTTTGAATGTTGCATCAACAGGAATAAATACTGGTTCTACTGGCGGAATTGTTAAATGGACTTCTAAAGAAAAGGTTTTCGAGGAATCAAAGAAATACCATAGCAGGAGCGAATTTAAGAGGAAAGCAGGGGGTGCATATAATCATGCAAAACACAATAAGTGGCTTGATGAGATGACTTGGTTAAAAACTCCTGAAAGAAAAATAAGTTGGACTCATGATGTTGTTATTGAAGAAAGTCACAAATATGAATATAAATGTGATTTCAGAAAAAATGCTGGTGGAGCATATCAGACTGCAAGCGAGAAAGGTTGGCTAAAAGAAATGGATTGGCTTAAAGACAGAAAGAAGCCTCATAATTATTGGACGAAGGAAAGGGTATTTGCGGAAAGTCACAAATATTCAAACAAGAAGGAATTCAGGAATAAATCCAAAGGTGCTTTTATTAAGGCGATGATTAAAGGATGGCTTCCTGAAATGGTGTGGTTAAAGCCTCTTCCTTTAGGAATTATATCAAAATGGACAAATGAAGCAATCATTGAAGAATCTAAGAAGTATTCTTCAAGAACGGAGTTCGCTATAAATAGTCCGACAGCTTATCAGCATGCATGTAAAGATAAAAACATCTTCAGTGAAATGCCGTGGATAAAAGACAAAAAGAAACCTGATGGATATTGGGATGTTAAAGAGCATGTTTTGGAAGAAGGTAAAAAGTATAAAAATAGAACGGCTTTTTCAGTGGGAGCTTATACGGCATGGAAAAAAGCAAAGAAATATGGTTGGATTGACGAAATAGAATGGGCAACTCGATGAATCAAAACTGACGACCATCGTTCCATCATCGTGCTCGGTTCAGGTGCTTATCGCATCGGTTCTTCTGTAGAGTTCGACTGGTGTGGTGTCCAGGCATTGAATACGATTCGCAAGGAGGGTTGGCGCTCTGTGATGATCAACTACAACCCTGAGACCGTTTCTATCGACTACGATATGTGCGACCGTCTTTACTTCGACGAGCTCACCTTCGAGCGTGTCATGGATATCATCGAGATGGAGCAGCCTCATGGTGTTATAGTATCAACGGGTGGCCAGATACCAAACAACCTCGCAATGCGGCTTGATGCTCAGAATGTGCCTATCCTTGGTACAGCAGCACGTGATATTGACAATGCGGAGTTCTCTCAGATGCTGACCAACAACGGCATCAACCAGCCAGAGTGGAGCGCATTGACCTCTATGGAGGATATCGACATCAAGGCTTGGGGCGAGTATAAATAGTTGATAGTTAGTAGTTAAGAATTGACAGTTAAGTCATTCTTGATGATTTCCAATAGAAAAATCCCTGCTGTAGGAAAGGCTTCCTATGGCAGGGATTTCTTAATTTAAAACGCCGTGAAAACTTAGATTGTTTCAAAATTAAATCGTAAATTTTCAGCAAAAACTATAATAATGAAGAGTTATGGAAGAAATGTCGATGCTAAAGTTCAGTATGTTCCTGAAACAAAGCAAGTATCCAAGGTGGTCGTTGTCTTTCCAGAAGTAGGAGAAGAGGCTAATTATCTTTTAGTTGTTTTCAAGTGGACTCAGATAGTGAATTTATCCGAAACAGCATAGAAAGTTGGGGGATAAATGTATGAAATGGGGGGCTAAAATCATACACACATAACTGATTGCAAATCTGATCCTATTTTATGAAGACCCTCTACAATACGTTTACGCTGCTGCTCACGTGGTTTCTTCAATCCATTTACATAGTGTGATAAAAGACTTTGGTTTATTCCAGAAGCACGACTAATTGCCGCTAGAGAAACGTATGG
>JABLTS010000119.1_pt1 | contig 21004 bp, 20 predicted proteins | sample 7160081 | NCBI WGS metagenome assembly JABLTS01 (sample SAMN14651231, study PRJNA627086) | human gut metagenome | isolation source: feces | host: Homo sapiens | reverse complement strand
CAAGCAGCCAATACGGCCATGTCGGTATCTATATCGGCAACGGTATGGTCGCTCACAATATCGGTGAAATAAAAATACAAAGCCTTGAAAGTTGGATTAAAACTTACAAAGGCTTTGCTTGGGGTTGGGAGAATGGTGGAATACAGTAGTTTTGTAGCTCTTATAATAATAGTTATATGTTTGATTTTAATACATTTATTTTTTATATCTTTTATCAAGAAACTATATAGTGAAATAAATTGTTTCCGAATTTTTTGCATTTTGGTTTTTATACTTGACAAAAACAATCAATTTTTATAATATAAATAATTATGATGAATTTAAAAATAGAGGTATTATTTATGATATTAAAAAGTTACAAATTATATATTTGCTTTTTTTATATTTTATGCTTTTTCTTGCTAATCGTATCTGCGTTTTTTGATTTGAATATAAATGTTTTATTAAATAATCCTAATAGTGTTTTGGCAATTTGGATTAGAAATACGGGAGAGATACCGGCAAGACTAATATTGCCATTATCTGGAACATGTTTATTTTATATATGTGAAAAATGGACGAGCAAAATATTTGGAATATCTATTTGTTTCGGCGGCTCAATATTTCTGGGATATAAAATTGCAAAATACTTTTATGTTGAAGAAAATCAAATTGCTTTTGGGGTTTTGACGGGAGTGAGTATTGCGATTGTATTAATATTCATAGGTAAATATATTACGTTTCCCAAAAAAGTCAAAAATATTTTGATTATTATTTCCCTTTGTACTATTGTTGGATTTTTCTTTGAAAATGTAATAGTTGAAATATTGAAAATTTTATGGGGAAGAGTTAGATTTAGAGATTTGCTTCAAGAATCGGATTTTACTTCATTTTCAGCATGGTATATACCTAATGGAATAAATGGTAATAAATCATTCCCATCAGGTCATGTTGCTGGTGCTGGGCTAAGTTTTTATATGTTGTTGCTTCCATATATATCACCACATTGGAAAAACAGAACTGCTATTTGTTTTATTATTCCTTTTGTATATACAGCTATAGTATCATTTACAAGAATAGTGATGGGTGCACATTATTTAAGTGATGTTACATTTGGCGCAATTATTAGTTTTACTATTGTATTAATAACACTATTTACTATTGAAAAATATTTAAAAAAATCCTCTTTTTAAAAGATCATTATGTACTTATATGTCACATGATTTACTAGAATTCAGCTATTTCTAACAAATTTTAAATCAATCTATTAACTTTAATCGAGTTTTGCGAGGCGTTAAGTCAAGGGTGAACTTAATAATTTTGATAATTCTATTTGAACTAATGTTGGTAGTGGATGAGATTATTATCTATTAGATGAATTATGCTATAATATAAATAATAGTAAAATTAAAATAACAACAAGAATAAAGTATTCTTTATTGAACTCCTTGGAATTGGTGATGATTTTATCGTCAGGTCTAAGGAGTTTAATTGTTATAAGCCCTTATTATTAAAAACATTTTATTTATAAACAATTTTGCAAGTCGAATTTATTGTTTAAGAGTATTTTTTAATAGTATTGAAACACAAAATCGATTTTCACTATTATTGTAATCACAATTAATTTTTCCAGAATACCTTTTAATGATTCTTGAAATACTTTTTAATCCTATTCCATGCAAATTATTATCGTTTTTAGTTGACAAATAAAAATTTCCTATCATTTTTGGTTCCGTATCACATGAATTTGTAATATGAAATAGTATATATTTTTCGTTTCTGATATCTATTTTTAATTCGATTTCTTTCTTTTTTGATTTTCTAGCAGCCTCATAAGCATTTTCTAATAAATTATCAAGCAAAGCGGTTAAGTCGCAGTCATTCATAAAAGAAAAATCAATATTTCTTATATCAATTTCAATTGAAATCATTTCATCATCGCACAAATGAGCATAACGACTTGCTATTACATTAACCAACTTGTTATTACTGTATTGCTTTAAAAATTTTATTTCATATCCGTTATATATGGAATCAATATATTCAATGATTTTTTCGTTATCCTTTTCATTAGATAACGCTCTAATATTTAATAAACATTTCGTTATATCGTGAATTAATATATTTGATGAGTTGTATTGTTTTTCTAATTCGGTATAGTATTCTTTATTTATTTTTTCTTTTTGTTTTTCAAGTTGCAATTCTGTGTTTTTAGTTAATGTTGATATTATTTTTTCGTGTACTAAAAATACGATAATATTAATTATTAGTAACAAAAAAGATATTACCATAAACAGTATGTTTGCTGTTTGATCTAAATCTAAATTAATTGAAACATACACTAAAGACATTATAAGGATAACTGAAGTTAATGGCAGAAAAAACAACAAGTATGAATAATCTTTTTTTAATATATTCTTTTTTTCTTTAAAAGAAATTTTTGTTGCTGTATATGCAAGTGTAAAATAAAGTGTTTTAGTTCCAATAGTTTCTAAAATAAAAATAAGTGTGTTATTTGAGTAATCTTTTAAATCTATTTTAAAGAATAAGGTTGCACAATATATTATTATGAGCTCGGTTATTATCATTAAACTTTCTAATGATATGACATTAAATAAAACTTGTTTTAATGATGCGTAATAACAAAAGTATACCACTAACGAATTACATATAAAGAAAGTTAATAAATTTAAATATGGTATGTTTGTGAAATTAATAACATATTGTAACAAAAACGAAATTGAAAAATATGTGAGTAACTTAGTGTTAGATATTTTTTGAATTAGTTTTTTATCATAGTATATGTATGCTATAAATTGTTCAAAAACAAATGTTAGTAAGTAACAAAAATTTATCATTTTACCCCTCCGGCAAAATCAAAAAAAGCTTTTTTAAAGTATGAATACTTCCTTTGAGAAACATAGGTTGTTGTAGTTTCAAGTTCGTTTTTCCTTAAAACTATAGTTGTTTTATTAAAATCAATAACATTTTGAAGGTTAACAAGGATACTATTGTGAGAAAAAACAAAACAGTTTTTTTGATTAATAATCTTATATAAGTCTTTTGGTTTTGTTTTAACATAATAAGTATCTTTGTTTGTGTGAATAATAGAACCATATTTCTGATTTTCTATATACAAGATGTTTTTTGTTTTAATTACATGAACTTCATCGTTGTAATTAACAGTTATTGTTTTGCTTATTAGACGGTATTCTTCAATTGCATCTTTAAAATTAGTGAAAAATCTTTGTTTATCTATTGGCTTTGATAAGTATCTAAAAACTCGTATTTTCATTGCACTATCCAAATAGTTTTGAAAGGATGTTAGAACTATAATTATGGTATCGGGATTGTTTTCTTTTAACTTTTCAGATAATTTTAAACCACTTATTCCGGGCATTTCAATATCTACGATGGCGATATCGTATAGATTATTATTGTTTAATATAAAATCTCCGGAATTTTGAATATCTATTTCAAATTCAATTTTATTTTTTTGAGAAAATGTTAGTAACAGCTTTTTTACAATTTCGATTATTTTATAATCATCATCACAAATAAGTATTTTTATCATAAAAGCCCCTCCAACAGATATTATACCTTGTTGGAAGGGCTTTGTCACTATATTATTTTTGTTGATTTATTACACATTGAATTATTTCGCTAATGAGCATTAATGAATCGTTGTTACAAAGTTTTAAATTATCTATAATGCTTTGTGGTATATCATTAGTTTTGATTGTGCCTAATAAAAACATATCTGGTGTAGTATCTAATTGAATGCAAATATTGGAAAATGTAGTTAAACTGGGAATAGAATGACCGTTTTCGATATTTGATAAATAATTATTTGATAGATCTGCTTTTTCGGCTAATTCATTTTGTTTATACCCTAATGCAATCCTTCTTTGTGCAATTCTTTTTCCTAAAGATTCAAAATCAATATACATAATTATCACCTCAATTTATACTACCAAGATGAATATGTATTGTTAACAAACTATTAGTGTATTATATACTTTTAGCTTAATAAATTAGCTTATTTAAATATTTTTATACTAATACTAAAATAAATTAAATTAATTTACTAAAAATACATCGTTTTATCTATATTCTAAATCGTTTCTTCTAAAATATACAAAATCTAATTAAAGTATGTTACTATTTCAACAAGGAGTGATATATTATGACAAAATTAAAGAGCATTTTAAATAAAATTTCGCCAGCAATTGTTTGTTGCTTAACGATGGTTTTAGTTATTAATGCAAATTCTGCAAGTTGTTTTCTTATTAATGAACCACAAGAGCCAAAATCAGTAGAGAAGTTTAAGCTATTTAAATAATGAATATGATTTATAAAAAACTATCATTGTATTTATCAAAAAATCAGAATATAAGTAAAGATGATGAAGAACTATATGAATATGCTACTAAAATAGTCGTTCATGGAATTATAAACATTGTTGTTTCTATTTTGATTGGCATGTCAGTTGGGTTATTAAAAGAATGTATATGTTTATTTATAACATTTTTCATTTTGAGAAAATTTACAGGTGGTTTACACGCCAGCAAATATATTTATTGTCTTATTAGTTCAATTATTTTAATGATATTTTCGTTATTTATAATTAAATATTTAGAACATAATTCTTATCAAATATTATTTTTAGATGCCTTAATTGTTTCTACAATATTGATTTGGATTTTTTCTCCTATAGATAATAAAAGAAAAGAATTATCAATCAAAGAGAAAAAAGTATATAAATATTTTTCGATAATCTTGTCGGCGATTTTTTTATTAGTAGTTTTGATCCTTTTATACAATAACTTAATTATAGCGTATTCATTTGGTATGGGGATAATTATTACATCATTATTATTGATATTAGCTACCTTTAAAGATAAGTTGTTGCAAATTGGTGAATAATATGTTTTCTAATTTAAAATATATGTTATCAAATTGGATTGAATGGGATAAAAAAAGCTTACTTTTTTTCTTTGCCCGAGTTCCGGCACTTGTTTTTCAGCCGATTGTAACAGCTTATATACCAAAGGCGATGATTGACTGCATTGAAAAAGGTGTATCAATAGAGCGGTTAATTCTTGTTGTTGCACTTTTAAGCCTGCTTTTAACCTTAACAATATGGATGGATCCGTTTATGAAAGAACTTATCAGAGGCGGAGCAAGAATTGTAAGAATGCGCTATGCCGTTATGGCATTTCGTAAAAATCTTTCAACAGATTATGTAAATATTGAAAGTCTTAAGAGCAGAGAGCTACAAAAAAGAGCCGAAGCCTTTTACAGTGCTCGCTTTTCTTCAGGTGCAGATTTCATTGAAGAATGCAACGATTTTCTTGTTTGCATAATCGGTGTTATTACTTCTGCCGTTTTGATTTACAAAATCAATATTTTAATGATTCTGCTTATTCTTCTAACCTGTGTAGGCGAATTTATCATATTAAAGATTTTAAATAAAAATCAGAAAGCAATGCTTGATGACAGTTCAAAGCTTTCATCAAAGCTTGATTATTTTTACAAATTAAGTAAAAGCAGTGATGCCTCTAAGGATATTAAAATATACGGCTTTCAGGATTATTTTATTTATACGGTTGCTAAAATTACAGCCGATATTGAAAAAATCATTTCAAAATATACGAATCAGAGTGCGGCAGTAAGCGGAGTAAGAGCAATATTAAATTTGATACGCCAGCTTATTGCCTATGTCTATCTGATTTATCTTGTAACAAACGGCAGATTAACCGTTTCCGAATTTGTTTTTTATTTTGGAATTATAACCGGCTTTTCAAATTGGATTGTTAATCTTGTTTTTTCCTATTCAAAAATTGAACGCAGTGTGAATGAATGTGCCGTTTTCCGCAAATATATTGAAAGCGAAAACGAGAGCAAGGATAAGCCTGATGTTGATTTCAGCGAGATTGAATCTATTGAATTCAAAGATGTTTCATTTACATATCCATCTGCTGAAAAAAGCACCATCAACAATATGTCTTTTAAAATAAACAAAGGCGAAAACATTGCAATCGTCGGCGAAAACGGAGCAGGCAAAACAACAGCTATCAAGCTGCTCTGCGGTCTTTATTATCCTACAAACGGCGATATACTGATTAATGGTAAGAGCAGCAGAGATTTTTCAAGTGAAAGCTATTTTGATTTATTTTCAGCCGTTTTTCAGGATTATTTCTTTATGCCAATGACCATTGCTGAAAATATCAGTGCAGAAATGGATTATGACAAGGAAAAGCTTTATTCTGCATTTAAGAAAGCAGGCATTCTGGAAAAGATAAATGCATTGCCGAATAAGGAAAATGCACTAATGGACAAGAATGTTTATAAAAACGCAGTTGATTTTTCCGGCGGAGAAAAGCAGAAATTGCTTCTTGCAAAGGCTGTTTACAAGAACGCCCCTGTTCTTATTCTTGATGAACCGACAGCAGCGCTTGATCCGATTTCCGAAAACGAGCTTTATCTGAAATATAATGAATTAACAGAAAACAAGATTTCGTTTTTTATTTCTCACAGGCTTTCTTCAACACGCTTCTGTAACAGAATTTTATTTGTTAAAGACGGCAGAATTGCTGAAAGCGGAACGCACGAGGAGCTTATGGCACAAAAGGGTGCATATTACAGAATGTATCAGATTCAGAGCTACTACTATAAGGAAACGGAGGTGGCTGTGAATGAGTAATATGAAAACAGTTTTTAAGATTTACAAGGAAATTCATAGCCTTGAAAAAAAGGTTTTGCCATCTGTAACAGTTCAGTCCATCGTTTCATCACTTAAACCATTTATAAACATACTGTTTACGGCTAAAATTATAAATCTATTGAGTGACGGCAAGGATTTCAAAACCGTTATGCTCTACATAACGATTGCCGTTGCAATAAACTTTATCCTGTTTTTCCTTGACAGTTTTCTGGATGAATACAGCCAGAATTTAAGAAATCTTTTGCTGAACAAGGAAAACAAAAAGGTTGCTTCCAAGTTGTTCAAAACAGAATATCAGAAACTTGAAAACAGTGAATTTAAAGAATTGATTCATAAGCATGAGGAAGCCGAAAAAAGCAGATGGTCACGCTTTCCCTATTTTGTTTGGACCACCTACAGATTTTTAAGCGGTTTATTTACTTTAATTATTTCGGTTGTTATTATCTTTCCTCTTCTTAAGGTAGGATTTACCCGAACAGGAGATACCTTTTTTGAAAAGCCGATTTTCTTGATTACCATCATCAGTGCAATTCTTGTAATGGCGGTTATCATTCTTCTTGTTGCAGTAAACATAAACAAATCTTACTTAAAGGCGAATGAAAGCTACGCTGAGCTGGACAGGATTTTCTATTCCTTCCTTGATATTTTCGGCGATTACAGAACAGGCAAGGAAATCAGAATTTACAAGGAGCAGACTTTAATAGACAGCATTGCCACAAGCAAGATTTTAACAGACGGAGAAAAGACGCTCCGTAAAATTTCTATGCATACGGCAAAGGCAAGCTCCTTTGTTGCGATACTCGGTGCAATTGTCGGATTTGGTGTTTATTTGTTTATCGGAATTAAAGGCTTGCTTGGGCTTTTCAGTATCGGCTCGCTTGTGCTTTACTGCGGTTCGTTTATGCAGATTATTAACGGTATTATGATGATGGCTAATACTTTCGGCAAGCTGCAGGAAATTATACCGCTTGCAAAATGCTATTTTGAAATCCTTGATACAAAGGATGATATGGAATACGGCAGCAAAAAGCTTGATTTAACGGATAAATTTGAAATTGAATTCAAAAATGTTTCTTTCAAATATCCGAATGCAGAAAATTATTCACTGAAAAATATTGATATTAAAATTAATAACGGCGAGCACCTTGCAGTTGTCGGCAGAAACGGCAGCGGTAAAACAACATTCATTAAATTGATGTGCAGACTTTATGATGTAACAGATGGAAAAATTCTTATTAATGGCACAAACATTAAAGAATACACAAAGGAAAGTATAACAAGCCTTTATTCAGTCGTTTTTCAGGATTTCAAAATTTTTTCAACAACACTATCCCTGAATATTGCTGCTGATGAGAAATATGATCATAGCAGGTTGTTTGAATCACTTGAAAAAGCTAATATAAAGGAACGGGTGCTTGCTATGAAAAATCAAGAAAGCACATATCTTTATAAGGATTTAGACAAGTCCGGTGTTGAAATTTCTGGTGGAGAGGCACAGAAGCTCGCTCTTGCAAGAGCATTATACAAAGATGCACCTATTGTTATTCTTGATGAGCCAACAGCTGCCCTTGATCCGATTGCAGAAAATGAAATATACAGCCATTTTAATTCATTTGTTGAAAATAAAACAACAATCTATATTTCTCACAGACTATCAAGTTGCACTTATTGTAATCGAATTATTGTCTTCGATAATTCAATGATTGTTGAAATCGGAAATTTTGAGCAATTGATAACAAATAAAAGATTATTTTATAAACTATGGAAATATCAATCACAGTATTATAAGGATGATTAATTATGAAACAATTATATGCTGATATTCAGCGAACAATACAAAATATGCGAGAAAAATTCACTTATAATGAATTTATTAAATATATCAATAGAAAAAAGAATTTACTTTTTTATGAAACAAATGATAATGTATTTGCCAACAAGAAAAATGTTTTATTAAAGAAACAAGAACAATATGAAAACGTGATTTCAAATGAACTTGAACTATTTGATACTTTTGATATTCCGATAATTGGAATGAAAGGTATATTTATTAAGGATTTGTATTATCATGGATTTCCGAGAACGTGTAAGGATATTGATTTGCTTGTTTCATCCGATGATGCAAAAGCACTATATTTAAATCTCAGAAAAAATGGATATCATATTAAAACCAAAACATTATATGATAATCCAATTGTTAATATGTATTTGTTTCCCAAAAAATACATGAATAATACCCAAACTTTGATGCTTTATAACAAGAAAAACAAAATTTCTATAGATATGCATTGTAATTTAAATATCACGAATGCACATTTTACTAATAGCTATACAAATTTCAATACAAATCAATTCTTTGAACAATCAGTTCAATTTGATAAATTTAAAAATTTAAGGGTTTTTGAATCACACGATAATTTATGCTATTTAATTCGACATTTGTTAAAACATCATGTGTTTTATGGTAAAACACAAGTCGGATTATTAACTCTTATTCAGCATGTATTTGATTTAGCAGTAATAATAAATTCTGAGGATTTTAACGAGAGTATTTTATTCAATAAAGCAGTATATTACAATATAATTGCAGAATGTATATTCGCACTTAACATATATAATAAGCTTTTTACTAGTGGAAAAAAAATCGATTTATCATTATATATACAAGAATATAATAAATCTGTTGTTAAGGTAAAATGGCATGATTTGTTGATGGAATCTTTAAATATGAGTGTTGAAGATATTTTGATCGGTAATTTTAGCGAAACGTTTCCAGTATTGTTTAAATTAATAACCAAATGTGAAAGTATACCTAATTATCGAATCAATTGGTTCATTCAAGCATTGATTATTAGTACGAATATTAAATGGTTTTTGAAATAAGGTAGGAGTTTATGTTATGAAATTATGCGACTATATAGCATGCTTAATTAAAAAAAATGAATCAATAGTAACGGGTATACCAGGTTATCCTATAATGCCAATTTGGAATTCGGTATCACAAATTCATGACATTATTTTAGCTTGTCATGAATCGGGTGCTGCCTATATTGCTGACGGTTGGTCGAGAATAACACATAAAGCTGCTTTCGTGTTGACAACCGTAGGCCCTGGACAAACTAATGTCTTCTCTGGAATTGCCTCAGCATATAAAGACAATATACCTTTAATTTGCATAACTGGACAAAATAATATTGATACTTATTTAAAAGGCCCTTTTCAAAATTCGTGGGATATTGATAGAGGATTTTCTGTTACTAGTGTATTTAAAAATATAACGAAATATTGTGCAGAAATAACAAATATTGAGACAGCGAAAGATATAATTGACTATGCAGTAAAAATATCATTGACTGGAAGAAAAGGTCCGGTTTTATTAAGTATTCCAATGAATATACAAATGGAAGAAATTAATAATATAAAGTCAAAAGAAAAATATAATGTTACATTAAAAAATGATTTCCATACACATATAAGACAAACAAAGGAAATATGTGTTAACAGTTTGATAAATGATTCGTTAAGGCCCTTATTGTTAATTGGATGGGGAAGCTATTGTAGTAATGCAAAAGACCAAATATATGAATTAGCTAAAAAATTGAATGCTCCAATTATATCAACAATAAAAGGGAAAAGTATTGTTCCTCAAGATTGTTGTTACTGGGGACATGTTGGTTCAGGAATGAGTAAAACGACTCAGGAAAACTTAAAACGATATAATCCGGATTTAATGATATGTCTAGGAGCGAGTTTATCAGGATATTATATGGATTTAATTGATCCATTTGTTAAAAAAAGCAAACTAATTCAAATTGATATTGATGAATCTCAACTTGGTCTTTTCTATCCTGTGGATATAGGAATATCAGATGATGTTTGTTCATGGATAAAAAACAATTTAGATTATTTATACGAAAAGGAAACTAAAAGAAACACAAAATATAATCTTGTGGAAAATATACCAGACAATTATTTAATGGGTAGATCCATTAAGTATATTAATGATAATTTTAGTTCTTCTATTATAGTTCCTGATGCTGGTAATCATTGGTTAGATACTTTGTTCTTATGTACAAACGTATCAAATGAATTGTTTACTAATTCAGGGTTAGGAATTATGGGTCACGCTATTGGTAGTTCTATAGGAATGAGCCTTGCATTAAAAAATTCAAAAAAAATAATATGCATAACTGGTGATGGCTCTTTTTTAATGAATGGTAATGAAATTATTTCTGCACAGAAATATAATTGCAATATGATTTTTATTATATATAATAATTCCTCTTTGGGAAGAGTTAGAACTTTTCAAGTTCAACATAATCAAATGACTTGTTCTTCAAATATAGCTAATGTTAATTTTCAAATGTTGTGTAATTCATTTAATGTTAAAAGTTATAGAGTAAGAAGTCTTGAAGAATTTAAACAGGCATTTAATTATGAATTTAATAAAATAAGGTTATCCGTTATTGAAGTTATAGTGTCTAAAGAAGAGATGCCACTTTGTATGTTGTAATAATATGGGAAGATTTGTAAATGTTAAAATTGAAAATAATAAAGTTATAAAAGAAGTTGATATTAAAGGTTTGTTTGAGCAAAAAATTGCAAATTCAATTGTAGATAAAAAAATTTTTACAAAATATAAAATGTTAATAAAAAAATATGGTATTAATGTTCCAGAAACCATCATTAGGTCTAATGGGAAGGGTAAAGTGGTTTTTGAACAAGATTATGTAAAGGGATTGACAATAAGAGAATTTCTTAATAGTGATAAAGTTCTTAACAATACTACATATATTTTTGACATTGTTTTCGATTTAATTAGCAAAAATGAACTGTTGTTTAAAGATACAGGTTTTTTTATTGATTTAACAATTGATAATTTTGTTATTGCTGAATCTGATAATAAAAAAACTATTTGGTTGGTAGATTTATATCCTGTATTTTCTAAAAAAGATAGGGTTAATATTAGTTCGGTTTATGAAGAATATAAATTTAACCTTAAATATAATGATTTAATTCGTACGGCATATTTTTTAATATATTTATGTGATGAATTAATTAGAAATAAATTAGAATTTAATTTACTAGATGAAATAAATAAACATTTGTGTAAAAGTAACGAGTATGTGATTCTGGAAATTGCAAAATGGATCAATAATCCCAATAAATATTTAAATAAACTTAATTATTTTGCACTCAATAGATTAAAAGCTATTGATGATTTTAACAACAAAAAAATTGATATTTTCCAATATGAGCTCATTAAAAAAATGACAAGTTTAGAACTATTAAATAGTAATGGTGGAGATTAGATAAATGAATAGAAAAAATATTTCTGAAAACATTTACAATAAAAGAACGAAGTTATATAAAATTATTTCATGCGATAGTAATATTAATTGTTATATACAAGATATCCTTTTTGATGAAACGAAAAATTATTTAAACAATTATTTTTTTTATGACAAATATCAAACGAATAAAAAATATGAAATCCATTTAATAATTGATAACGAAATTGTAGATTTAATAGAAAATAAAATTTATTATGCTGATATTTCTGATATAGAATGTTATAGAGTATTTCGTGAATGGACTAACAAAGAATTCTATTATTCTATAAATCTTTTTGGTTACTCAATATTTTATTCTAATTCTTGGGAGGGAACATATTTAATAAAACTTAATAATTATGAATTTGCTATGATTGTTAAAAATATGTCTTCATTTAAGGTCGAAAGATTGATGTATGTAATACGAGAAATCTTAAGAAAGTCGAATTTAAATGACAAAGGTGCATTAATGTTACATAGCGCCTGCATTAACATTGATAATTTAGGTGTTTTATTAATGGGAACGAAAAATGCTGGAAAAACGACAGCGTTATGTCATTTATTAAATAACAATTATCGTGCAAAATTCATTTCTAACGATCGAACATTATTATTGTTGAATAAAAATAATGGTGATTTATGGCAATTTCCCCAAAACATTAGATTAAATAAAAGTATGCTAAATACTTTTTATGATTTAAAAAAAGGCGTAGAAGGGAAATACAAGATCTATAATCCATATAAAATAGGAATAAAAAAATGTGATAATGTATCAAAATCAAAATTAGCATTAATGCCTAAAGAATTTATCAATTTAATGAATTGTGGTGTTGAACATAAATGTAAGCTATCAATAATTATTAATGTGGAAATAGTAATTAATTCGAACGTTTTTTTATATAGAAAAATGAATTCCGATGAAAAAAACGAACTTATAAAAAGTAATAATTTGTTTAATAAAGATGATCTGTATATTGATGATTGGATAATGAAAAATAAAACAGATCACGATTTCACAAATGTTACTGACTGGTTATTGAAACATGTGAAATTTGTAAAATTATCATACGGTAGTAACATTTCGTCTAAAGAATTTCAAAAAAAATTTGATATTTTGATAGGAGATAACTTATGAATATCTTAATTACTGGAACTTCAAAGGGAATCGGAAAATCAATATATGAGTATTTAAATTATAGTAAAAAAAATAATATATATGTTGTAAATCGAAATAAAGTTACTTTTGATGAAAATGAAATTATATGTGATTTATGTAATTTAGAAGAAACTAAATTGATTTGTGAGAAATATATTAATGATTTATGTATTGATGTATTAATTAATAATGCTGGAGGAAGTATTCCTTGTCAATTAGAAAATTTATCTCTTAGCGAAATTAAAAATGATCTTTGCCTTAACTTTATTTCTCCGCTTATATTGATTCAATCAGTTATACCTAATATGAAGAAAAATAAATTTGGAAGAATAGTTAATATTTCATCAATATCTGGAGTTACTGGCACACCAAATATTTTGACTTATTCTGCTGCAAAATCAGCAATTATTAATATGACTCAAACTATTGCTTACGAATACAACAGGTATAATATTACTTGTAATTCTATCTCTCCTGGAGGTATCAACACAAAATCAAGCATTAATGGAAGGGAAAAAATTTCAATATTGAATAAAATGACTAAAGATGAATACCAATCTCAAATGTTAGAGTTTTTGCCCAATAAACAACTAATTGATTGTATTGATATTTGTGAATTAATTGATTTCCTAATTCATAGTAAGAGTATTAATGGGCAAAATATTAATATTTGTGGAACTTTAGAGGTGCATTAATGAGTTTTATAAATAGTGACGGTATTACTCAAATGTTTGAAATGGACTTTGAGTATTTGTTAAACAATCAGGTTTGTATTCAATGTATAAAAAATGAAAAAAAATCTCCAGTAGTTAAGCACGAGTTAAGCAATCAACTTACAATTGTTTTGTTTGGCGAGGGAAGACTATTACTTGAAAAGGAAACTTATAATATCGTTAAAAATGATATTATTTTTATAAAAAATAATGAATTGCATTCATTTGTTACAGAGGAAGAACTATATTTAGTACATATATATTTTAATTACGAAGAAATAGACGAATCAGATAGGCGTATAGTAGGAGAATTTAAAATATGAAATATTTATATGTATTTGATGATTTAGATTTATTTGATGAGAACGAAAATTCAAATATTCGTGAATTTTTAAATAAACATGTATATTGTTTTATTAAAAATGAGATGATAGATAACTGGAAACAAGAAACAGGAATAGAAAAAAAGGCTATTTTAATTGGCTCAAGACCTAACATAATTTTTAGTGATAAAATATGTGAAACTTTCAATTTAAGGCCTTTGAGAATATTTAATGAACATTTAGAAACTCATGAAGTTACATTTAACAATAACGATGAAAAAAATTTGAAATTGTTTTTAGATGGATGTAAAAGAATTGTCATATTAGAAGATATTATGGTCAGTGGTAAAACAATAGAAGGTGTGATTTTTTTGTTAAGAAAAATAGGATACAGAGGTCAAATATATTTCAATATACTTATTTCTAATAAAACTGTTTTAGAAAAATTACAAAAAAAATATAAAAATGTGAGTTTTGATAGTAAAATACAAATGCCTGGTAGTCCATATACTGAAAATACAGTTATATGTTTACACGATTTGTTACATGAAAAAATTAATGGTTCAAGTTATTATAAACATACTAGCATTTTAAAAAAATGTTTTAATAATGAAAATATTGAAAGTGTTCTAAAAGGTGGTGTTAAATAAATGAATAATAAATACATGCCTAAAATAAGAGTTGCATTAACAAGTATATGTCAATTACGATGTAGTTTTTGTGGTGGAAATGATAATAAAATGGAAAATTTTCAACCTGAAACTCAATGTAAAAATCTAAATATAAACCAATTAAAAAAGATACTAAAAGCATATTTTGATAATGGTGGAAAAACAGTTCAATTTACTGGAGGTGAGCCATTATTATATAATAAGCTTGAAGAGATAATAAGATTTGTTCATGAACATAACGGAATCGCTGAAATAAATACAAATGGGATAGCCTTAACTCAAGAATTAACATATAAATTGAAAAAAGCGGGACTTAAAATAATAAAAGTGTCTTTGCCGGCATTTGATAAAGAAAATTATGAAAAAATTACTGGCATTAATGCTTTTGAAACCGTGATAAAGAACATTATTGCAGCACATAAATTAATTGATATAAGAATTAATACTGTTGTTTCTAAAAAAAATGATTTTAATATTCTTAATTGGATTAGTGTTTGTAAAACTTGTGGAGTAAAACAACTATTATTGTTAGAATATTTATATTATCCTCATGTTCAAAGTATTACTGATTTTGATAAATGTTATATTAATATACGAAAAAAATATGGTGATTTGTTAGAAAAAATCAGTGATACAGATGGCGAAATTATTTTTGACAATATATTTGAACATATACATCAATATAGTTGTAACGATTTTGATATATTTGTTAAAGATTCAGATAAATCACTAAGAATTAATGATTGTAAAAGATGTAGTAATTTTTGCCAAGAAGGAGTTTATGAGCTCCGTTTATCAACTGGAGGATATTTATCGTTTTGTAATATCGTAAATGGAAATGGCACAGATTGTTCAAAACTGAATGAGGCTCAGTTAGATGAAATTATGAAAAATTATTTAAAGATATTTAAAAATACTTTTACCTATGAAAAAAACTCTTTTTTTTGATTTAGATGAAACATTATATTCCGAGAATATTGGAATATTAAAAGATATTAAAAATCGCATAGTTGTATATGTAGCAGAATTCTTAAATGTTCCATTAAGTCAAAGTTTAACTATTTGTAATAATTTGAAAAGACGATACGGATATGTTTTAAAAGGTCTAATAATAAACTTCAATATAGATCCTCAAGATTTTATTGATTATATTCACAATGTTAATGTTGAAAAATATTTTTCGAGTGATATTAAGTTAAAAACGATTTTAAATTCTATAGATTGTGAAAAATATATTTTAACTAATAGCAGTAAAAAATATGCTTTAAGAATTTTAGATGAATTAGAAATTACTGATGAATTTTTATATATATTTGACATCCAAAGTTTGGGTTATGAGTATAAATCAAATGAGCATACTATCAAAAATTTTTTTGATAAAAACGAATTTGATGTAAAAAAATCTTATTTTATCGATAATGATCTTACAAATTTATATAATGCCAAAAGTATTGGTTTAAAGACAATATATGTTGGTCACAAAAGCAATGTTATTGCTGATTATAGTATAAATAATATATATGATATAAAGGAGATTGACTTTTATGAATAGAAAAATATTGATAAATAAACTTTCAATAGGACATAATGGAAATCCTGATTTTATTAAAATAATAAATAAATACCATAATTATATACATGATATTTATTTTTCAACTTCTGGATCTACAATACCCTCTACACGACCTAATACTCGGGTAAACAATGCAAATTATTCGGAGATTATATCTAGAGATATCAAGATATGTAAGGAAAGGGGGTATAATATAAAGTTTTCTTTGTTATTAAATTCTCAATGTTGGAGAGGAGAATATAGAAGTAAAAAACTTTTAGATAAAATAGTGAATTCAATTGAAATGATTGGAGAAAACAATATAGACGATTTTGTAGTGTCTGATGAATTTTTAGGAAAGAAATTGAAAGAAAAATATCCGAAGAAAACGATTTCGATATCTGTTATTAATGAAATAAACAGTGTACAAGAATGTTTAGAACTAATGGAGATATTTAATGATTTTGACACAATCTGTTTAGGACATAGATTAACATATAATATTGAGGAAATTAAACGAATTAAAGAATTGACAGGAAAAAAAATAAAATTATTATGTAACCAAGGGTGTTACTATAATTGTCCTGATTATATGTTGCATTCAATTGCATTAGCTCATACTCATAATATGCAGCCGATTATGGAAAATGGAAAGCAATTATACTGTAATCATATAAATTCTTTAAATAATGAAAATTCTTGGAAAAATTTGACACACCAAGCTTTGAACCCCATATATATAAAGAATTATTGCTCTATTGTAGATTTTTTTAAACTTTCAACTAGAATTGATGACGATATAAATCGTATTGAAGATATAATTGAGTCATATTTGTTTTGTAATAGAGGATTTGAAAAAAAGTTATTTATGGGAGGTTCTAGGGGGTTGTCATATAAAAATGCGGCAATTTTTTCACTTGTAGAATATCCAGAAAATTATTTTGAGATAAGAACAAAATGTAACAACAAGTGCTATCAATGCAATTATTGCAAGGAATTATGGAGCACAGCAGAAAAAAAATTCAACGAAGAACCAAATATATCTTTAAAAAAACTTTTTATTAGAGAAAATGAGGGTACATATCCAGTATGAAAAAGCTTATTATAATTAATGGTACGATGGGAGTAGGAAAAACATCGGTTGGTCAATTATTGAACGAATCTATTCCTAATTCTGCATTTATAGATGGGGATTGGTGTTGCAAAGTTAATTCACCTTTAACTGAATCAATAAAAAAATTATATATTGAAAATATTAAGTCTATACTTAACAACTATTTATTAAGTAGTGCTGTAACAGATATTATATTTTGTTGGGTTATACATAAAAATGAAATTTTGTATAACATTATAAATAACGTCGATTTAAAAAATATAAAAGTCTATATAATAACATTACAAGCTAATGAACTATCATTAAAGAGTAGAATAACAAAGAGACTAGAATATGAAAAGCGAGACAATAATGAATTGAAACGAAGTTTATATTATCAGCAGAAATTTTACAAAAATATGCCGTCTTACAAGATTGATACTTCAAATATAAATGTTCAGGATGTAGCTGAAAAAATTTGTGAAATAGTTGCTGATGAAAGTAAAAGTATTTGTAATAATAGTAAACAGTTTAATAATGTTTTGGATTTATAATTATATAAAAGGTTAAAAGTATTATGATTAAATTAGATAAAAATGAAAATCATTTAACAAACAGGGTGACCAGAAAATTTAATTTAGTGAATAGAAAATTTTTTGTAAATTATCCCAATGAATCCTTTGAACCGTTTATAGATATACTTAGTGAGCATAATAAAGTTGAAAAAAATATGATATTTTGTGGGAATGGTTCCGATGAAATTTTATTTTTAATAATTCTATTATTTGTGGATTCAAATCATGAAATATTAATTCCTAAAAATACTTATCCGTGTATAAAAAATGCGGCCAAGATGTTAGGAAGAAAATTTATTGAATTCGACACATCTGAGTATAGAATTATAACAAAAAATATTTTTGATAATATTTCTGAAAATACAAAACTTATCTATATTTGTAATCCCCATAACCCTTTTGGGACTACAATGGATGTTTGCGAATTATTTGAAACCATAAAATACTGTGAGATGAATAGGATTTACTTATTGTTAGATGAAGCATATATAGAATATAGTGGACAAAAGCCATTGGAAATACTAAAAAACATAGATAATTATAAATATGTTTTTGTTGTCAGAACTATGTCAAAATTTTATGCAATGGCTGGGTTGAGAATAGGTTATGTTGTGTCAAATGAAAGAAATATTAATATTTTAAAACAATACAAACATATAGTTCCTTTTAACGTTAATAATATTGCACTTAATTATTCTATAAGGAATTTCAGAATTATAAATAAAAAGACGAAACATATAAAAGACAGACTTTGTAAATCAAAAATGTTTAGCTATAAAATGCTGAATAAATATCGAATTGATTATATAGAAAGCGACACCAATTTTATTTTGTTGAAAATCAAACAAAATTCTTTTTATATAGCAAACAAATTAGAAACTGATTATAAGGTGATATTAAAGCCGTATTTCTTTAATGATACATATTTTTTAAGAATTACAATTGGAACAAAATATGAGATGTTTAAAGCAATAACATCATTATCCGAATTACTAAATAAATAATTTAAAGGAATGTTATAATGAATATAATATTATCTATTAGTAAAAAAGAAATTAATGCTGGTATATCTAGTGACAAAATAATGGAGTATGCATCTTTAGGAGTCAACGGTTATCGCATAAATTTATCTAAAGTGACAGATCTTGAAATTGATGATTATATACATAAAATTGAAAAAATCATTTCATTAGATATATTAAAAGGAACAAACATCATTTTAGATTTGCCGTATCCCAAAAAGAAAGTTAGAATATTAGAATTTGAAAATTTTGCTACTAATAATATATTGCAAGCAAACGAAAAACTAATTATTAGTGATAAATATTTTGAATATAATGATAAGTGCGCACATGCAATAATCGAAAAATATAATAAAAACCTTTTGAATGATAATGTTGTGTACTACGGAGATGGATTGGGAACTTTGGAATGTATAGAAAGAAATGAAAAGTTCGCGGTTTTTAATGCAATAAATTCTTTTGAAATACATACTAATAAATCTTTATCGTTTAATCCTTATCATAATAATAATTGCAAATTGATATACGATGCTTGTAAATATTTATTACAATATAATAAACATATTGATTTTTGTTTGTCTTTCTCAGAAAATATAGTCGAAATAAATGAATTTATACATAATGTTGGGTGCAATAAAGAAAATGTGATTTGCAAGATTGAAACTCAAACAGGCATTGATAATTTAACAGATTTACTAAATTGTTCCAAGGGAGTTTTATTAGGACGTGGCGACCTATACTATTATTCAAACATATGTAATTTTTTTGAAAATTGTAATTGTGTATTTGAGAAAACACAAGGATTAAATAAGGAATTTTATTTATGTACAGATGTTTTAATATCACTTGAAAATAGGAATATTCCGAACAGAGCTGAGTTGACGGATGTTTCATATTATATGAGCAAAGGTTGCAAAAATTTTATTCTTTCTGGAGCTTTTTCATTTAATGACAATATAAAAAATGCAATCACAATATTAAATTCAATATAGAAAACAAAATTTTAACCGAATAGAATTTGAAATGCTTTGCCATTATTCTATTCGGTTTATTTATTTGAAAACATTGTAATTATGCAATGACAATTATTGAAAATATGAATATATAATTTTTAGTATTATTTGAAAACTCAGTCGGCCCAATTCCAAATTTCTTTCACTTTATTTTTTTTCTATAGAAAATAGTAATATGATTTTGAAGTATTGCTTTAAAAAATGTGTAAAAGATGGCAATCATACATTGCTAAATATCCATAATTCTTGATTTTTGAAATTTTACAAATCAAAAATCAAGGAGAATATAGATGAAAAAAATATGTGAAATATATGATATTTCCAAAGATTATGAAATGCCAACAGGTACTGTTTTAATAATTGTCAGCGATATTGAAAAAGAAAAAATCATTTCTATATTATTAAATACAAAACTAAAAGAAGATATGGTTTTTAATAACACCGAATGGCAAGAATATCTTGAAATTAACAACAAATATAACCGTAACGAAGCTAAACATCAAATGAGAGAAATAAGGCAATCGAAAAGGCTTGAGAGTGATGTTTCTCACATTTATGAAATTGATATAGGAGAATCATTAGAAAATGAAGAAATTGAAATGTACTTAAAAAATTTCTTGTTAAATCTAAAACCTGTTCAAAGACGCAGGTTTGAAATGTATTACATAGATAACCTTACATATCGTCAAATAGCAGATATTGAAAAGCGAAATATCAAGTCAATTTATGAATCTGTACAAGCAGGAAAAAAGAAATTTTTAAAATATTTGGACAAACACCCCAACAAAAATACCCCAACAAGTTTAAGTTTATGAAAGGACATCCTTTCGTACAACTTAATACGCAT
>JABLTS010006593.1_pt1 | contig 21073 bp, 20 predicted proteins | sample 7160081 | NCBI WGS metagenome assembly JABLTS01 (sample SAMN14651231, study PRJNA627086) | human gut metagenome | isolation source: feces | host: Homo sapiens | reverse complement strand
CATGCAAAGCAGAACGGTGAGCACGGTGTATGGCAGTACAAGGTAGATCTTGCTCTTCCATGTGCGACTCAGAATGAGTTAGACATTGAGGATGCCAAGATGCTCGTTGCTAACGGTGTTACATCTGTAACAGAGGGTGCTAACATGCCTACAACTCTTGAGGCTACAAAATACCTTCAGGAGAACGGAGTACTCTTCGTAGGTGGTAAAGCTGCCAATGCAGGTGGTGTTGCTACATCAGCACTTGAGATGAGCCAGAACTCTGAGAGACTTTCATGGACATTCGAAGAGGTTGACGGAAAGCTCAAGGGCATCATGGAGACAATCTACGCTAACATCAGTGATGCTGCTAAGAGATACAATGCAACAGTTGGTGGAAAGACTGACTATGTTGCAGGTGCAAATATCGCAGGCTTTGAGAAAGTAGTTGACGCTATGCTTGCACAGGGTGTTTGCTAATCTGTAGGCACTTATTGAATAATGACTATAAAAACCCCTCCCACAGATAGAAGTCTGTGGGAGGGGTTTTGTAATAATATTTCAAAGAGAAAACTAATTTATTTTTTATTAGCAAATGCTTTAATACCGCCTGCTACAAAAAGTATAGAGGCGATGATAACACCGGACACAAGCACAATAGCGTAAACATTGGCATTCACGCAGATATTGGAAGTCCAGTCAGAAAAATTCACGGACTTTATAGTGATTTGTCTGGTACCGAAAATTAAAAACTCGCATATGTCATCGGCAAAAGCTGTCCAAACCGAAGCTATCAAAACTATAATTGCGGATTTTATAAATCCGTTTGCGTTTAAATATCGTGCATCAAAGAATATGAGCCAGGCTGCAAGTACAAAGACAAATGCTATAATACAGCCGGCCTTCATTCCGGCAACATCGTTTGTATGGCCACACACCTCAATGATTGTGAGGAAAAGCCATAAGGTATCCCACAGCATAGTGATAAGAGCTTTTTTGTCTGATAAAACAGGTGGAAGCTCAATTCCTCTGATGACAAACGGAAAAAGAACAATTGATAATCCAAATATAGTTGGAACAGACCAAAGCATAAATTCATTTGAACTATACATTCTGTCAACAAAAAAGAATATCAAAAGCAGAGCAAAAACACCGCAGATTATGCATTTGGTCAGTTTTTTTTGCTGTGCCATAAGTGGAACAACTGTCATTGCAGCCACAAGAAGCATAGATGCTGTTACCACCGCAAAGGTATTTAAACCACCGCCATTTGACAGACACACTATGAATGTGATGAGTATTGGGATAAGCAGTAATCCGGCTATTATGACTCCGGTCTTGTAGGCGGCAGATTTTTCCTTTTTCTCATGTTGCTTTAATACACTGTCGGCCTCTTTTTTTATCATTGAATCAATAGAATCGTTTTTTAGCTCATTGTATGTATTTTGACATTTTTCACAAGTCTTAAGGTGTTTTTCAACAAGCCTTTTGCTTGAGGGACTGCATACATCGTCATAGTATAGTGGGAGTAAATCCTGAACTATATTGCAGGTTTCATCGGTTGATTGTGTAATTGGATTATTCATTTCTATCCATCCTTTCTTTGATTTTCAGTCTGGCTCTATGGTAAGTTACCCGTGCCCAGTTCTCTGTTTTTCCAAATATCATGCCTATTTGTGAGAATGGCAATTCACCAAATATTCTAAGCTGAAAGACCTCCTTGTAGGGCTCATCAAGCTCGTGCAGTATAAGATGAATCTGAAGAGCGGTATCTTTATTTTCCAGGCTTTTTACCATATTATCGGGTTGTTCGAGCTGCTCTTCGTCAAGCTCTGTAAATTTTGTGCTTTTTCGGCATTCGTCCATTGCCAGATTTCTTGCTATGCTGCAAAGCCAGGTCTGTTCGCTTGATTTGCCGGCATATGCCTTATTTGCGGTCATGGCCTTATAAAAAGTATTCTGGGTAATTTCCTCAGCCTGATGTTGATTTTTTACAATTGTCATTACATATGAGTATACTTGCAAGTAATAGGAATTGTACAATTTCTCATAATCCAGAACTGTCACCTCCTTTGTTCATAGGTTAGACGTAGAAAGGATTGTTTTGTTACAAAAGATTTTAAGATTTTTAGATTATATCATAAAAGGTAGTTATAAGGCAGGTGAAAATAAGCATATATATCATATTGACAGCTATTAGGATGTTAAAAGATGGAGTGATGTCGGAAAAGCAAGTTTCCGTTTACTTAGGGGTGCCAATGGAAGTCATTAGAAAGATTGCTGATGAAGAGGTAATGTTAGTAAAATAATGAGTGCTGCCGTATCAAATTGATATGGCAGTTATTTTTTTATAGGAAATTTGGTATATATACTTGAATAGACTCTTTAAGAGATGTATAATATCTCTAAAAGATATCTAAGGGGTAATTACGATAAAAAAATGTAAAAAGGGAGAACATAGTATGTTTTGTAAACATTGTGGAGCACAGAATAACGACAACGCTAAATTTTGTGCAGTATGTGGCGCAAAAACAGAAATTGGTAGTAGCATAGGAGAAGTGACGAACAATACTATTGCTTATAACCAAGAATCAGGTAATGTTGAAAGTGATAAAAAACAGAGTAAATTGGGGAAAATAGTAAACGGAATAATATCATTTATTGCAGCATCATATCTTTTAGGCTCTTTGGTAGGCTTATTTGAAAAAAGTCCAATTCCATTTTTGGTTTTTATAGGAATTGAATTTTTATTGGAAATAATAAAGCATAAATTCCCAAAAATTCCGGAACCATTAATTTTTGCTGTGGAAATAATTATTTTAATAATATGTATTAATAGCGCAAATGCAGCAGGAGTAGTTAATTCTGTAAAAAAGGGATCTCCGAAAAATAATCCAAATGTTACTTACGAAGAGGCATTTGATAATTTTTTTGCTAATGCAGAATGGAAAAGCGCCGGAAAAGATGATGAAGGAAATAAACTCGTTAAATTTACCGGTAATTGTACGTACTTTGATGAGTATTCATCGGCAGTAGTTACTTTTACGGTTTATGATGATACGTTTACGGTATCATCAATGAAAATGAATGGTCAGGAATTAGGAGAAATATTAACTTATGCTATGATAGAACGTGTTTTTGATGAATATGATCAGAGTTATTAATGAGAGGAGTTTATAATGGGTAAAAAATGCAAAAAAACTAATTTAATGGTAATGCTATTAGGAGCAGGAGTCGTTCTGTCTATGACAGGATGCTCAGATTCTAAATCACAAGCTATAATTGAAAAACTTGATATAGCTACAGATATGACACATGATACGGATGCAGGGAATCGGTATTTGTTTGATTACGATGATCAGTGGGAAATAAATTATAATAAAGATGCACAGACTGTGAGATTTGTTGAATCAGCTGTTGAAGATTGCATTTGCTCGTTTGCAGGTATTGATTATATTGGAGATAATGTAGATATTGTTATATATGATTGGAATGACAATGCATATCACACAAATGTAGATTATATAGACGAAGATGGCGATCATGTCTCTATGATAAAATATTCCATAGATGATGATGAGTGGTCAATTATGGCAGATGATGGTGTTGAAAGCGATTGGTATGATGCATCAGATGATTTCTTAAAGTATGTGGATGCTTATGGATTAGCCGAAATACTGAATGGAGATTTAAAGCAATTTAAAAGTATACTTAAGGATAGTGATTTATCATTAGACGATTTAAAATACATTTCATTTGATGATGTGGATAGGTATTATAGTGACAATTAATATTTTGTTGTAAAACACTGGGAGAGCTTTTTGCTCTCCCTAGTTTTTTACGAATTTGTTCGTTTTTGAGTTGACAACTCTCTTAAAGCGGCAATCAAAACATCAAGCTCATTATCGCTACAGGTGTTGATAAGAAGTTGCAATTCATTTTTGCGTCGGCTGTGTTCTTTTGAACCATCAGTAATGAATAATGCATCCAATGAAAAATGTAGAGTTTCAGCTAGCGCAAAAAGAACTTCAATAGATGGCTTTCGGTGCTCGCTTTCAATGTGCTTTAAATGAGTTGGGGTAATTTGAACAAGTTCGGCAAGCTGTTCCTGTGTGAGTTTGTTATCTATTCTAGCCTGACGAATTGTGTCTCCAAGTAAACCTGGTTGCATATATCTCTCTTAGCTCCTTTTTGATTAGCATATAAGTATTAAAAGTAATTGAAAATTAGCTTATAGAGATTTATAATATATCTATAAGAGAACCAAGGGGGTGAGAATAATGTCATCGTATATTGTAAAATGTCCACATTGTGGAGCAACGAGAAGTGTAACTCAGAATAGTTTAGTAAATTGTCAAAGTTGTGGAGCGTCATTATATATAGACAATAACGGAAACATTAAGAGGTCAAAACCAAAAAAATAAAAGCAAAATATAAGGAGGAAGCTGAAAATATGTTTTGTCAAAATTGTGGTAAAGAAATACAAGATGGCTGGCGAGTGTGTCCAAATTGTGGAACACCGGCACAGACAGCATCAAATAGTCAAATAGATGATGATAAAGGTGGTTATGTTGATAACGTGGATGACTTACAATTTAAAACGGATACAAAGAGTAGCGTTATTAGAGAGGATGTAGTAAAAAATAATTCTAACTCGAACTTTAGGATTGGCACACGGCTTAAAATTTGGGGCTGGCTGTTTACTGCGTTAAATCTAGTTTGTACAGTTGCGGTTTTTAGGGAGTCTATAATTGGAGCTGTACTGATTTTTATATCTGCATTTTTATTTTGTCCACTTTTATGGAATAAAACACAGAAAAAATGGATTTGGATTATTATAGGTTGTGTCATATATATTGCAGGATGGGGAGTAGTAAAGGATAACTGCAAACCGGGTAATAGTACAAGACAAAATAATAAAAACGTAAAATCAACAGTTGCATCACAAAGTGAAATTACAAATGGTATTGGAAAAGCTAGTGATGATAATGTAGATGATTCAGATGAAGTAGACTCAGATGAAGAAACAGGCTATGAAAATAAGACAGGCTTTTATCCTACAGATAAAGTCGGTCTGGGCGATTGGAATATTACAGTATGGATTACGTGGGTATCACATAATGATGTTTGGGATTTAAATGAGGTAAATTGTTTGTGTGATATTGAAAATGTAAGTAATAAACAGCAGACTTTTTATTCATCAGATTTAATTACGCTTGATAATAATGGAATAATAAAAGAAGCTTCAAGCGACTATGATGGACAGCAATTAGCAGCGGGATCAAAATTTAGTACAACTCTTACATTTGATTTCCCAGATAATTCAAATAGTGATTATACAACTATGGTAATGAATGGCATGGGAAAAACAATTAAGTTGTCAGCCAAGCCACAAACGAATAAAGAATATTATAGTATTGAAGGAACATATACACAAACAGAGGCAAATACATGGGGCATTACTAAGATTGGAACAAATTCATATAGTGTAATATCTTATAATCCGTATAGTGGAATAGCAAATGAGACAATAGAAGTTAATGATAATAAATTCCAAAGATATTCAAAGGAATATGTGTTTGTACCTAGTGACGGTGCTATATATGAACAATTGGAAAATGGTGAACCTAATACACTGGCGACTTACCATTTTTCTAAAGTTAATACTGTTGCATTGGATATTGTTGATGAAAAAGAAGTTGAAAAAGGTGAAATATATTATAATGAAGGTGGAGAGGAAATTTCATTGGTAAAGAAAGGGAATAAGGCTAAAGTTACCATGTACTCACGGGTTGGAGACCACAAGGTAAGTTTAGAATACAAAGGTTCATTTACTTATCAATCTGATATGTCTACTCCTGTTCTGATTACACCAGATGAAGATTACAGTTACATGGAAGAACAAAGAATTGCTTTTCCTGATGGTGAGGACGGAAAGATTGTAATTACTCCTAATACTATCGAAAATGGATGGGAATTTACAAAAGATTAATAATGTTACAAAATATAGAGAGCTTATGGAGAGCTTATTCTTCATAAGCTTTTTATTATTTGTGGTGAGAAAATGAAAAGAGTATTTGGATATGCTAGAGTAAGCCCTACATATCAATATCTCAACAACAAAGGATATCTTTTAAAAAGCCAATGAATATAAAAAATAATCTTGACATACAAGCCACGAAGGTTTACTATAGTTAGCGTAAGCTAATTAAATAATTATTCTTCAGGGCAGGGTGCAATTCCCTACCGGTGGTATAGCCCACGAGCCGCAAGGCATGATTCGGTGAGATTCCGAGGCCGACAGTAAAGTCTGGATGAAAGAAGATGTGAATATGATATATGCAGAGTATAGATAGCTGGGTTTCAGATTCAGTTTCAGATATAGATACAGCACATATCATAGTTATAAAAGATATCTACTCTGGAGTGTTTTGATACATTCCAGATTTTTTTATCTCAAAATACCTTTTGACACTCATATCATGAAATGCAGCTAGTGCATATTTTTTTGAGATTATGATATTTTAAATCATGATATTTGAAATTACTAGGCCCTGAACATTAATAGTTTGGGGCTTTTTTAGTGGGCATATAAAGAATATGCAGAAAGGAACTCAAATGACTGATGAACAATATATGAGAAGGGCGATTGAGCTTGCAAAGCGCGGCATGGGATATACATCGCCAAACCCGATGGTCGGAGCTGTGATTGTAAAGGACGGCAGGATAATCGGAGAGGGCTGGCATGAGAGATACGGAGAGCTGCACGCAGAAAGAAATGCGTTAAAGCATTGCAAGGAATCGCCACAGGGAGCGGATATGTATGTGACTCTCGAGCCCTGCTGTCATCATGGCAAGCAGCCGCCATGTGTGGAGGCAGTGATAGAAGCCGGTATAAAAAGAGTATATGTGGGCTCGGATGACCCGAATCCGCTTGTCGCCGGGGGCGGTATCAAAATCCTTAAAGAGCATGGGATAGAGGTTGTCACGCAGGTGCTTAAAGACGAGTGCGACAGGCTGAACGAGGTATTCTTTTACTTTATACAGACCAGACGGCCATATGTCGCTATGAAATATGCCATGACGATGGATGGAAAGATAGCCACATATTCAGGACTATCAAAGTGGATAACAGGAGAAAAAGCGAGAGAACATGTGCAAAATCTGCGCCACAGATATAAAGCTATAATGGCAGGAATAGGAACAGTGCTTGCAGACGATCCACTGCTTACATGCAGAATCGAGGGCGGAGTAAATCCAATCCGCATAATATGCGATACGCACCTTAAGCTTCCACTGGAATCGCAGATAGTAAATACTGCAAAGGAAGTGCCGACAATTGTTGCAGTCAGTGAGCGATATCGTGAAACCGCACAGTCAGAAGCCTTACCTGATACTGAAAAAGATAGTATAGAAGAAAACAATAATTATCAAAAAAACAGAAAAATAACACGGCTTGAAGAAAACGGAATAGAAATTCTGTATGTAGTTGAAAAAAACGGTCATATTGATTTAAATGACCTCATGCAAAAGCTCGGCGAAAGAAGCATAGACAGCATTTTGCTTGAGGGAGGCGGAATACTCAACTGGTCAGCCCTTAAGAGCGGGATTGTGAATAAGGTATACGCTTACATTGCACCAAAGCTTTTCGGCGGGGCGGATGCAAAAACTCCGATAGAGGGAATGGGAACCGACTCGCCGGCACATGCCGTGATGCTTGGAAACGGTAAGGTGACAAAGCTTGGTGATGATTTCCTTATCGAGTGTGATGTTGTGTAATTGATGTAATTGTTACTGTTTCGCCTTGGTGAGACCGGAAACAATTTACCATGTAAATTATGCAAATGAATGTGAGGAAAATATAGAAAAAGAAAGGCGATACACAATGTTCACAGGAATAGTTGAAGAAGTTGGAACAATAGATACAATTTCACGTGGAGCAAACTCAGCAGTACTTATAATCAGAGCTGAAAAAGTGCTAGCTGGAACAAAGGTCGGAGACAGCATAGCGGTAAACGGTATCTGCCTCACGGTCACAAGGCTCATGCCACATGCTTTTACAGCGGATGTCATGCACGAGACGCTAAACCGTTCATCGCTTGCAAATGCGATGAGAGGAGCACATGTCAATTTGGAGCGTGCGATGGCAGCAGATGGCAGATTCGGCGGGCACATAGTGTCGGGACATGTTGACGGAACAGGCAGGATTGTGGAGGTCAAAAAGGATGACAATGCCATCTGGTATACGATACATGCCGCACCACAGCTCATTCGCTATATAGTCGAGAAGGGCTCCGTCACAATCGATGGAATAAGCCTCACAGTCGCAAAGGTTGCAGAGGATAATTTCTCGATATCAGCGATACCGCACACGGTAAGCCAGACTGTGCTAAAGGACAGAAAAGTGGGGGCTGTCGTAAATCTGGAAACAGATATCATAGGAAAATATGTTGAGAAGCTGTTGTTTAAAGGGCAGTCGGAAGGAATAACAGAAGAAATGACAGGAGCACAGACAATTAAGGAAAATGTACCACATAAATCCGGCGAAAATAAAAAACAACCGGATGTAATAACAAGAGATTTCCTGGCAAAATACGGCTTCTAACATAAAAGCATGGGTATCGTGCGGGTTTGCAAATGTGCGTGGGGATGAAGGGTTAAAAATCATGTAACGCAATAGCTATAAAATCACAATAGAAAGACGAGGACATAAAATATGAAATTCAACACAGTAGAAGAAGCACTTGATGAGCTTCGTGCAGGAAAAATAATACTTGTCACAGATGATGAGGACAGAGAGAATGAGGGCGATTTCATCTGTGCGGCAGAATTTGCCACAACAGAAAACATCAACTTTATGGCGATGCACGGCAAGGGTCTGATATGCATGCCGATGTCGCAGGAATATGTAAAGAAGCTTCGTTTTCCGCAGATGGTGCAGGAAAATACAGACAATCATGAGACAGCATTTACAGTATCAATAGACCATGTCTCAACAACCACAGGAATTTCCGCAGCAGAGCGCTCAATCACCGCAATGAAATGTGTCTCTGATGACGCAAAGCCTGAGGATTTCAGACGTCCGGGCCACATGTTTCCGCTTCTTGCAAAGAAAAACGGCGTACTGGAGAGAAACGGACACACAGAGGCAACAGTCGATTTATGCAGGCTCGCAGGACTAAAGGAATGTGGACTGTGCTGTGAGATAATGCGTGAGGACGGTACCATGATGCGCACAACAGAGCTCATGGAGCTTGCAAAAAAATGGGACATCAAGTTCATCACAATAGCGGCACTTCAGGAATACAGAAAGATACATGAAAAGCTCGTTGACCGTGTCACAGAGGTAAAGCTGCCGACCAAATACGGCGAATTCAAGGCATATGGCTTCGTCAACAGATTAAACGGAGAACATCATGTGGCACTTGTAAAGGGCGAAATCGCAGATGGAAGAGATGTGCTCTGCCGAGTACATTCAGAATGTCTCACAGGAGATGTATTCGGCTCACAGCGCTGTGACTGTGGCCAGCAGCTTGAGGCGGCCATGAGACAGATAGACGAGGAGGGCAGAGGAATACTGCTCTACATGCGTCAGGAGGGCAGAGGCATCGGCCTGATAAATAAGCTGAAGGCATATGAGCTTCAGGAGCAGGGAATGGACACACTCGAAGCAAATCTGGCACTCGGCTTTGCCGGAGATGAGCGCGAGTACTATATCGGAGCCCAGATATTAAGAGAGCTTGGCGTACACAGTCTGCGCCTTCTCACAAATAACCCTGACAAGGTATACCAGCTCTCAGAGTTTGGCATGGAAATCAGCGAGCGAGTGCCAATCCAGATGAGCGCCACAGCGCATGACCTGTTTTATCTGAAAACAAAGCAGAACCGCATGGGACATATACTCTCATACTAGCAAAAATAAAAAAACAAAAGGAGAACAAAAATGAACGTAATCGAAGGAAAAATGACACAGGATGGAATCAAGGTAGGAATCGTAGTAGCAAGATTCAATGAATTTATCACATCAAAGCTCTTAGGAGGAGCAAAGGACGGACTCGTAAGACACGACGTGCCGGAGGAAAACATAGACGTAGCATGGGTGCCGGGAGCATTTGAGATACCACTCATCGCAAAGAAAATGGCAAAAAGTGGAAAATACGATGCAGTCATTTGCCTTGGAGCAGTAATCAGAGGAGCAACAAGCCACTATGACTATGTGTGCAACGAAGTATCAAAGGGAATCGCATCCGTATCACTCGAATCAGAAATCCCGGTAATGTTTGGAGTAGTCACCACCGAAAACATCGAGCAGGCAATAGAAAGAGCCGGAACAAAAGCCGGAAACAAAGGATATGACTGTGCACTCGGTGCGATCGAAATGATAAATCTCGTCAGACAAATCGGATAATATAATTATATAGCATAATGGCATTATAACATTATGGCGCTATAGTGCTACGGTGCTATGGTGTTATAGTATTATAGCATAATCCTCCGAGGTTCAAATATCTTTGATATTTGGACCTCGAATATTTATTATATCTGATGTATCTGAAAACTGACACATATGTTAATTGTCATCATGAGATATCGTAGTATTCCACCAAAAAATAACTTTCAAACGCAAGCTTGACAGCAAGGTGTCAAGCTTGCAACTAACCAATAACTAAAAAACCGCAAATCATAAATTGTAAAGTACTGTCACAACGTAAGTGGCGTAAGCGCCGGGCACCCGGGCAGCGCACACGCACTCCCGAGCAGGCGAATAGCGAAGCTGCTTAGAGACTGTAGAATTATGCCCAAGAAAAACAGAAATGCCCGGCCATGGACGGCCGGGCAAGGCGTTATGCGCCACGGACGGCGCATAAAAGCCGGTTTCGTCAAGCATAGAACCACCCCAAGGCATAATTCGTACAGCTCTCTTAGCAGCGTAGCGTAGCAGGCGCGGGAGTGCGTGTGCGCTGCCCGGGTGCCCGGCGCTTACGCCACGCCCTCCCAACAAAAAAGAAGAAAAATTTAATATCTAAAGAATTGCACGAAAAATCTGTATATAGTATAATGATAGTTCAGGAAAACAAAACGGAGGACCATGAATTTTGATAGATATACATTGCCATTTATTATACGGAGTGGACGACGGCTCAAAGTCGCTCGAGGAATCGGTAGAGATGCTCAAGATAGCCAAAAAGCAGGGCATCACAGGCATAATCCTCACACCGCACCTGCGCCATGGAATGTTTAAGCATCCGCTTGAAAAGATAGAGCGACACTATAAAAAGCTGATGCCATATGCAAATAAGCTTGGAATAGAAATAAAGCTCGGCACAGAGTATCATGTGGCAACCGATATGATAGATGCCTTTCATGGTGGGCTGTGCCATACACTGGCAGATACACAGTATATACTCACAGAGTATTCACATTCCAGCGAATACTCGTTTGTATACAAGATGACGCGCGAAGCTATATTTGCAGGATATATACCGGTGATAGCACATGTTGAGAGATATGAGTGTCTCAGTGATATAAGCCGTATAGAGGATTTGCAGGAGCTGGGAGCGCTCATACAGGTTAATGCAGACTCAGTGCTTGGCATAGATGGCAGACACTTCAAGAGATACACAAAGAAGCTTTTGAAGGCAGGACTTGTTGATGTAATAGCAAGCGACAGCCATGGCACAAAGGAGCGCGTCTGCAACATGAAAAAATGCTATGAGTACGTGGCAAAGAAGTTCGGTGATGACTATGCGCAGGAAATCATGCAGACCACACCGGAAAATATAATAAACGGAAGATAATCAGTGTAAATGCGGGGATACGTAATGGAGAGAGAACAGGATTTTGACAACGAGATAGAGATAGACTTAAAGGATCTGTTTCTTGAGATAATTTCATATTGGCAGTGGATAATTCTTGTTACGATAGCAACAGGTGCAGTGGCATTTGCGATAAGCAGATTTATGATTACACCTATGTATGAATCTACATCTGAGCTCTATGTACTTTCAAAGAGCACATCCATAACAAGCCTTGCGGATATCCAGACAGGCACCAGCCTGACAAATGATTACATAGTTGTAGTAAAGGGACGTCCGGTGCTGGATCAGGTCATAGAAAATCTGAATCTGAATGAGAGCTACAAGACACTTGGCGGCAGGGTGACGCTTGATAATCCGTCCAACTCGCGAGTACTCAATATCACAGTAACGGATCCCGATCCGCAGATGGCAAAGACCATAGCAGATGAGATAGCAAAGGTCGCATCAGCATATATAGCGGAGAAGATGAAGCAGGATCCGCCGACCATCATCCAGAGCGGATATGATGATGGAGGCGCGGTAAGCCCTAATATCGGCAAAAACACAGTGATAGGAGCCTTTGCGGGAGCATTTCTGTCGATTGCGGTTATAGTGGTTTCTTATCTGTTCAATGATACAATCATAGATACAGAGGATGTGGAGAAGAAGCTCGGCATGAACGTGCTTGGTACACTTCCGCTTGATGAATCGGAAGATGACGGAGAGCAAGGAAAGGGCAGAAAGCATGGCAGAGGCAGCCACAGAAAGAAAAGAAAAAAGAAATCGGCTTCAGCATAAGGAAGCCTGTATCAGGAGATGGGCAGATGGAATTAGTAAAATTTGGCAAGCTAAAAGAACAAAGCTATACGATGAAGGAATCACTTCGAGCTTTGAAGACAAATATACAGTTTTGCGGGGATGATATACGCACGCTTCTTGTGACAAGCTCTGTACCAAATGAAGGCAAAAGCACCGTGGCACTTGATCTGGCGCGGTCGCTTACAGAGTCAGGAAATAGAGTGCTTTTCATAGATACTGATATGCGTAAATCAGTCCTTGCAGGGCGTCTGCGTGCCACAGTGGCAAGTGGAGGGGAGATATGCGGATTGTCGCACTATCTTTCCGGTCAGAGACGTCTTGAGGAAGTGATGTATGGCACGGAAATACCGGGCCTTTTTATGATATTTGCAGGGCCGTCTGTGCCGAATCCGACAGAGATTCTCGAGAAAAAATACTTTCAGGAGCTTCTTAATTTCGGTAAGGAGCACTTTAACTACATAATTATAGACTGTGCACCGATAGGAGCTGCCATAGATGCGGCAGTTGTAGCAAAGTATTGTGATGGAGCTATAATAGTGATAGGACAGGGCATGGCGAGCGCCAGGATGATACAGAGTGTGAAAAAACAGCTTGAGGCATCGGGAGTGAGGATACTGGGCGCTGTGCTCAACAAGGTAAACAACAAGAAAAACAGCCATGTCAGTGGGTACTATGGCAATTACTACGGCAGCTATTACGGGCAGTCGGATAAAGCATGAAAAGCATCGATGTAGAGTTAGGAAAATCAAATATGCTTCCGCTTATTGCAAGCCAGCAGTTTTATGCTTCGTGGAAGGTCTTTATCAGGGAGCTTTTGCTCAATGCCATGGATGCCTGCAATGTGCGGCAGGCACTTGAGTGGAGCTGGGGCACGGAGTTCCTTGAGATGGAGCAGGCAAGCCAGATGCGCGATGTCAGGGCCATATATGAGCCACGCATAGACATCACGTACAGCAGTGATACAAGACTGTTTACGATAGAGGATAATGGAATAGGCATAAATGAATATGACCTGGAGCACTTTATCGCACAGATAGGGGCAAGCTATTATACAAGCACAGATTTCTTCAATCAGCAGCTGAAGTATGAGCCGTATTCTCACTATGGCATCGGGCTATGCTCGTGCTTTACAGTCTCAAAGGCTGTGCTCATCGAGTCGAAAAAGGATAAGGTCATAAACACTGCCTGGAACATAAGCAATCCGCAGGATACCGCACCGGTCATGGCAAAGTGGTTTGGAGAGAGCGGCCAGATAGAGTATGTTATATCGCAGAAAAAGACACCGGGCACACGCATCTCTATCCCCGTAAAACCATCATATGCGCCGTATATAGATCTGGACTTTATAGTAGAAACCATAAAGCACTATATGCTTACACTGCCTATACCTGTAAATATCAGGTGTGATACGAGGGAGGTATGCCTGTCACAGCCAAAGGCAAAGTGGAACTATCCGATGAATGAGCTTGTTGGCATGAATATCATACGAGTGGATAACAGCCTGCTTGAGGGCTATGTTGCCATATATCATCCAAAGCACAAGGGGTATTTTCATAAGTCCACGCTGTACCAGCAGGGAGTTCTTGTCTCAGATGCTACAGACATACTGGGGCTTGCACCATCATGGATAGACAATTTCTCGTATCAGCTCAATATCAAAAAGAGGTTTTTAAATATAAGCATATCAAGAGACGGAGCAGCCTTCGATGAAAAGCTCATAGAGCTCCGCCAGTATATAGGACAGATTATCATAGATGCCTTTGGGCAGAGCCCGCTTACACTCGGCCAGTATCTGTCAGATGGCAGAAAACGGCTGGTATGTGAATACGAGGCGGAAAACGAGCTGGTAAGCAGAGCTGTACAGGTGCTTGTATATATAAAGGAGCGCGAGGTAGAGGTCCCGGTGAGGACAGTAATAAACGGCTTTATCGGGCGGAAAATAAAGATAGCTTTCATGCAGAGAGCACTTTTTGCCCACTATAGGGAGAACTACCCTTATGATTATGGTCAGTTTATTGACAAGTACGATATCATAGTATTTGAGCAGAATATCAGAGCCTTCTGGCAGTTTATGACACCGTATATCACATCGATGGAGTATGTTATGGGTGACATGCCGGGCATCATATACACGGATGTATCGGCAGACCTAACCGTGGCAAAGACAGCAGCAACGTTTCGAAACGACTACGTGCTAAGACCGGAGTATTATGATCTGGACCCTGTATTTTGTCTGGTGTCAAATGAGCTGACAGACCCGATGGAGTTGGTGATAAATACCCACAACCGCAATGCAATGCTTTTGCAGCGCGCCGAAAAGTACAAAAAGGTAAGGATTGCAAGAGCTGTGATCATAGAAAATATCAAGCAGAGGATACTGGGCAATGCATCCAGATGGAACAGTATCATAGATTTTGGAGGCGAGCTCGTGCACCAATATGAGCTGGAAAAGCCAATGAGCCTGCAGGCACAGTGGTGCCTCGAGAGAGATTTCCCGGATGAAATCAATGCGTATATAGCAAATACCTTTACAGATAGGGAAATCGCAGATTACGGGCTTACAAGTCTTTATTTTACAAGGAAGGACTTTATAAAGTGGTGGATGGCACCATAGGTTGTACCGCCATGACATATATTATCAAACACTTATTGAAGCATGAATAAGGAGAACATGAAAATGGAGATATTAGACTTAAACAACGAAGAAGACACAAAAACAACCGATGAGATGGAGCCAAAAAAGCCGGAGGAAAAAACATCACCTGTCAAGGAAATCTTAAGCTGGGTGTTAACAATCGCATTCGCCATTGTAGCGGCAATACTCATAAAGAACTATGTCATTATAAATGCAAATATTCCGTCAGGCTCGATGGAGAATACCATACAGATTGGAGATGACATATTTGGCTTCAGGCTCGCATATACATTTTCAGACCCAAAGAGAGGGGATATAGTCATATTCAATGCGCCGGATTCGCCTTCTGAGAAATACATCAAGCGTGTAATAGGTCTGCCGGGAGAGACAGTCACCATAGAGGACGGTCAGGTGTATATAGACGGTGAGGCGCTTGAGGAGGATTATCTCAAGTCAAACCAGAGCGGTGAGGATCCGTGGACAGTAAATGCCGGACCTTACGAGTTTAAGGTGCCACAGGACTCATATCTGCTGCTCGGTGACAACAGAAATGGCTCATCAGACGCAAGAGTCTGGGAGCACACATATGTGTCCAAGGACGATATACTTGCAAAAGCGATATTCAGATATTACCCGTTCGACAGATTCGGAGCGGTGAAATAAGCTGTAAATCAGGATATAAAATAAAAATAGAGGTAAAGTAAATGCCAAAGACAGAAACAGACATTGAAAAACGAAATAAATATGGCATGCTGTGCGGTATAGTCGGTATATTTTTAAACCTCATACTCTTTGCCGGCAAGCTATTTGCAGGAATGTTTAGCGGTGCAATCTCAATCACTGCGGATGCATTCAACAACCTGTCAGATGCAGGCTCATCAATCATCACGATAGCAGGCTTCAAGATGGCGGCACAGAGAGCCGACGAGGAGCACCCATACGGACATGCGAGGATGGAGTATGTGGCTACACTGGCAGTTGCAGCAATCATACTCATCATGGGCTTTGAGCTGTTCAGGGATTCATTTGGCAAAATCATAAAGCCGCAGGACATAGAGTTTTCGTGGCTTATTGTAGCGATACTACTGGCATCAATAGCCGTAAAATGCGTCATGGCGGTATACAATTTCTATTTTTCAAAAAAGCTTGATTCATCAACACTCGAAGCGACAGGCAGGGACAGTCTGTCAGACTGTATCGCTACATCTGTAGTACTTGCAGTCACACTCATAGCGCACTTTTTGGGACTCAATCTGGATGGAATAGGCGGTGTATTTGTGTCATTGTTTATATTCTATTCAGGAATATCATCAGCCAGAGAGGCGATAGACCCGCTGCTTGGAGCAAAGCCGGAGCCGGAGTTTGTCGATAGACTCAAGGAGATGGTACTGGACTTTGACAAAAACATACTCGGTATGCATGACCTTATGGTGCATGATTATGGACCGGGACACAGGATAGTATCGTTTCATGCAGAGGTGCCGGAGGACGGAGATATGGTCGAGCTGCACGATATAATCGATAATCTGGAGCGCAGGATACGAAGGGAGCTGGGCTGTATAGTGACCATCCACATGGACCCGGTAGCGATAGAGGACGAGGAGGTAGCCGGACTGAAGGCCGAGGTGCTCTCCGTGATAAAAGGGCTTGATTCGCACATAAATATGCACGATTTCCGTATTATCAGAGGTGATACACATACGAATCTGGTTTTTGACATTGCAGTTCCATTCGGCTATATCACCTCAGATGATGATATATGCAATGCAATACAGGAAAATGTCAGGAAAAAGCTTGGAAAGAATTACTATACCGTTATAGAGGTAGACCGCGACAATTACATAAATATATGATATTGTAAGGGACATATATACGAGCTTCGCCGGTGGCTGTTGGGGGAAAGAAACGGTGCACAATAAGATAAAAGAGGATAAAGTATATGTTACGAATCGGAATATGTGATGACTCAGCGGAAGCAAGGCAGTATATGCTGCAATTATGTCAGAAATATTATGAAAACAATACGGATGCATTTGAATATAAAATGTATAAAAACGCAGAAGAGGTTCTCGAATATTGTGATGATGAGGAAAACCAAAAAATAGATATACTTTTTCTGGATATAGAGATGGATGGTCTCAGCGGAATTAAACTAAAGGAACGAGTACTGAAACTGGACAAAATCTGGCGGATAGCATTTGTGTCGAGTCATGATGAGAAGATGATAGATTCCTTTGGAATCAAGACTATAGATTTTATCAGGAAGCCGGCTGGATATATGGATGTGAAAGCAGTGCTGGAAAAGGTATTGATAGAGAAATGTGAGAATATAGGCATTTCGTATTTGGCAGAAAGAGGTCAAAACATAGTAATCTATGCGGAGGACATAAGATATATAGAGGCACAGGGAAAATACTCTTATATTTATACAAATGGGCAGAACTTTGTAGGAATAAATATATCTGAGATTGAGAAACGGCTTGAGGACAGTTCTGTGATACGTGTTCATAAATCATATATGGTTAACCTCGAATATGCGACACTTAGAAATGGAAAATTATCCATAAGAGATATGGATATTGAAATTCCGATTGGAAGAAGCTATAAAGAAACCGTAAAAAGGTTATATCATGAGTATGGTGAAAGAATGGCGAGGCGAAGAATGTGATAAGGGATATATTGTATTTGATAGTATATTTTATAACAGAGACTGTACTTTATTCATTAGCATATCGTACTGCACTAAGTAGAGGAATTACCAATAAAGCTGTCAAATGGATGATATATATCATTGCGGTGGTAATTACAGGTAGTATTGTATATGTAAATAATAATCTACAGTATGTAATGGGAGCATCAATATTTATAATGGTTATGTTGCCTATTTTTATAATAGAGCCATTTAAAATTCAAAATTTGCTTTTGTATCCGTTCGTAGTTATAGCAAGTTCTATATTTGGAATGTTGTTTTCATTTATTATATCTGTAAAAATTGGAATTTCTGAATATTACGTTAAGGAATCTCCGGCTTTAACGATTTTATGTCAGATATTGAGTATAGGTGTCTGGGCGCTAATATATGTAATAAAACGAAGAAAAAATGCTCAGGAAGAAGTGATTTTAGATCTAAAACATTACATAATTTTGTATTTAGTTACCATCAGTTCATTGATATTAGTAGGATCAATTCAGATTTTTTCCGAATTGGAAGAGTATGAAGATTTGCAAATTTATGGGGTGTTTGTAGTAATGGCTTGCTGTACACTTGTTGTGGTAACACTTATGCAGATTGTTGTTTTAAGCCAGAATGCATATATAAAAAAGTCAAATGACATGTATAAGGAGCATATGGCTTTACAAAAGCAGCACTATGAGCATATGCTTCTGCAATATGAAGAACTGCGGAAATTCCGTCATGATGTAAAAAATCATATGCTTGCGTTAAATAGTATGTGTACCAGCGAAGATAATTCACAAATAAAAAAATATTTATCGCAGCTGACTAATGAGGTTTCATCTAAAAAACCGGTAGAGTACACCGGAAACAGGGAATTGGATGCGGTAATAGCTCCATTTGTCATGGAAGCGGAAAGTAAAAATATAAAGGTTCAGTTTAAGGGGCGCGTATCGGATAATGTAGCAATTGATATGTTTGATATGTGCACAATAATATCGAATCTCTTAAATAATGCCATAGAGGCATGCGAAAAAATACAAGAGGACAAAAGAATAATTGAGTTTGAGATAGCCGGTTATAATTCACAAATATTTATCTCGGTTTGTAATAGTTATGATATGGAGAGTATTATAAATCAAAAACAAAAGTTTATTACTACAAAAGAGGATAAGCTGAATCATGGTATTGGCTTAGAAAATGTAAGCAGGACTGTAAAAAAATATGATGGAGATATGAGAATATCTCAGGAAAATGAAAGATTTATTGTAACAATAAATATATAAAAAATAGGAAAATAGTTATAGAAATAAGCAATCACTATGTCGTTCATACCTAAAAAGTGTCGTTCATGCCATAGTGATTGCTTTTTTATACTATAAAAAGATATATTAATTGTGGAAGTACAAAAGAAGGAGCAGCATATGGAAAACATAGTATTAAAGGATTTATTGCCGGTATGGTGCAAAAATTTTGATAAGTGGATATTGTGGATATTGTTACTTTCAATAGTGACATTTATATTGGAAAAGGCAATCAGAAGATATATTGTTTCAGAGACAATTATATTTGCATTTCAATTAGCACCATTTATCCTAATGGCAATAGCCGTTATTTTGGGAATTGTATTAGCTACAAATATCCTGATAGGGTATTGCAAAAAATTAAAGGATAGGGCATAAGAATTTTTAAACAGGTCTGCAATCAATACATTATGTTTTATGATCAATACTCGGATAATAAATTGTAATTGAGCGTTGAATCCGCTATACTATGCTTATAGTACAGCGGATTATATTTTTGGGAGGCTTGTATGCAATACGAAACTATAAGAGCAGCAATATGCGATGATGAAGAATTTTTTCGGAATGAACTTAAAAAATTTGTGAGTGAATACGGAAATGAAATGGATATTAATGTAAGCATAGATCTCTATGATAATGCAAAAGAACTCATGAATAATATACTTTCTAAGAGTAAGGAATATGATTTATTGTTTCTTGATGTGGAAATGCCCGGTATGACAGGTATTGAGATGGCTGATGCATTAAGAAAAATCGACCAATGGGTATGTATCTCATTTGTGACGAGTTATGATGCATTTGCGATACAGGCATTCAGACTTGATGCACTTGATTATGTCATGAAACCGATAAAATATACACAGGTAAAGCACATTATCGAAAAAGCAAAAATTCAGATTGATTATCGTAAAAATGCACAAAAAGCGGAAAAAAGATATCTAAAAATTAAATCCGGATATGAAGATGTTCTCATAGACCTTCAAAATGTATTATATATAGAAAAACGCAGGAACCAGTGTGTATTCCATAAAATTGATGAGGAAATAAGCTGTTATGAGCCTTTAAAAAATGTATATGAAAGATTGGATAATGATGTATTTATGTATACACATCAGGGGTATATAGCCAATTTTAATTACATTAAAGAAGTAAAAAAAGATGTGGTATGCTTTGGACGAGGCATGGAGGTTCCTTTGAGCAGGAAATATCATGATCAGATAAAGGAGCTTCATATGAACAAGATAAGGAGAGCATATAAGGAGCAGGAACTTAACTATAATTAGGGAGCTCTGCCTTTACGCTAAAATATCCGCTGGCATAAGAGAAATCAATTTGTCCGTTAAGGTTGGAAACGACTTTACGGACATTTTTTATGCCTATTCCATGAGGTAAGACCTTGTCATTTTTGGTAGATGTAAATTCACCATTGTTTTCTATAATATTTCCGGAGTAGGAATTTTCAATAACTATACTCATATATGAGCCGGTCTGGGTTAGGGAGAATCTGATCCAGCCATGTTCACACTCAGAGGCTGCTTTTATCGCATTATCAAACAGATTACCTATTATGGTCGTAATTGAAAAATCGTCAATATTAATACTGGGTGTACTTATATTAATTTCGCATCTGATATTTTGTGACTTTGCCTTGTCCTCTTTTTCAGCTATAAGAGCTGAGACGATATGAGAGCCTGAATCTACAGTATTTGTCAGAGAAAGATCCTCAGAAATATTATGAATATATTCATGAATTTTCCTATCATTGTGCTGTGAAGCATAACCATCAATTACTATCAGATGGTTTTTCATATCATGTCTTAAAGAATGGAGCTGATTTAATTTATCGTCGAGCTGGGCAGAATAT
>JABLTS010017957.1_pt1 | contig 21083 bp, 16 predicted proteins | sample 7160081 | NCBI WGS metagenome assembly JABLTS01 (sample SAMN14651231, study PRJNA627086) | human gut metagenome | isolation source: feces | host: Homo sapiens | reverse complement strand
CGGCTGCATACGCCTTTTTGGCAAGTGTTCCCCGCGAATGCGGGGATGATCCTCTGCCGCCGAGAATGGGATTGGAGAAGGCGAAGTGTTCCCCGCGAATGCGGGGATGATCCTACAGCGCGAACTATAACGACTTTGGACACAACGTGTTCCCCGCGAATGCGGGGATGATCCTCGAGGAGGTGCAGAAGTGAAAGTAAGAAATGTGTGTTCCCCGCGAATGCGGGGATGATCCCGCCACGCTGTGATATGTCAAACGCCTGAGCAGGTGTTCCCCGCGAATGCGGGGATGATCCCAGGCAAGTGGAGTATGCCGGCCGCTACAAGATGTGTTCCCCGCGAATGCGGGGATGATCCTGGCTCTGGCACACGGCCATCAGGATATGCTGAGTGTTCCCCGCGAATGCGGGGATGATCCTCTTTTTGGTGCTCAATTAAAACAGGAGGGAAAGTGTTCCCCGCGAATGCGGGGATGATCCCGACATGTTTTTCAGCCCAGATGCAAGCTCATGGTGTTCCCCACGAATGCGGGGATGATGTGGGATCATTTCGTATTTCCTCCGCTTCCCCGTTCGATTCTACTGGTTTGTCATGGAAAACAATATTTGCCATGTGTATAGAAAACGTCATGGGAACTTACCTGTGCAGTTTTCCATGAAGAGAACTGCTCTTTTCTGTGAGATTTTGTTACAAAAAAGGAGCTATTTTTCGCGAAAGAACGCACGATGCCTGTCCCTCTGCGTTTATAGCGACTGTTGACAAATGTATTCTATAGATATTATATAAATACATAACGCAATGCGTGCAATGGAGGCGGAATGAGCAAAGGAAGAAATGTAAAGGAATTAAGAGAGCAGATGGGAATGAATCGCAGAGAATTCTGTGATTATTATGGAATTCCATATCGTACGGTTCAGGACTGGGAGTCGGAGAAAAGAGAACTTCCAGATTATTTGCTTAGACTTTTGAAGTACAGGGCAGAGAGTGGAAGAATGATGAAAAACAAAGGGGATGGGCTGGAAAAACGAAAAGTAAATGTAATTGAGGATTTGGACGGAAAGAAAACGGTGTTCATTCACGATATTCTGTTTAAAGGGAAAAGATCAGTAAATTGGGATGAGGTTGAGATATATCTAAAGCAATATGTGGGCGAATTTTATACTATAGATGATAGTAACGATGTGATTTTTATTGGTTCAGACCTACCCGATGAGTATGCGCATTCGAATTACACACATATATTAAGGGGAGCTAATGCCAAAGCAAAAGCTAATGCGGCACAAGGATTACCAGAGCTTATCGAAATAGCAGGTGAAAAAGTTTTTACAAGAAATTATAAGGCAAAACATAATATTGATGCAATGTATGGATGGTATCGTTATGAATCAAGATTTGCTTTGCCAGTATTTAGTGAGAGTGGGGAGATTATAAGATATAATGTTTTTGATGTAATTATGGTTGTTAGACATGCCAAAGATGGAAAGATGTATCTTTATGATATTATGAACATAAAAAAAGAAACGAGCACCCTTTTCCTGTCCGAAGACATTACTCAGTAAAAAACCCATTTCTTCTTTGATATGTTAGCATTGGAGTGAAAAAAAAGCAAGAAAAAACGAGAAAGCAGGCAAGCTGGGTTAAGAGGCGAGAACAACGTGCACAGAACGGTAGGTCTTAAACAGCAACTGCTTATTGCGTTGGATATTTCGGTTTAGAAACTGCGGAACGCGCTGCGTGCAGGATTCGGACCTGCGCATCCTGATGGATGTCCTGCTTTCAAGGCAGGTGCTTTCGGCCACTCAGCCAACGCAGCATAACATAATGGATTCATATTAGCCCGGTCGGACTTGCATCGGCGATCATGGAGTCAAAGTCCATGGCCTTTCTTCTTGGCTACGGGCCAGCAGCGGATCATAGTACTACTCTTCCCGCAATCAGGTCATCCAGACTGCTGTCCAGCAGAAGACTGAGGGCATAGATATTGTCGATAGACGGGACGGTATCTCCGCGAAGCCACTTATAGACGGCGTTGGGAGTGGAAAGCCCGAGCGCAAGAGTGATATCACGAACCGTCAGGTTTTTGTGATTCATGGCCTCTCGGATGTTTTTTCCTGTTTTCACAGGATCGATTGCAGCATTTATCATAGTTTCCTCCATCAAAAAAGATCCGCTGCCGACCTCATGGGAATGGGCGACAGGGATCTTAATGCTTTAACGGAGAAAGTTCAGATCACAGGAATCTGTGCGTGCAGTCACGAACGTTCGGATATGACATGAAAAGGCGTGAGCTCTGCTGATCAGGCCCTTGTGATGCTTGCCTTCGGTTCCGATATCATAGCCTTGTACGATCTGAGGCCATTGTGATAGAATCTTCATTAATTATGGGGTGTCTTGGGTACAGGAGCAGCTGAGTCGGAATGGATGATTCTGTTAAAACACAGGAAAATACCGGAAGTATTTTCCGCAAAAGAGAGCGTATCGGGAATGCTTCGCAGGTGCCGGCAGAGAAGCCGATTGTAGGAAGCGATAAGCCGGAAGGCTTCGACAATGGCACGATTGAGAAGATCAATGAATTTTTGAGCCCTGAGGAATTGTATCAGGACCTTCTGGTTCGTGTGCGCAAATATCATCCGAGTGATGATATTTCCATGATTGAGAAGGCGTACGAGCTTGCAAGAAAGGCGCATGAAGGCCAGAAGCGCAAGAGCGGAGAGCCCTACATCATTCATCCGCTGGATGTAGCCATTATTCTGGCTGACCTGGAAATGGATCAGGAGACCATCGCGGCAGGACTTCTGCATGACGTGGTCGAGGATACCATTTATACCAAGGATGAGATTGAGAAGGAATTCGGAACGGACGTTGCCAACCTTGTGGACGGCGTGACCAAGCTGAAGAAGATCAAGCTTTCCGGGGACTATGCGGATAAGACGCAGGCGCAGCAGGAAATGCAGGCGGAGAACCTCCGCAAGATGTTCCTGGCGATGGTTAAGGATATCCGTGTCATCCTGATTAAGCTTGCCGATCGTCTTCATAACATGCGGACGCTCCAGTATCAGCCTCCGGAGAAGCAGAAGCGCATTGCGCAGGAGACCCTTGATATTTATTCTCCGATTGCATCGCGTCTTGGCATCAGCAAGATCAAGGTAGAGCTGGATGATCTCTCGCTTCGGTATCTGAAGCCGGAGGTGTATCAGGATCTTGTGCAGAAGGTCAATGAGCGCAAGATGGAGCGCGAGCAATACGTCGAAGAGATTGCCTCCAACGTGGCAAAGGCCATGAAGGATGCCGGGATCGATGCAAGAGTCGACGGACGTGTGAAGCACTTCTTCAGCATTTACAAGAAGATGGTGAATCATCACAAGTCTCTGGACGAGATTTATGATCTTTTTGCGGTCCGCATCATCGTGAATACGGTGAAGGACTGCTATGCGGCGCTTGGTGTCATTCACGAGATGTACAAGCCGATTCCGGGGCGCTTTAAGGATTATATTGCAATGCCAAAGCCCAACGGCTATCAGTCGCTGCACACGACGCTGATCGGCTCGACCGGCCAGCCGTTTGAAATTCAGATCCGCACATTCGAGATGCACCGCGAGGCGGAATATGGTATCGCGGCGCATTGGAAATATAAGGTTTCCAGCGACGGCAGAAAGGTGGATGAATCCGAACAGGAGAAGCTTATCTGGCTTCGCCAGATTCTGGAGTGGCAGCAGTCCATGTCGGACAATAAGGAGTTCATGCAGCTCCTGAAAAGCGATCTGGACCTTTTCTCCGACAGCGTGTACTGCTTTACCCCGAACGGAGAGGTCAAGAACCTGCCGGCGGGCTCCACACCGATTGATTTTGCCTATTCCATCCATTCGGCTGTCGGAAACAAGATGGTAGGCGCGCGTGTCAACGGTAAGCTTGTCAACATCGATTATCAGATTCAGAACGGCGACCGCATTGAGGTCATGACCTCGCAGAATTCGCGGGGACCCAGTCTGGACTGGCTCAATATCTGTAAGAGTGCTTCGGCGAAGAACAAGATCAACCAATGGTTTAAGAAGAACCAGAAGGAAGAGAACATTGTCCGCGGCCGGGATGCGTTCGACAACTACTGCAGGACCAAGGGGCTGAAGGAAGAGCAGCTCCTGAAGCCGGAGTATATGAATGCTGTCCTGAAGAAGTACGGCTTCCGGGAGTGGGATGCGGTCCTTGCGGCAATCGGGCACGGTGGTCTGAAGGAGGGCCAGGTTGCCAATAAGCTGGTTGAGCTTTATGAGAAGGATCATCTTGCTCATCTTACCGACGAAGAAATTCTGAAGCAGGTGGAGGACAATGCAGCTGCCGCCAGACCGAACGGACACAGGGGATCCGGAATTACCGTAAAGGGAATTCATGATGTGGCCGTGCATTTTGCCCGCTGCTGCAGCCCGGTTCCGGGGGATGAGATTGTCGGCTATGTCACGAGAGGACGCGGTGTTACGATTCACCGGACGGATTGCATCAACATGATGAATCTTCCGGAGATTGACCGCGCAAGACTGATCGATGCCGACTGGGAGAACGGTGCACAGACTGTGGAGGACAGTGCGTTCGAGGCAGAGATCAATATTTATGCGTCAGACCGTGCGGGACTTCTTTCGGATGTATCCAAGGCCTTTACGGAACGGGATATTTCGATCATCGGCGTGAACACAAGGACGAACCGGCAGGGCTTTGCGAGCATGAATGTGACCTTCCGAGTCAGCGGAAAGGCAGAACTGGCCGCGATCACCGAGAAGCTGCGCCAGATTCCGAATGTGATAGACATCAAGCGTGTATAAAGGAAAGCGGAGATGACAGGATCCGTATTTTCCTGGTGTGCAGGAGAGGGTGGCGGACGTCATCTTCTTCTGCATTTTTTGATTCAGAGGGAAAGGACAATGCGATGGCAGCAAAGGTTGTTGTGAAGGGATATGTGGTCGGAATGGTACAGACCAATGTGTACTTCCTTTATCGGGAAGGGGCAAAGGAGGCTGTGCTGGTGGATCCGGCGGATTACGGAAAGGCACTTGCGGACGAGGCGGGGAAGCTTGGACTTGAAATCAAAGGGTTTTTTTTGACCCATGCGCATTTTGACCACATCGGAGGCGTCGAGGAGCTTGCGAAGCTGACCGGTGCAAAGGTCTATATCAGTGATGAGGAGCGAGAGCTGATTCATGACACGAATGCCAATCTGTCCTCGCAGTATCATAATCCGAAGACCGTGCAGCCTGACGTATTTCTCCGGGACCAGGAGACGGTCGAAATCGCAGGGATGACGATCCGGTGCATCCAGACGCCGGGACACACGGAGGGAAGCTGCTGTTATTATATCGGGGAGACGGGAGAAGAGGAGAAGGGCGATGTCGGAAAGAAGCCCTGTCCGCCGATCCTTCTGTCCGGCGACACCTTGTTTGAGGAATCGGTTGGAAGAACGGATTTTCCCACAGGCTCCATGAGCGCCCTTGTGCGCTCGGTGAGAGAAAAGCTTTTCATTCTGCCGGATGAAACACTTGTCTATCCGGGACACGGCGGGATGACACAGATCGGGCACGAGAAGCAGTATAACGCAATGGTGTAACGGCCCTGGAAGCAAAGGCACTGTGAAGGCGGAATAACAGGAGAGACAAAAAGCATGCTGCGGATTGATGAAAACATAGATTTGTACCGGTATGAGATTCATTCTCTGATCAAGGCATTTTATCCTGCAGAGGACGTGAAGGTTCTGGTGGAGAATGATCCGGCCGGAGGGAAAATACGAAGAGAGCACCCGAATGTTTTTATGAAGGTGTACATGGAGAGGGATCGGATTGCACTTCAGATCTCCGGGACCGAAGAAGAAGGAAATGATTTTCGCCGGTCGCTTCCGGCACCTTCCGGTGCCGATTATTCGGCAAAGTGCAAGGAGACGAAGGATGCACTGAAGTCCTTTCTGTATCAGACCCTTTCGGAATACACGGGGACAGAGCTTCCCTGGGGCGACCTGATCGGAATCCGGCCGACGAAGATCGCTATGACGAGAATGGAGGATGGCAGCTCCGAAAAAGAGACCATTGATTTTCTGGAGAAGGAGCATCGGGTTTCCGGGGAGAAGGCGCATCTTGCCGTCGACATTGCGAAGCGGGAAAAGAGAATTCTGTCCGGAATTCATTATGAGAACGGGTACAGCCTCTACATCGGAATTCCGTTCTGCCCGACGACGTGTCTTTACTGCTCGTTTCCTTCGTTCAACATTGCACTCTGGAAGGAGCGGATCGGGGAGTATCTGGACGCTCTGGAGCGTGAGATGGCGGAGACCGCAGAGCTCATGAAGGGGCAGATCCTCGATACGGTTTACATCGGAGGCGGAACGCCGACTTCGCTGGAAGCGGAGGAGCTGGACCGGCTGTGCTGCGCGATTGAGCGATATTTTGACATGAGCACGGTGCAGGAGTTTACGGTGGAGGCAGGACGCCCGGACAGCATTACGAGAGAGAAGCTGCAGGCGCTGCGGAAGCATCCCATCACGAGAATCAGCGTCAATCCGCAGACCATGAAGGAGGAGACGTTGAAGATCATCGGACGTCATCACACAGTGCAGCAGGTGGTGGACACCTTCCGGATGGCGCGGGAATGCGGCTTTGACAACATCAACATGGACCTGATTCTGGGACTTCCCGGGGAGGATGCGGAGGATGTCCGCAGAACGACGGAGAAGGTCCGGGAGCTGAATCCGGATTCCCTCACGGTGCATTCGCTGGCAATCAAACGGGCGTCCCGTCTTCGCCGCGTGATTGACGAGAAGGGATATCCGGTTCTGATCAATACCGATGAGACAATGGAGATTGCAGCAGAGGCGGCGAAGGATATGGAGATGAAGCCGTATTATCTGTATCGCCAGAAGAATATGTCCGGCAATTTTGAGAACGTGGGATATGCCCGTGAGGGAAAATACGGCATCTACAACATCCTGATCATGGAGGAGAAGCAGACCATCATGGCACTGGGGGCGGGGTCAATTTCCAAGCGTGTTTTCCCGGACGGGAGAATTGAGCGCTGTGACAATGCCAAGGAGGTCTCTGTTTACCTTGAGAATCTGGACGAGATGCTGGAAAGGAAGCGGAAGCTCTTTGCATAGAACAGGAGGATGGGGTTATGGAACAGGAAATCAGAAGGACGGAGTTCACCTATTTGTCTTCGGATCAGAGGACGCAGATTCGTGCGGTCCGGTATGAGCCGGCAGGGACGCCGTGCGGAATTGTTCAGCTGACGCACGGGATGGTCGAGCATATGGACCGGTACGATGCCTTTGCAAAATATCTTTGCAGGAACGGCTTTGTGGTTGCCGGTCAGGATCATCTTGGACACGGCGCTTCCGTGACCGGAAAGGAAAAATGGGGATATTTTGGCAAGGCGGAGCATCCAAGCGACCTCCTTGTCGAGGATATGCAGCTGCTTCGGGAGCATCTGCAGAAGGAATATCCGGAGCTTCCCTATATGATGCTGGGGCACAGCATGGGCTCCTATATGCTTCGCAAATATCTCTCCGTTCACGGGGAGGGTGTTGCGAAGGCGGTTGTGATGGGAACCGGAGATGTCTCCCGGGTACAGGCAGGGCTTGGTCTGTTTCTCATCCGTGTGCTGTCAGCAATTCACGGAGAGGAGTATCGGAGCAAAATGATTCAGCAGATGACCTACAGCAAGTCATACCGGAAATTTGATCTTACGGGGGAGCACCCGGAGAACAGCTGGCTGACGAAGGATACCGGCATTGTGAAGGCCTACTACGCGGATCCGAGATGCACCTTTCTGTTTACGCTGAATGCATATAAGGGTCTGGTGGAGGCAGCGGCCTATGACGCGAAGCCGGAGAACATCCGGAAGATCCCTTCCGGGATCCGGATTCTTCTTGCAAGCGGCGCCGATGATCCGGTCGGAGACCTTTCCGCAGGAGTAAAGAGAACGTATGAGAAATTCAAGGCAGCAGGGCTGAATGTCCAGATGAAGCTTTATCCTGGTGACCGGCACGAGATTCTGAATGAGACCGACCGGGGACAGGTGTGGAAGGATATGCTGGCATTCTTCAGGTCCTGAAAAGCATGCCGGATCAAGGAGGATATTTTATGAAAATCATTTCGGATCAGTATTACATCAACGTTCATTCGGAGCACAACAAACCGGCGGAGCACGCCTCGGACGGTGAGATTGTGATATTTCAGACGAGAGACTGCTACAACCGTCTGGTACAGACGGAAGAGAAAACGCTGGAAGAGCAGGTGGGAGAGGAGCCGGACAATCCTTCGACCGGACCGTTGTATGTGGACGGCGCAGAGCCAGGAGATGTGATTGCGGTGGATATTCTGGACATCACTGTAGCGGACCACGGCGTAGTTGCGATCGGGTGCGGTCCCTTTCGGAATAAGGAGGAGAAAGAGCCCTTCCACATTCTTTCGGTCAGAGACGGACGTGTGAGGTTTCAGGACGTGGAATGGGATATTGATCCGATGGTGGGCGTTGTCGGCACGGCTATGCCGGGACGTGAGATCGGAACCATCAATGCGTTTGAGGGAGGCGGCAACATGGACAGCCGGATCATCCGCAAGGGTGCAACGGTCTGGCTTCCTGTCAGGGTGCCCGGAGCTCTTCTTGTGATGGGGGACATCCATGCCTCGATGGGCGACGGAGAAGTCTGCGGAACCGGTCTGGAGATCGACGGAGAGATCACGGTGCGCGTCCGGCTGCTTAAGAATTTCGAGCTGAACTGGCCGGTGACGGAGACGAAGGATGCGTGGTATGTCAACAGCTGCGGAGATACCTGTGACGATGCAATCCGCGCAGGCTACATGGAAATGCGGCGTCTGATTGCAAAGGCCTACGGCTGGTCTCTGGAGGATGCTGCGTTCTATATGACGCTGCGCGGCTATCTTGAGTCCAATCAGGCGTGCCTCGTTCCGCACGATACGTTCCGTGTCGGGACACCGAAGGTGAACGGAAAGCCCAGACTGATCGGATAAATATTCGATCAGTTCTGCAGCTTTACCACCAGAACGCCGTAGATGTTCTGCACCGATCCGGCAGCAGGGTAAGCGGGCATTGCAGCAACCTCAGGAAGTGTGGAAATGGTGGCCTCTGTGTCACCTTGGGCGAACGAAACCTGGATCCGCAGGTAGTTGGTATACAGTCTGCTCCAGGAAATGCGGGAGAAGGAAATGTCATTGGACCACCTTCCATACTGCGCATAGGCATTGACTCTTTCGAACAAAGGAGCCGTGTAGAACGTTTTGGAGGAGGCGGGCGGACCAACGATCAGGAGCTGGCCGTTTATATAGTCATAGCCCTGTCTTCCGGCCTCGGCGAGAATGCTTTGCGCAAGAGTCTGCGAGGCTCTTCTTCCTGCATACATGCCGTACTGATCCATTTCGCACTGCAAAATCCCTCCGTAAAGAAGAAGCAGAAGATCGAGAAGTAAAATTCCCTTCAGACAACATTCGGATTTCCGGAAGAGAGAGGACCTTCCGGCGGAACCTGCTCTGTCGGAGGAAGCGGCCTTTTCAAAAGGAAAAACAAAACCGGTCATGCAGAACAGGAGCGGCAGGATCAGGGCCATGGAGACAACCATCTGCATATGCGTTTCTGTTTCGGGCGCAGCAAGATAGAAGCAGTTGGCTGCGGCCGGAATGAGAAGAATTCCGACAAGAAAGAGGAGCGCCTCTGTCTTCTTTCTGCGGAAGATTCGAACAAAGACGACGCAAACCGGAATGAATACGGGCATGTAACAAAGCGGAAACCAGGAGTGCCGCTCCAGAGCGTGCGAGAGATAGGTTCCGTTTACGAAGTAATTCAGAATCGTTTGATAGCAGTGGCGGAAGGCATTGGGGAGACCCGCAAGGATATAGAGCGGCGAAATCTCCGAAAAACCCTGGTAATCACTCGCAGGTGTGTCGGTCATCCACAGGCGGAGCTTCAGAAGAAGAACATAGAGAATTCCGCCGAGTGCGACCGAACAGAAGGCATGGATGAAAAAGCGCAGGCGTTCCCGGGCGCCCGCGGGAAGAAAAGCAGGCTTTGGCGATTCGGCATTGCCTTCCGCTGCGATGGAATACAGGAGCACAAAGAGCATCAAAAGTGCGGTGGTTCCGATTCCTGCCTGATAAGAGCCCATCATAAAGGCAATGCAGAGGGCGGAGAGAAGAATACGAAGAATGGCTGAGGATGTCACCGGCGCCAGAAGAGCCCACACTGCGAGCACAGCCAGAAAGAACGAAACCGCGAAGGTGATTGCCATGTAGCCGAAGGACATCTGGCAGACGATGCCGACAGAGCCAAGAAACAGAAAGCCTGCAAGAAGGTTTCTTCCGGAAGGAACGAGATCCAGCAGCCGCAGAATCAGAAGAAATGACAGCGAATACAGGGCAAGGGAGAAAACAGCCGGCAGAGGATCCAGCGAGATGCCGAAGCGCATTTTGTCAAGAAACGGCCAGAACCAGCGCCCGATGGAAAGCTCCCAGGTTCCTGCCAGGTAGTCGTCCTGATTCCACAGACCGTCAAGATCGTTGGTCAGCCGCAGAACAAGAAGCGGAAGCTGGACGAGCAGAGTATAAATCCACAGAATCAGAAACGGTCTGCGATAAGGCTGAAGCTTCGCCCATACGCAGGATGCGGAAACAGGAACAGAGTGATCAGAATCGGATGAATGCATGAAAACCTCCGGAAGAGAATACTGTTAAGAAAACACTCGTCTGCTGCATAACGAAGAAGTGAGCAGCAGAGATACCGAACAGATATATAGTAAGGCATTTGGGCGGTATACGGAAGCTTGTTCGGAGATTTCGGAATGATTGACATGTGCCCCTCAGAAGTGCAAGACGGAAAGAAACACTATAATATGAAGAAATCAGGGCTGCTCCGACATTGTTAGAATGTCGGAGCGGTCTTTTAGTATTATACAGATTTAAGAAAAAATTACGAAAGTTGTCTGTAATTCTGCCTTGTAAATCCGACACAATTGCGTTATATTCATTCGCAGTCCCTTAATGGGAACCTGTAACGATCGGTTTCGTTCGGCTGTCACATCGGAAAGGAACGGGCTGACGGAAGCAAATCTGCATTCTGCAAGTAGGAGAATCAATCGGAATGTCACAGAATCTGGTTATAGTAGAGTCACCAGCGAAGGTGAAGACCATCAAGAAGTTTCTTGGAAAGAAGTATGATGTCGCGGCAAGTCAGGGACATGTCCGTGATCTTCCGAGAAGTCAGATGGGAATCGATATTGAGAATGATTTTGAACCGAAGTACATCACGATCCGCGGAAAGGGAGACCTTCTGGCGGATCTCAGAAAGCGCGTGAAGAAGTCCGACAAGGTCTATCTGGCAACGGACCCTGACCGCGAGGGAGAAGCAATTTCCTGGCACCTGATGGCTGCGCTGAAGCTTGAGGACAAGAAGACAGCGCGGATCACCTTCAATGAAATCACCAAGAGTGCGGTGACGGAGTCGTTTAAGCATCCCCGTGAAATTGATATGAACCTTGTGGATGCCCAGCAGGCAAGAAGAGTGCTGGATCGAATCGTGGGTTATGAGATTTCTCCGCTCCTGTGGGCAAAGGTGAAGAGAGGCCTTTCGGCCGGCCGCGTACAGTCTGTTGCGCTGCGAATGATCGGAGACCGCGAGGATGAGATCAATTCCTTTATTCCGGAGGAATACTGGAGTCTGGATGCGGTTTTGCAGGTCAAGGGAGAGAAGAAACCACTGGTAGCGCATTATTATGGGCCCTTCGGAAGCACGAAGAAGGCGGAAATTGCAAACGGTGAGGAAGCAGAAGCGCTGAAGAAGGCGCTCGAGAAGGCAGATTATCAGATTACAGAAATCAAGACCACGATCCGTGAGCGGAAGGCACCGCTTCCCTTTACAACCTCTACGCTGCAGCAGGAAGCGTCCAAGGCGCTGAACTTCTCCACACAGAAGACCATGCGAATCGCACAGCAGCTTTATGAAGGCGTAGAGATCAAGGGCTCCGGTTCGGTCGGTATCATTACCTATCTCAGAACGGATTCCACGCGCATTTCGGAAGAAGCCATGGCGGCCTCCGAGGAGTATATTGCGCGCGAATACGGTCAGGAATTTCTTGCGGAAGGCACTCAGAAGAAGGCAGACGGCAAGATTCAGGATGCACACGAAGCCATCCGGCCTACGGATATCAACCGTACCCCGGCTTCGATCAAGGACTCCTTAACCCGGGAACAGTTTCGCCTGTATCAGCTGATATGGAACCGCTTCGTGGCAAGCCGCATGGCCGGCGCGAAGGTGGAGCAGACAAGAGTGACCGTGACGGCGCAGGGGAAAAAGGCAGGAAAGCAGGAAGAAGGCGGAATCCTTTCTGCGGATGGAAAATATCTGTTCACGATGCCGTTTTCGCACATTGCATTTGAAGGCTTCCTGAAGGTCTATAAACCCGCTGACGAGGATAAAGCCGAAGGCTCCCTCATGAAGGGTGTGGATGAGAATTCACAGCTCACCCTTTCCGAGCTGGATGCACAGCAGCATTTTACCCAGCCGGTGCCGCATTACACCGAGGCATCTCTGGTACATGCGCTGGAGGAGCAGGGAATCGGACGTCCGTCCACCTATGCACCTACGATTACGACGATTCTGGCAAGACGGTATGTCACGAAGGAGAACAAGAACCTCTACATGACGGAGCTTGGAGAAGCGGTCAACAATATTATGAAGACCTCCTTCCCGGCAATCGTGGATCCTGCTTTCACGGCAAATCTGGAATCTCTCCTGGACGGAGTTGCAGAGGGCGAGGTTCGATGGAAGACCATCATTGAGAATTTTTATCCGGATCTGGATGCTGCCGTCAGGAAGGCAAATGAAGAGCTGGAGAAGGTAGAGATCAAGGACGAAGAGTCCGATGAGATCTGTGAGAAATGCGGCCGCCGCATGGTGATCAAATACGGGCCGCATGGTAAATTTCTGGCGTGCCCGGGCTTTCCGGAGTGCCGGAATACAAAGCCTTATTTTGAAAAGATCGGCGTAGCCTGCCCCAAGTGCGGTCAGGATATCGTGATCAAGATGACCAAGAAGGGAAGAAAGTATTACGGCTGTCTTGGAAATCCCGAGTGTGATTTCATGACCTGGAACCGTCCTTCGGGCGAAAAATGCCCGCAGTGCGGAAGCATTCTCCTGGAAAAGGGAAACAAACTCGTCTGCTATAATGAAGAATGCGGTTATATGACGGACAAGAAGGAAGGAACGACGAAATGAGCAAGAATGTGAACAATGTACAGCTTCTGGACAAGACTAGAAAGATCGAACGGCTTCTGCACAACAACAGCACGGGAAAAGTAGTTTTCAATGACATCTGCGCCGTTATGAGTGAAATTATGAACAGTGACGTTCTTGTTCTTTCTCATAAGGGAAAAGTGCTCGGAGTAGCAGAAAAGCCCGAAAGTGAAATCCGGCCGATCAAGAGCCTGGTGAAGGACGGCGTGGGTGAATTCATCGACGGCGATCTGAACGAGCGCCTTCTTGCAATCCTCTCGACCAATGAGAATGTGATGCTCTCTACGCTTGGCTTTGACGCGGAGGATTCGGAGCACAATGCCATCATTGTTCCGATCGAAATCGCAGGGGAGCGTCTCGGAACGGTGTTTATCTACAATCAGGGGCATGGATACGACATTGATGACATCATCATCTGCGAGTACGGCACGACCGTGGTCGGTCTGGAGATGCTGCGAGCGGTTTCTGAGGAATCCGCGGAGGAAAACCGCAGAACAGCGATTGTAAAATCGGCATTCTCTACGCTTTCCTACACGGAGATTCAGGCGATTCTTCACATTTTTGAGGAGATGGACGGAAAGAGAGAGGGAATTCTGGTTGCCTCCAAGATTGCGGACAAGGCCGGCATCACCCGCTCGGTGATTGTCAATGCGCTGCGCAAGTTTGAATCTGCAGGTGTGATTGAGTCCCGCTCCTCCGGAATGAAGGGCACCTACATTAAGGTTCTGAACGATGCGGTTTACAAAGAGCTTGACAATATGCGGAACCGGATCGAGGGATAATACAGACAGAATGATTCGATGACACATGGCCCGGAGTACCGGCAAGATAATACTTGCAGGCGGCTCCGGGCCGTGTTATACTTTGAACGCTGTGCGGAGAGACTATGCCGCGCAGTGAAGGACTATAGAACACGTATTTCCAGCAGATGCCGGTGGCCGAAAGGCTGGCATGAGTCCTGGAGAGCAGAGGCAGAGGCCTTTGCTTTTTCTGCGAAAGAGATACGGAAGGCCGGTTGCTCCCGGCAATCAACCAAACAAACGGAGGAATTTAAAATGAGCGTAGTATCCATGAAAGAGCTGCTTGAAGCAGGCGTACACTTTGGTCACCAGACCCGTCGTTGGAATCCTAAGATGGCTCCTTACATCTTCACCGAGCGCAACGGAATCCACATCATCGACCTTCAGAAGTCGGTTGTAAAGGTTGACGAGGCTTACAAGGCAGTATTCGAGATTGCAGAGCAGGGCGGCACCATTCTGTTCGTCGGCACCAAGAAGCAGGCACAGGATTCTGTTAAGGCTGAGGCTGAGCGTTGCGGCATGTACTATGTAAATCACAGATGGCTCGGCGGTATGCTGACCAACTTCAAGACCATCCAGACCAGAATCGAGCGTCTGAACAAGATCAACGAGATGGAGAGCGATGGAACCTTCGATGTCCTTCCCAAGAAGGAAGTTGCTGCTCTGAAGAAGGAGCAGGAGAAGCTTGAGGCGAACATCGGCGGCATCAGAACCATGGCTCACATTCCGGATGCGATCTTTGTTGTAGATCCCAAGAAGGAGAAGATCTGCGTAAACGAGGCACACAGCCTTGGCATTACTCTGATCGGTATTGCAGATACCAACTGCGATCCGGATGAGCTTGATTACATCATCCCCGGAAACGATGACGCAATCCGTGCGGTTAAGCTTCTCTGCTCCAAGATGGCAGATGCTGTTATCGAGGCTCGTCAGGGCGAGGAGAACGTAGCAGCAGATGCAGAGGGACAGGATGCTCTTGCAGCTGAGTCCGCAGCAAGCGAGGCAGAGCAGGCTGCAGAGGGAACTCTCTGATTCCCTTCTGATTCCGAAGACATGTAACAGGAAACGCCGGTTTGGCGTTCCCTCGAGAGGTGCCGCAGAGGCTGCGGCAGAAAGGAATACGCTATGGCAATTACAGCAGCTCAAGTTAAGGAACTCAGAGAGATGACCGGTGCCGGCATCATGGAGTGCAAGAAGGCACTGACTGAGACAAACGGAAATATTGACGAGGCAGTTGAGCTTCTCCGCAAGGCTGGCGCAGCCAAGGCTGAGAAGAAGGCAAACCGTATTGCGGCAGAAGGCCTTTGCTATGTTGCTCAGAATGAGGACAACAAGGCAGCGGTTGTAGAGGTTAACTCTGAGACCGACTTCGTAGCAAGCAACGCTACCTTCAAGGAATATGTTCAGAAGGTTGCAAATGCAGCTCTGAATACCGAGGCTACGGATCTGGAAGGCTTCCTTGCAGACAAGTGGCCGGAGGATCCCTCCAAGACGGTCAGCGAGAGCCTGGTTGACATGATCGCAGTGATCTCCGAGAAGCTGTCCATTCGTCGTTTTGAGAAGGTTGAGGCTGCAAACGGCCTTGTTGCTTCTTATGTTCATGGCGGCGGACGCATCGCTGTTCTCGTAGAGGCTGAGTCCGATGTTGTAAATGATGAGATTCGTGAGGCAGTTCGCAACGTAGCAATGCAGGTTGCAGCTCTTTCTCCGAAGTATGTCAGCGAAGAGGATATCCCGGAGGATGTTCGTGCACATGAGAAGGAAATCCTTCTTGCACAGGCTGTTGCCGAGAACGATGCTCTTCCGGAGAACAAGAGAAAGCCGCAGCAGATTCTTGAGAAGATGCTGATCGGCCGTCTTAACAAGGAATTCAAGGAAATCTGCCTGAATGACCAGATCTATGTTAAGGCAGAGGACGGCAAGCAGTCTGTTGCTGCATACCTTACAGAAGTTGGCAAGAAGAACGGCGCTACTGTTTCCGTCAAGAAGTTCGTCCGCTATGAGACTGGCGAGGGAATGGAGCACAAGGAAGAGAACTTTGCAAAGGAAGTTATGGAGCAGGTTGGTAAGGCCTGAGCCCGTTTGAGCAGATTCTTTTCAAGTGCAGAATGAGTGCATATTTGCCGGAGGGCCAGCCGCAGGCTGCCTTCCGGCTATTTTGATTCAGGGAATAACATGAAATTCAGCAGAATTAATGAAACAACTATACGCTGCTATCTGACCCGTGAGGATCTGGAGAGCAGCGGCATCAATCTGGATGACATCATGGAACGGAAGACCAATGCCATGGAGTATCTGCGCCGGGTGATTATGGAGGCGGCAAGAGAAGAGAACTTCCAGCTGGACGGCGCTGTGAATACCATGCAGATCCGCGCGATGATGGACGGCTCTTTGGCATTGACGATTTCGAGCGGAGAGCCGGGAGCGCTTTCTGCAGAGACCTCCGATGTGCCGGACTTGTTCCGGTCGCTGGTAGCAGGTCTGACAGAGGGAAGGCAGGAAGCGGATGCTGTAAAGCAGCCGGGAACGCCTTCTTCCGATGCAGGTGAGAAACCTGCCGGAACGGATACGGCAATGGCTGCCATGCCGCGGCAGGAGAAGTCAGATTCGGCATCCATGAACCGGAAGGCAGCGGAGGCTCTGAATCCTCCGAGAGAGCGGAAGCACAGTACGTTCTGCTACATTTTCCGGTCGATTGCAGATGCCGGTGAATGCTGCCGGAAAATCCCGGACACAGCAGCGCTGCAGTCCTCTCTCTGGCAGGATCGCGGAGATGGAGCTTATTATCTGTTTCTTTCGTCAGCCGGAGATGAAATCCGGTTTGAGAAAACCATACTGGCAATGAATGAATTCGGAACCTTTTCCGATGCACCGGCCGAAACGGTCGCCTATATCATGGAGCATGAGAGATGTATTCTGAGAGAAAACGCCGCAGCGCAGCTGGCCCGTCTGTAAAAACGGACGGAATGATTCGTCTGAATAAATTTATCGCTTCCTCCGGACTGTATTCCCGAAGAGAGGCAGACCGTCTTATGGAAGCGGGCGATGTGACGGTGGACGATGAAATTGCGCAGCCCGGCCGCATGATCACCGGAAAGGAAAAGATCAAGGTCAGAGATCAGATCATTCGTTCGCAGGACCGCAAGGTTGTAGTGGCCTATTATAAGCCGGTCGGAGTGACGGTTACAAAGTCGGATCCGCATGCCCGTGTGACACTGGAGGACGTGTTCCGCTATCCGATTCACCTGACCTATGCAGGCCGCCTGGATCGCGATTCGGAAGGCTTGCTTCTTATGACCAATGATGGTGAACTGATCGATGCCATGATGCGCTCCTCAAACGAGCATGAGAAGGAGTACATCGTCCGGACAAGAGGAAAGCTCAGTGATGAGGATCTGCATCAGATGTCCAAGGGAATCTGGCTGAAGGATCTGGAGGCGAAGACAAAGCCCTGCCGCATTGAGAGGCTGGGGGACTATACCTTCCGGATTGTGCTGACACAGGGCCTGAATCGTCAGATTCGCCGTATGTGCAAGGCCAGGGGCCACGAGGTGAAGACACTGAAGCGTGTGCGGGTGCTGAACATTACGGTAAAGGGACTGCAGCCCGGAATGCAGCGCGAGCTGACACAGGACGAGAGAATGAAGCTCTACGAGATGGTCGGACTGACACTTGCAGATTAAGGATGCCATATGACGCGCGAAGAATACGAAGAACTGAAAAAAGTCATCGATTACCACATGAAGCGGTATTACGATGAGGATGCTCCGGAAATCAGCGATTATGAATATGATCAGCTGATGCAGAAGCTGAAGGCCGCAGAGCGTGAGCATCCGGACTGGATCAGACCGGATTCGCCGTCTCAGAAGATCGGAGGAACGGCTCTTGGGAAGCCTTCAGGTGGGAAACGCGAAGCCGGTGTCAAGGTCACTCACGATGTGCCGATGCTCTCGATCGAGGATGTTTTTACCAAAGAGGATGTGAAGGCATGGGTCTCCAAGGTGCATGAAATACATCCGGACTGCCTGTTCTCTGTGGAGGTCAAGGTGGACGGACTTTCCATGTCCATTCGCTATGAACAGAAGGAGGACGAAAGGCTTCATCTGGTCCTTGCGGAGACGCGGGGCGACGGCCTTGTCGGCGAAGATGTGACCGCCAATGCACTGGTGATTCCGGATGTGCAGCAGGTTCTGGATCTCCCGTATAAGAGCCTGGAGCTTCGCGGTGAGGTCTATATGGCGCATGAGGATTTTGAGCGCTTCAACGAGGAGATGGAGGAGCAGGGCAGGAAGCCTGCGGCCAATCCCAGAAATCTGGCGGCCGGAACACTGCGGCAGCTGGATCCTTCGATTACAAAAAAGCGGGGCCTTCGCATGTTCGTGTTCAACGTTCAAAGAGGACCGGAGGAGATCATGGAAAGCCATGTGAAGGCGCTGGATCTTCTGGAGGAGAAGGGCGTCTCTGTGGTCTATCATCGAAGCTGCAGGACGGCGGACGAGGTCCTTTCGGCCATTGACGATATCGGAGGCATGCGGGATACGCTGCATTTTGATCTGGACGGTGCAGTGGTAAAGATCGATCATGTGGCATATCGGAATGATTTTCCTGCGGGTTCCAAGTACTCAAGCGGACACATCGCATACAAGTATCCGCCGGAGGAGCGTATTGTTGTGATGGACCGGATTCTTGTTGACGTCGGAAGAACCGGAAAGCTCACATTTACGGGCGAATTCCATGACCGGGAGACCGGAAAGCCTGCAAGACTCTGCGGAACAAGTGTATCGCGCGCAACGCTCCACAACCAGGATTATATTCAGGACATGAAGATCGGCGAAGGAGGAGAATATCGCCTGTTTAAGAGCGGTGAGATCATTCCGAAGCTGAACGGCTGCGTCAGGGAACCGGAGGTGATTTTCTCTGCACCCAAGGTCTGCCCGGTATGCGGTCAGCCACTGGTCCGTGAGGAGGATACGGCAGACATTCGCTGCATCAATCCTGCCTGTCCCGCGCAGGTTGTCAATTCGATCGCATATTTTGCCTCCAGAAGCTGCATGAACATCATGGGGCTTGGCGATACACTGGTGGAGGCGCTGGTGCAGAAGGGCTATCTGCACAGCTATGCGGATATTTATCATCTGAAAGAGCACCGCGAGGAGCTGATCGAGGAAGGCATCATCGGCAAGGAAAAGAACACCGACAAGGTGCTGGCGGCGATTGAGGCCTCCAAGGAGAATTCCCCGGTTCTTCTGCTGACCGGACTTGGAATCCGGAACTGCGGAAAGGCTGCGGCACGCGAGATTCTGTCTCATTATGACAGCGTTGATGCACTGGCAGAAGCCGGGAAGGAAGAGCTGACGCAGATTCCTGATGTGGGGGAAACCACGGCAGCCTGCATCCATGATTTTTTCGCCGCAGAGGAGAACCGGAAGATCCTGCAGGAGCTGCGGAAAGCGGGCGTTAAGCTGAAGATGGAGCAAAAGGAAGCGGGATCGCAGAAGCTTGCCGGTCTGACCATCGTGGTGACGGGCACGCTCCCGACACTTGGAAGAAAAGAGGCGGAGGATCTGATCGTATCCAATGGCGGCAAGGCGTCCGGCAGCGTTTCGAAGAAGACCAGCTACGTCCTTGCGGGCGAAGCCGCAGGCTCCAAACTTACCAAGGCACAGCAGCTCGGCATTCCTGTGATTTCGGAAGACGAGTTCCGGGCGATGCTGTGAACATAGACAGAAAGGAGCGGTCATTATGCCGATTCGGATTCAGAATGATCTTCCGGTTAAGGAAGAGCTGGAGAAAGAAAATCTCTTTATTGTTGACGAGAACAGGGCAGCGCATCAGGACATTCGTCCGCTGGAGATCTGCATTCTGAATCTCATGCCCAAAAAGGAAGATACCGAGCTGGATATTCTCCGTATGCTGAGTAATACGCCGCTGCAGCTGAACATTACCTTTATGCGGATGAGCTCTCATCTGTCCAAGAACACCTCCTATTCGCATCTCCATCAGTTCTACGCATCGTTTGATGATCTGAAGGAGCGGCGCTTCGACGGTCTGATCATCACCGGCGCACCGGTGGAGAAGCTGGAATATGAAGAGGTGGATTACTGGAATGAGCTCTGCCGCGTATTTGCATGGAGCGTGACCAACGTGACCTCGACGCTTCACATCTGCTGGGGAGCGCAGGCCGGACTGTATTATCACTATGGACTCCCGAAGAGGATGCTGAAGGAGAAGCTTTCCGGTGTCTACTACCACAAGGTGATGCATCGCAAGGATCCCCTGGTGCGCGGAATGGATGACTATTTCATGATTCCGCACAGCCGGTACACGGAGGTTCCGGCTGCCGCCATTCATGCGTGCAGCGAGCTTAAGATTCTTGCGGAATCCAAGGAGGCCGGTGTTCTTCTGTGTACTGCCAGGGAAGGCCGACAGGTCTTTATCTTCGGGCACGGTGAATATGACCGCTATACGCTCCGCGATGAATATGAGCGCGATGAGAAGAAGGGAATTCATCCGAACGTGCCGGAGAACTATTTCCCGGATGATGATCCTGAGAAGAAGCCGCTTCTTCAGTGGCGAAGCGCAAGCCAGGCGATGTACAGCAATTGGATCAATTATTACGTATACCAGGCAACACCGTTTGATCTGAACGAGATCCGGTAAAATAAAATATTGTGTTCTGAAAGATCGGGAATCCTGATGATAGGGTTCCCGGTCTGTTTTTATGTTATACTACAGACAGCTGCATAGTACAGTTCATTTCTGTGAATGCCGCATGGCGAAGTGCCGCGGTCATGTCTTGATCCTATCTGATTCACGTCGAACGAAGCTTATGCACACGATACCCTTTTAACCTGCAGGAGTTTCGACACCGGACCAGAAAGATCAGGAACAATCGCACGCCAGGTCATGTGAGATGCTTCACGAAGCCCCTGCACCACCATTTTCATGCAGGAGGCAGAGATGGACAAAAGCAAAATTACCATAACGGCAACCGAAGAGCAGCAGAAAATT
>JABLTS010084781.1_pt1 | contig 21441 bp, 18 predicted proteins | sample 7160081 | NCBI WGS metagenome assembly JABLTS01 (sample SAMN14651231, study PRJNA627086) | human gut metagenome | isolation source: feces | host: Homo sapiens | reverse complement strand
TCGGGTTCTGCTGCACACTGTTCGATTGCCGCCCCGAATTCGCCCAACACTCGCGCGTGCCCGAAGCGCATGATGTCATCTTGGGCGATTACGACAACATCGCAGCGTCGCTGACCTTGGACAAGCACGATTTCGTCATCATCATGACACACACCCATCGCAGCGATTACGCCCTTCTTGAGCAGGTGCTTCGCCGGCCTCTGGCATACGTTGGGCTCATGGGGTCACGGCGAAAAATCGCAACCGGGCGAGAGCTCATGCTGAATGCGGGAATATCGGAAGAGGCGATTGACGCCGTACATATGCCCATCGGCCTTGGCATCGCCGCAGAAACGCCCGAGGAAATCGCCGTGAGCGTCGCGGCGGAGTGCATCATGCGCCGCGCGGAAATGCGGAGGGGGACAGGCGAATCGCAATGATATGGTTTACTTCCGACACCCATTTCGGACACGCCAATGTGCTGAAATTCAGCGAGCGGCCATGGGATGATATCGATGATATGAACTATGCGCTCATCGAGAATATCAATGCATGCGTCGAACCGAGCGACGAGCTTTACATCCTGGGTGACTTTTCATTCAAGCTCACCGTGCAGCAAGCCTATGAACTGCGAAAACGCATTCGATGTAAGAAAATCCACCTCGTGCACGGCAATCACGACAAAGATTGGCGCCAGCCCGAAGTCGCCGACGCGTTCATCGTAGAACCGCCAATCAAGGTATTGAAAGTCGACGGCGTGAAAATCGTGATGAGCCATTACCCCATGGCCGATTGGCAATCGATGGGACACGGCAGCTGGCACATTCACGGACATATTCACAGCCAAGGGTCCGCCTATAACGATGCAAACCTTGCGCAGGGGCTTTTGCGTTTTGATGCGGGCGTCGATGCGAACGAATATCGCCCCGTAAGTCTGAAGCAGCTGCACGCACGGTTCGATGGCGTGACATATCCAACACGCGTGAAATGGCCCTTCTGGGTCAACGAAACAGGAGACGCTCGGCTCGATGCGTTTCTTGCAGGCGAAAAGCGCAAAGTGGAGACACTGGAAGAGCGCTGAATTTACGGCGCGGCGCTAAGCTCAATCCTTGGGCGCCTTTCGCACTTTGAAGGTTCGCTCATTCATGCCAAACCGCCAAACGCAGGACACACATGTCGACCACGTGAAGACCTCTTCACGAAAGGCCGACAAGTAGGCAATCGCGCCGCTTCCTCGCCACGCGCGTTTATACTGGTGTGAAAAGCAAGCAGCGGCGCACGGCGCCTCGTCCCACCAACCGACAGGACCTCATGAACAAGCACAGCATTCGATACGTTCTTATTCTTGTAGCGGTCATCGCGGCGGCAGCACTCATCGTCGTTCGCTTCGACGGCGTGTGCGAAATCTTCTCAACCGTATGCCAAGCATTGCAGCCGCTGGCGGTGGGCGCCGTTATGGCATACCTGCTCAACTTCATCGCCGCGAGCTTGGAATCGCGATGGTTCCCCCGCTCGACCAACGTCTTTGTCGCTAAGAGCCGCCGCCCGATTTGCGTCATTTTGGCAATTGCCGCTGTCACACTCGCGCTCGTTGCGCTCATCACATTCGTGGGCAGCGAGTTCAAATCGGTCGGCTCGGCTATCATCAATGGCGTTTCCGAAGGCGCGACCATGGCTTCGCAAGCAATCGCGAACCTTCCCGGTGCCGAAAAGAGCATGATCCTCAACGATGCCACATGGAGCTCCCTGGGCGAGAAGGCCCTGGCAGCCATAGGCGGAACCGACCAAGCGCTGCGCATCGTGGCCCAAACGAGCGGCGAGGTCGCACACGTGACGCTGTCCATTCTGCTGGGCATGATTTTCGCGCTGTACCTGCTGCTCGACAAAGACCGCGTGCATGCCGGCGCCATGCGCCTTGCAACTCTCATTCCCAGCGACGAAGTGCGCGAGCGCGTGCTCCACGCATGCGCCATTACCAACGATTGCTTCTCACGCTTTATTCGCGGCCAATGCATCGAGGCAGTCATCTTGGGTACGCTGTGCGCTATCGGCGGCACCATCCTGCATTTTCCCTACGCAGCCTCAATTGGCCTTATTGTGGGCGTGACCTCGCTCATTCCGTTCGCCGGCGCATGGATCGGCGGCATCATGGGCGCTGCGATGATCCTGTCGCAAGACCCCTTGCAAGCGGTACAGTTCATCATCTTCCTGATTATTCTGCAGCAAATCGAGGGCCACTTGATTTACCCGAACGTCGTGGGCCAGTCGGTGGGCCTGCCGAGCATCTGGGTGTTTGTCGCGGTTATCGCCGGCGGCTCGCTGTTCGGTCTTCTAGGCGTGCTTTTGGGCGTGCCCGTGATTTCCACCGTGCGCACGCTGCTCATGGAACACTTCGCCAAAATGGATGCGGAAAAAGAATCTGCTAAATGCTCGTAGCGTTTAGCAGGTTTGACGACCAAATCGGGCCCAAGGTATTACCGCATCTGAGTTTCCGTTTGAAGGGTGGGTGCATCGGGATGCTCGGGCCACGGCGGGGGAGCCATCACCGTCATATCAAGGCGAAGCGTTTGCGCAATGAGCGTCGCGAGCTCTTCGTCGGTGATGTCGGGCTTCGCCTTCATCATACCCACGATACCAAAAAGCACCAGGCCGAACGTCTCGGGAATCAGCTGAATGTCAATGGTTCGATACGCCATATATTCCGACACGATGTAGTTCTGAATGCAGGCGACGCTTTCGCGAACGGCCCGCGTAGCGAATTGGTCGCGCATCCCCAGCTCTTCAAGCACAGCGAACATGGGGCGCGGCTGCCCCGAACTCGTATACAAAGTGCGCCTGAACGCGGCAACGCAGTTCTTCAGCTCTGAAGGCGTGTCGCCGAACGCACGTAGCTCATTCCATGTCGATACGCTTTCGACGATATCTTCAAGGAAATCGTCGAGCACTGCATCGATCACGGCCTGTTTATCGGGGAAGTAGTAATACACAAGGCTGCGTGCCACACCGGCCTTGCGCGCAATGGCCGCCATGCTCGTGGCGGCCACGCCTTCAGTCTCGAACAGCTCGCGCGCCGCCTGCATGATATCCCCGGCCACGCCATTCAACCGCACGCTCTGTCTCAGCTGGCGAGTCACGTGATGCGGCAGGTCGGAAGCGAATTCGGAAATGGAAACACTCTTTCGCGCCGGCACGACGGCCCCTTCGTCTAGCATGAGGCCGTCGTGCCAAACGCGATGCACGAAAACGAAACGCGCCGGTTAGCGATTCTCTTCAACGACCTCTCGATAATTCTTGGTGTCATTATAGAGCTCATCTTTCAGCGGGTTGAGCTTACGCGCGCGAATTCGATGGAGCTGGTAGGCGGCAAGCGCCACGTTGGAAATCAACGCAATCAGACTCACGACAAAGAATGCAGTGGGGTTATGCGTCGTGGGAATTTCCGCAAACGTATAGAACTGCGGGAGCGCCATAGCGAACATCGCATAGAGCGCCAGGGTTTGCGCGCGATGCTGCAACCATGCACCACGCTTCGTGAAGAACGTGGGAACGGTGCAGGCGATGAGCAACGCCAGGCCCGTGTACGTTGAATGGTCGGACATGCAGTTATACGTGTACGCGAAATTCCACAGGTCGTAGGCGATAATCCACATCCAGAGCATATCGGGCCAAATCATGTCGCGCGATTTATCTTTCGAGATGAAAATGCCGAACCAGCCGCAAATGGTGATGATGTTCAAAATACCGGCGATCGCATTCATAATGTTCCACGGGCCGGAAATCATCCACACGTGGTCGACGACGGCGCCGTCCCACAGGCCGTAGGTATACATCTGGATGTCGCGCACCACGGCTTCGCAAATATTGATTGCCAAAATAAGCGGCGGGAAGCACAGCGCCCATCGCTTCTCATACAAATGATGCTCGCGGCCATCGGCACCGCGCCATTTCACGAATCGCAACGCCATGAATCCAACGCAACCCGCTAGCGCAGAATACGTTTTCGCCCAATTGAACCAATTTCCCGTGCCATACTCGTTGCCGGGCGCGGCAGTGTGGGGCCATACGAAAATCGTGAACACGATGGGCGCGACCACGAACAACGCGACGCCGCCCCATACGCTCGTGCGTCCAAATTCGTTGAATGCCATAAGGGCGAACACGACGAACAGCCAAATCGCCCACACCATAGGGTCGGATGCTTGATACAGAATACCCATGGTCTTCCTCCTTGAATCGAGCGCGCGCCGCCGCACCCTTTTGGGACGCACAGCGGCGCGTCGGCCATCTGCGCTAGGAGCGCTCAACCATAGTTTTCACGCGGCCCTTTTTATCCCATGCGGCGGCGTAGCCGAACTCCTCCAGGTTGGCCAGAGCAGCCTCGCGCTGGTCTTCGGGGAGGTCGATGCTTTCGAGGTACACCTTGCGGAAGCCCGGGTTGTCGATATAAAGCTCCTGCTTGAAGGGATTGCGCTTCTTGCCGAAAATCGTGTAAGCCTGGTAGACGAACACGCACACGTTGAAAATGAGCGCAATGGCCGAAATCGTCATGTGAGCTGCGGGGGCGTTCGTGGAATGCACCACGCACGCCGGATGCAAGAAGAACCACGGCACCGTCATGGTCACAATCATGTTCACGGCAAGCGTACGAACGCGGTGCTGGGCGTATGCGCCGCGCTTAATGAAGAACGCGGGAATCGTGCACGCCGCCAGAAGCACCAGGCCGCAGTACATAGAGCGGTCGGAAACGCTGTTGTAGGTGTAGGCGAAGTTCCACAGGTCATAGCCAATAATCCAGAACCACAGCTGGTCGGGCCAAACGTAGTCTTTCTTCTTGCCACGGCCAACGATAATGCCGAAGAAACCGCAGATGCACAGCGCATTCAGAATGCCCGCGACGCCGTTCATCACATTCCACGGGCCGCCAACCACCATATAGCCATCCACGATGCCGTTGACGCCCGTGAGCTGGAAGTCGCGAATGCACGCCTCAAGAATATTGATAGCGAAAATGATAGGCGGAATGCACACGATATATTTCTTCTGGAAGGCGGGGAAGTACACGATGAGCCATCCGAGAATCGCACCCGCGAGGCACGAATACGTTTTCACCCATTGAAACCACGTGCCCGCGCCCGTGCCTTCGACAGCGGTGTGGGGCCAAACGAAAATGGTCAAGGCGAGCGGCAAAGCGATGAAGATTGCGGCACCGACCCATTTGCTGAGGCGAGAGAGCTCGTTCATACCAATCAGAAATACCAGATAGAGCAGAACGCTCACGATCGCCGTCGCCGAAAGCGGCTCGTAAAAGAACATGGCGGTTCCCCTTTCCCTCTTGCGTACTTGCGAACCCGTTCGAATGGCCCATTTCCCCGATGGCCCCAATTGCTGCAGTTCGCTTTCTTGGCCGCAGTGTAACAAGGGGATTTTTCGTTGGTTTGACGCTTTAGGGTTGATTCGTCAAAGCAAGGGTAGAGAGATTCGTTCGAGCGGCTTTGTTTTCCTGTTTCACGCGCGGCGCGCACGCCTTTCGCACGTTGTGCGCATGGTGCTCACCGACATAGGCCTATGGTATGGGCCGCCGGCGTGCGCTATGGCTCAAACTGTTCGCCGTAGAGGCGTATGCCAAGCTGATTCCTTAGCCGCCACTCCCGAACGACCCGGCGTAGCGACAATCGAAACCTGTTAAATGCTCGTAGCATTTAACAGATGCAATCCAACGGCGCTGCCCAAGCAACGAGGCCGCTGGCAGGAAAGAACGAATTTCCCGCGCGCTTCAAATTGGAGAAGAGCCCTTCTTTGTCGTAGTAACGAAGCGTGGAAACTGGAATGCCGAGCATTTCAGACACTTGTCCAATCGTAAACATGTCGATTCCCTTCAAAAAGTCCTTGACCTAAAGCCAGGTTTAGGTTTTACGGTTGGTTCATTCTATCAAGCAAGCCCATAGGATGAGAGGGACAACCATATGCTCGGAACCTTCACGTACCACAACCCAACCAAGATTTACTTCGGCCCCAATGCGCTTGAGGGGCTCGCGGACGAGCTCACGAAATACGGCCCCAACGTCGTGCTTGTCTACGGCGGCGGCTCCATCAAGAAAAATGGCGTATATGACCAGGTAACCGCCGTTTTGAACGCCTCTGGCAAAAACGTGACCGAGATTGCCGGCGTCATGCCGAACCCTACCGTCGAGAAGCTTCGCGAGGGCGTCGCCGTGGCGAAGGCGGCCAGCGCCGATCTGATTTTGGCAGTAGGCGGCGGCTCGGTATGCGACTATTCCAAAGCGGTGTCGGTTTCAGCGAACTGCGACGAGGACCCCTGGGAGAAATACTTCGTTCGCTTCGAGGAGCCGAGCTGCCCCGTTGTTCCCGTGGGATGCGTGCTCACCATGGCCGGCACGGGTTCGGAAATGAACGCGGGCGCCGTGATCACCGACCATGCCGCCAAGCTTAAGGTAGGCCACGTTTTCGCGAACAGCGACGTGATGCCTAAGTTTTCGATTCTCAACCCCGAATTCACTTTGAGCCTGCCGCATAGGCAGGTCGTGGCCGGTATCTACGACGCGTTCAACCATATTTGCGAGCAGTATTTCAGCGGCAGCGACGACAACGTGAGCGACAGCATCGCCGAGGGCCTTATGCGCAGCGTAGTCGAGAACGGCCGCATCGCCGCGAACGACGACCAGAATTACGAAGCGCGCAGCAACATCATGTGGGCTGCGACCTGGGCGCTAAACACGCTCATTGCCAAAGGAAAACCCACCGATTGGATGGTCCACATGCTCGGACAGGGCGTGGGGGCCGTGACCGACGCGACCCACGGCATGACGCTTTCCGCCGTGAGCCTTCCGTACTATCGCTTCATCATGGATGCCGGGTTGCCGAAATTCGCACGTTTCGCGACGCACGTGTGGGGAATTAACCCTGTGGGCAAAAGCGAACGCGAGCTCGCCGAAGCGGGCCTTTCGGCAATGGAAGCATGGATGCGTGAACTGGGTGTTGCGATGAGTCTCGCGGAGCTGGGTGTGACGGAAGCCGACCTGGACGACGTCGTTGCCGCCACATTCATTATGACTGGCGGTTACAAAACGCTTACTAAGGAAGACGTGCGCAACGTTTTGCTGCAGTGCCTTTAAAGGGCAATGCCTATAAAAGGAGAGGCTGTCTGAAGCAGCGACGCCCCGGCGCGCGGTCAAGTTTAAGCCGCGCGCCACGCAGCATCACCCGCGCAGCGTGGCACGCAGGCGATCGGTGCGAAGCAGCAGGTCAAACACATCGAGTGCGTTCGTCACCACAACATCGGCGCACGTCAAAAGCTTTCCGCACGCACCTTCTTTCCCTATAATCGCAATCGAAAGCGCGGCTTCGCCGAACATAGCGATGTCGTTGAAGCCATTGCCGATGCACACGCAACCTTCGGCGCCAAGCTCGCGCACAATTGAGGCCTTGCATGCGCTCGCATCGTCACGAGCAAACACGCGCACATCAACCGGAAGGTCGTCGCATTCCGTACGCACCGTACCAAACGTGTCAGCCGTAAGTACGCTGACCTGGGCGAACTCTGTGATTTCTCGAATACGGCTCGCAACCCCTTCAATAAGATGCCCGTCGACAGCAATAGTTCCGTTATAGTCGCACACCACGTGGCGAATCCTGAACGTGCCACGTCCAGGGATGTCGATTTCCAACATAGGGCAGGGTTCCTTTCGATCGCGGCCTCGAATGCCTATCGCTTTTCTAAACATGCCGAACTCAAAGCCGATCCGACTTGCGATGCCCGTTAAAAACGGCGCAGCATTCCAAGCATGTCCGATTTCCGCAGATTTTGGCAGAAAATTGCGGTTGTGAACGATATGGGTTGCTTCCTTAAAAGAAGCGATTCGTAAAACACCAGGTCAGAAGTAAGTCAATGCAATAGGCTCTTGTTAAAGGCCCTTCAAACCTCTTTTAAATCGTTCACAACCACAATTCTCTGCCAGAAAAGTCGAAATCGGGACACGATTTCGACGAAGACGAAAAGAAGAAGGCGATCGGAAAAGTACAGTGGGGAAGAACTATGCTGCGCGCCCGTAGGCCACACGCAGCGTGCAGCATGAGACGCAAGCGAAGCGCGACAAGCGACAAATCCAAGTCGCAAACAACAGGGGCCAGGCAACAAACCGCAAAGCAGCAAGCCGCCAAGAAGCGCGCCACTCGAGGCGAAGGCACGAATACCGACCCACAGCAGCCCGCATCGGCCCGGCCCAATCCGAGCCAAAATCTAAACCGCGCTTGCCCCTCTCGCCCAAACCGGACCGACTACTTCGGCCGCCCTGACCCGAATCAGCCTTGTGCGCCGGACCGTATCGGCCTGCACCGGTTCGCAGCAGCCAATAATCGCCCGTGCCAATGAAGCACTTCTAACCCAACACCGGCGAAACCCTTTCATTCAACTCCGATGAATCGCTCGCTCCCATGGTCGGCAAAAGGCCCATATCCGAAGACACGATTCCAAGCTCTCGCCAAAGCCTCTCTTGTTTGAGGCGGAAATCGCCTGGCAGGCGCACCCTTTTCCCGAGGATTCGCGCAATGCCTTGCGCCGCCTCGTCAAACAACGAAGCCCGACGCAGGTGCTCGGCAGTCAAATTGACGCTCGTAACGTCCATGGATTCAAGCGCTATGCGTCGCATCGAGTCGTTCGCAAGCAGGCGCGCCGCGGAGTGGAACTCCGCGCTGTCGTATTCAACATCGAGTCGTGCGGCAGGCCAATACAGATCACAGCGCAGCGACGAGCGCCCCGTCGCGGCCACATTTTTCGGAAGCGGCATTTCCGCATTCATTGTGGGGTGCGACAAACCATAGCCGCCGAGCGAATAGGGAAGGCACAACAGCATGGCAAGCTCGCTTTCGCGCGGCGAAGCAGAGCCGGCAAGAATGCAGGGAAGCGCTCGACGAGCTTTCTTCATGCCTTTGAACTGGGGCGACTTATCGATGAATGACGCAAGGGCACCGGGAGAAGTGAGCGGGGTCGCATCGTATCGAGCTAATCCGAAAGTTGAAGCGCGGCGGTACGTTCCGCAAAGCTCAAAACCAAGCGCTATGAGCCGTTCAAGGGAGAGCACGCTTGCCATTTCGCAAAAAGCCATTTCTGGCGTACTTACGTACAGGCCGTCTTCGATTCGCATGAACGACCGCGGATGAAACGGCCCTTTGCGAACCGAGGTTTCGATTCCGCCTCCCACGCGTCGAAGGCGTGCGTGCGCCACGGTCGTGTGAATCAGCAACCCATCCGAAAAGAAGCGATCCCTTACGGCTGGCGCGAGCTCAGGCGTGACAGCCGATTCGAGGAATTTGACGGCAGCTTTTGTATCGCGCTCCAGCGTGCGACGATAATCCCGCGCATCCTGGAACGCGAAAGACACGCTTTGGTTGGCAGCAGTTACGCCCTGGCTGGCGGCCAGCATGTTCGGCGTAACATGAATGCGTTGATCGGGAGACATGTCTCGGTTAACGGGCGCGTTCCAATCAACGCGCGCGCAACGGTTACCGCCGGCGACGACACCATCCCAGACGCGCAGAGCACTTTGCTTTCCGAGCACAACAGCCATGGCGGCCTCTTCCTCCGGCGATTTCGTAACGCGCCAGATGCAGTTTCGGCGACAACGACGTTTCTGCGATGGCGACGTCTTCCGTGATGACGGCATCTTCCGTAATGCCGGCGTCTTCCGCATCTAGGGATTATGCGATGCACTCTATCACGAACGTGTCCGTTTCTTTCCCGTTTTGGCACAAATTTGCGGTTGTGAACGATGGGTTTTTCGGAATGTAAAAAGGGCTCTACAAAAGACCAGTTCAGAAGCGTGGCGATTCTCAAAGCGTTCAGAAAAGCCCTTCAGCGTGACGAAAAATCGTTCACAACCGCAAATTTGCGCCAGAATCACCAAAATCGGGACACGTTTTCGCCAAGACAGAGACGCGATCTTCGAAAAACCCGCTCGACACCCGCTCCCAATATACGCTTGGAGCGACGCCGCGAAATCGGCGCGATCCAAGCGAAAATGGCGCACCCCCAAAATAATTGGAAGCCCCGACTAAAAGAGGATTACCTAATCGTCCGCTTGAAAAGCCCGCATGGATGGGCAGAGCAGCATCGGCGCCAAAAACATTGCAAACCTACGGCTTCGTTGCGCTTTCATCGGAAAATGACCCATTTGCACAGACAGAAGCCCCAAATACCCTGCATCGCCATGGTGATGAATTTGCCGACCATCTCAGGGCAACCGAACGACGCAGCCGCCCAGCCTATGAACCAGGTGCCGAACAGGAAGTTCCAAACGTACAGGGCGACAAACAGCGCCACACTACGCCAGAAGTTGCTCGACGCTTTGAACGTGATGTTGCGGTTCATAAGGAAATTGAACGAGCCGGAACACGCGACGGCGATGCCGTTCGCGACGCCCGTCGGCAACGCGAGCTGAGCCAAGGCAAACACGCCGAACTCGACGAATGTCTGCATGATAGACACGCCGTAATACATGAACGCCTGACGAATGCCGCGAGCGAGAGGCGACTGGTCGGCCAGCCTTTCGGCATCATCGCCCTGCTGTGAGAATGGCTCCGCCGGCACTTTGGCGGCGTTATCCGACCCCTCGCCAAAACCAGCCCGCTCGCGAGCAGCGTTGGTTCGCGCCCGACTGCAAGAAGCTGGATCATTGCCAACGCAGCTCAGTCTCTCGACACCAAGCTGCTCTGCGGCAACGCCAGCCCGCGCACAAGATGCAGGCCGTCCCGCAGCGATGTCAGTTTGTTCTGCAACGGCATTAGCCCGTTCCCCATCGACGTGCGTTCGTCCGCCGCCAAGGCAAATTTTCCGCTCACTACCAGCCCTTCTTTCATCGGCGCATAATCGCCCGACACCGACGCAATCCCGGTCGCCATCGATAGGGGCTTGTTTCTTGGAGATATATGCCTGCACGTTTTCCATAGGCGCGATTCTAAAACTCACACGCAAACCCCGTCGAAACGTTACCTTTTCGTTGCGGCCGGGGAAGAGGTGCCGCGTGAACCGCGCGATTCGACGTCAGCAATAGCCCTGCCTCAATCTTAGCTTCTGTCCGCTCCTTACCCCAACGCCACGTCGAGCGCCATCATCACGCTGAAGCCAACGGCGAAAAACACTGTGCCTAAATTTGAATGTCTACCCTGTGAAACTTCAGGCATAAGCTCCTCAACCACGACATAGAGCATGGCGCCCGCCGCAAAGCTCAACAGGTACGGAAGCGCCGCAATCACAAGCTGCGAAGCCGAAATCGTGAGAACTGCGCCGATAGGCTCAACGACGCCCGAAAGAACGCCGCCCGCAAACGCCTTGCGCCGACTTGCGCCTTCAGCCCGCAACGGCATCGATATAATCGCGCCTTCTGGGAAATTCTGAATGGCGATGCCAAGCGACAAAACCAGTGCGCTCGCCGCCGTGATCTGCATATTTCCCGCAAGAAAGCCCGCGTATATAACGCCAACCGCCATTCCTTCGGGAATGTTGTGCAAGGTTACCGCCAAAACCATCATCGTCGTGCGGCTTAGCGTGCTTTTCGGCCCCTCCGATTGATCGCTGCCCACATGCAAGTGGGGAATCAGATGGTCGAGAATAAGCAGGAACAGCACACCAGCCCAAAACCCCGCAAGCGCCGGGAAGAACGACCACCTTCCCATGGATGTCGACTGTTCGATGGCGGGAATAAGCAGGCTCCAAATCGACGCCGCAACCATAACCCCAGCAGCAAATCCCGCAAGAGAGCGCTGCACCAAATTCCCAAGCGGCATCTTCATGAAGAACACGCAAGCAGCACCGAGCGTCGTGCCTACAAAAGGAATCAAAATTCCGAGAGCCGTTTCTATTTGGCCCACCTCCGTTTCGCCTGTTGAACGACTGTGTCTTCGATATATGGCCCCATCTTCCGTCAAGCAGCACACGGCACGGCGGAATAATTGAAAACGAAGAAAACGCCCCTCGTGTACGCCGCAATTCCAAAGCGAGAAACGCGGAAGCAATCGGTGAATCTAGGTAACCTCATTGTTGTTAGTATAGTCTAACTTTAGCATGGGGGCAGCCGGCGAATCATAAGAAAACACGCCCCTTGGTCGCGCGCTCAATCACCCGCGAGCCCGCTCCAAAGAAACGACGAGCGCAAGGCCGCACGCAGCGTATTTGCGTACTACAGTCAACGCAGTTGAAGGGCGCGCGCCCGTTGATTATCTGAAACCCAGGGGGCCTGGCGCCTAAAACGCCGAAGATGACGTAACGTTATATCCCGGAGCTTGAAATGGGCAAAAACTGCGGCAGCATCACGTCACTTTGGCCGCGAGCCGCAACGGACGCAGACCATGGCGAACGCGAGGCGTCCGCCGAAGATACCAGTTCCGTACACGCCATCGAGGTATATTGGGCAAAGCCGCTTCGCAAGGGCGACTTACTCATAGCTACGGCGCTCGTACATAGCCGCGTTGCTCGCGCAAGGCCGTCGTGTTCATATATGGCTGCCGACGGGCGCAAACGATTGCCGCACACAAAAACAGGGGGGGGAACATGGGCGAACAAGACACTCGAGGCCTCATGACGGTAGGCGAGTTGGCATCGCGCGTGGGCGTGACCGTACGCACCATTCAATACTATGACCAGCGCGGATTGCTTCATCCCACCTGCAAAGGCGAGCAAAACCTGCGCCTGTACTCGCCGGCCGACGAGGAACGCCTCAACCGAATCATCACCTTGAAGTACCTGGGCTTTTCGCTCTCGCAAATTCAGGAAGGCGAGGGAAGCGACTCGCTGGCAGAATTGACGGACGCACTCGCGCACCGCGAGGCCGAACTTGAGCGCGAAAGCGCGAAAATCCTACGAGACATGAACGTCGTGCAGGGGCTGCGCGCCCACCTTGCAAACCGCGACCAGGCGAACTGGAGCGAGCTCGCCGCCACCGTGGGCGTCGCGCAAGACCGCGAAGACATGCTCTGGTCGGCCATCACCGGCGAGGCGCTTGAGGAATGCCCCATTCCCGAGCTTTCACGCGAAGAAGTAATCTGCTGGCACCAACTCATGGGCGACACCATCGAGGCCATGCACGACGGCGTTTTAGTCACCGACGACCGCGCGAAGGCGTTGGCCATTCGCTTCTCCAGCTTAGGCGGCATGCCCCATGCTCTTGCCGGATTGAAGCGCCTCGCGTGCCAGCGCAGCTCGGGACCCAAGCAATACGGCCGCGACTTTTACGCCGGCATTCAACGCCGCACGCTCAGCTTCCTGCAAGACGCGCTCGATTGCTCCCACGCCAACGCCAATACGCAGGCGTAACGACACGTTTACGTCAAACGCAGTATTGGCCACGACGTAGCGTCGCCGCCTATCGTCATTCCCCGTCACAATTTCAATCAAAGGGGGAACAATGATCGTATCGTGGATGACCACGAACCGATGCAACCTGAAGTGCGCCCATTGCTACCAAGACGCAGACGAATGCGATAGCAGGGAGCTCTCAACCGAAGAAGCGCGCACGATGATCTCGCAAATCGCACGCGCTGGCTTCAAAATCATGATTTTCAGCGGCGGCGAGCCGCTTATGCGCGACGACATTTTCGAGCTCGTCGCGCACGCAGCATCGTGCGGCCTGCGCCCGGTGTTCGGCAGCAACGGCACGCTCATCACGCCCGAAATTGCGCGCAAGCTCAAAGAGGCGGGCGCCTGTGCCATGGGCATTAGCATTGACAGCCTCGACGCCGAAAAGCACGACATCTTCCGCGGAGTGCCCGGCGCCCACGCGGCCACGCTTGCGGGCATCGAAGCATGCAAAAGCGTCGGCCTGCCGTTCCAGATCCACACCACCGTGGTCGACAGAAACCGCAACGAGATTTGCGACATCACGCGATTCGCAAAAGAACTCGGCGCGATGAACCATTCGGTCTTCTTCCTGGTGCCCGTCGGCCGCGGCAAAGACATCTCCGATGAAAGCATCGACGTCGAGCAAAACGAGCAGCTGCTCGCCGACATCCTGCGCGCCGGCCGCGACGCAGGCATCGAGGTGAAGCCCACGTGCGCGCCGCAGTTCATGCGCATTGCAGAACAAATCGGCGTGCAAACGCGTTACACGCGCGGCTGCCTGGCGGGCCTGACCTATTGCGTCGTGGGCAGCGAAGGCATTGTGCGCGCATGCGCATACATGACCGAAGACGCCGGCGACGTGCGCAAACAGCCCTTCGACGAAATCTGGCGCGAAAGCCCCGTATTCCAGAAACTGCGCACGCAAGCGTACAAGGGCGCATGCGGAACCTGCGACTACAAGGGCGTATGCGGCGGCTGTCGCGCCCGCGCCGCGTACTACCACGACGGCGACATCTTGGGCCAAGACAACTACTGCGCCTGGAGCCGTAAGAACGCGCAGCAAGCCGCGGCCGACGAGCGCGCATAGCACCACCGAACATAACGAAAAGGAGCATACGATGAAGAAAATCGCGCAAGGCACGATTGCGATTTCTTGCGCGCTCGCCATGGGCGTGGGCGCGTTTTCCCTGGCAGGCTGCTCGTCGCAGACTGATTCGAGCGCGTCTGACAACGCGCAAGCGACCGCTTCCGCCTCGCAGGAATCCTATACGTTCACCGACGATCTGGGCCGCGAGGTAACCGTCGCCTCGCACAACCGCGTGGTTGCCGGCATGGGCAGCTTCGCGAACATCTGGGAGCTGGCCGGCGGCACGCTGGCAGGCGCTTCCGACGCCGCGTTTTCCGATTACGGCATCACTTCCGACGCGCAGAAAATCGGCGATTTCTCTTCGCTTAACGCCGAATCGATTATCGCGCTGAACCCCGACTTCGTGATTCTCACGGGATCGAACTCGGGTCGCGGCGGCGGCGTTGCGCAAACCGAGCTCGCCGACACGCTCACCGCGGCGAACATCCCCGTTGCCTACTTCAAAGTGTCCACGTTCGACGACTACTTGCGCATGCTGCGCACGTGCTGCGACATCACGGGCAACGAGCAGGCATTTGCGGAAAACGGCCAGGCGCCGGCAGATAAAATTGAAGAGATTCGCGCGAAGGCCGAAGGCAAACAAGCCGGCAGCGCGGTAGTGCTCACCACGTACTCGGGCGGCACGCGCGTGCAGTCGTCCTCCACGCAAACGGGCGTCATGCTTTCCGAGCTAGGTGCGGAAAATATCGCTGACTCCAACAAGGGCCTGCTTTCCGACTACAGCCTTGAAGCCCTGATCGAGGCCAACCCGACGACAATCTTCCTGCTTCCGATGGGCGACACCGACGAAGCGGCGCAGCAGGCGCTCGAAGACCAAACGACGGCCAACCCCGCATGGGCGCAGCTTGATGCCGTGAAGAACAACCGCGTGATCACGCTCGACCCGAAGCTGTTCCAGTACAAGCCCAACAACAATTGGGACCAGGCGTATCAGTTCCTCTACGACGCGCTGTATAGCGAATAGGCCGACCGGTGCGCAATAACCAAACAACCAACGCGGCGGCCCCGAAGCACGAGGGCCGCCGTTTTCGGGCGATGTTCCTGCTGTCGCTGGTGGCGTTGGCCGCCGTGATGTTCGCTAGCCTGTCGTTGGGCTCTTCCACCATCGGCGCGACCGACGTGGCGGCATTCGTGGCGGGCAACGCATCCGACATGGCAAACAACGTGCTTGCGAACGTGCGCGTGCCGCGCGTGCTGGGCGGCGTGCTGGCCGGTGCTGCGCTGGCCGAAGCGGGCGCGCTCATCCAGGCGACGCTCAACAACCCCCTGGCCAGCCCAAACATCATCGGCGTAAACGCTGGGTCGGGCCTGTTCGTACTGTTGTTCGCCTGCGTCGCTCCTCATGCGCTTGGCGTGTCGGCGGCAGCGGCGTTTTTAGGCGCGCTCGCCTCAGCGCTGCTCGTGTTCTTCGTGTCGGCGTACGCGGGCGCCTCGCGCTTGACTATCGTGCTCGCAGGCATGGCGCTCACGGCGATTTTCACGGCAGGCATGAACACCGTTCTTATTTTCAACCCCGATGCGTACGTAAATTCGTCGGGCTTTTTGGTGGGAAGCCTCTCGGGCGTCATGGTGTCAGAACTTGCTATACCTGGAATCATGATTTGCGCAGGCCTGATTCTAGCCATGGGGCAGGGAACGCGCCTGAACATTCTGTCACTCGGCGATGAGGGGGCACACGCGTTGGGTCTGAACGTGAATTGCACGCGACTCGCTTTGCTTTCGCTCGCAGCGTTGCTGGCAGGCGCGGCGGTGTGCTTCTCGGGACTCATCGGCTTCGTGGGCCTCATCGTTCCGCACGTGGTGCGCTATGTCGCAGGACACGACAACCGACGCGTGCTGGTGCTCTCGCCAATCGTGGGGGCCATTCTGGTATGTGCGTGCGACACCATCGCGCGCACGCTGTTCGCGCCGTTCGAGATTCCCGTGGGCATTTGCATGGCGCTCGTTGGGGGCCCGTTCTTCATCTATTTGATTCTTCGTTCGCGGAAAGGGGAGGTCGATGGGCGAGCTTGATTTCGAGAACGTCGTATTTGGATACGGCGGAAATGCCCTGTTCAACGACTTTTCCGCATCTTTCGCGAAAGAGCAGATCAGCTGCATCGTTGGACCGAACGGGTGCGGAAAATCAACGCTCGCGAAACTCGCCATGGGGCTTATAAAGCCCGCTTCGGGACGCGTGCTTATTCAAGGGCGCGACGTCGCGTCGTTGAATCCGCGCGAGAGGGCGCGGCGATTGGGCGTGCTCGTGCAGCAGCAAGAAGCGCCCATGATGACGGTGCGCGAGCTAGCGGCGTGCGGAAGGTTTCCGCATCACGGGCCGCTGTCTCGGCTCGACGAGACCGATGCGCAATGCATTGACGAGACGCTTTCTCTTGCGGGCGTCTACGATTTACGCGACCGACCGTTGCGAAGCCTATCGGGCGGGCAGCGGCAACGGGCGCGCATGGCGATGGTGCTGGCGCAGGACACACCCGTCGTGTTGCTCGACGAGCCCACATCGTTCATGGATGCGGCGGCGTGTTTCGACATGATGCGCCTCGTTCGCCGAGTGCGTGAGCGTGGCAAAACGGTTATCGCGGTAATCCATGATTTGAACTTGGCGCTTTCGGTGGCCGATGCCGTATTCGTGATGGAACGCGGGCGTTTGGCAGCGCAAGGCGCGCCCGGCGAAGCGGCCGTGCAGAGTGCAATCGAGCAATCATTCGGCGTGCGCCTCGAGCACGTCGAAACGCCGAGCGGCGTTGCATGGGTACCGTTCGAGCGAGAAGATGCCTAGCAACGCTTCGCTCGGCGAAAATTCATGCAGCGCCGCGTGCTGCGCTGCTGCGCTATTCCGTCGTTAATTTCGCCTTAGCGGGCAGGCAGAATCTCAATCCACTGACCCTCAGGGTCGGCGATGAAATAAAGGCCCATGCGAGGGTTCTCGCGAATAATGCAGCCCATCTTTTCATGAAGCTCGTGGGCGGCGTCAAAGTCGTCCACGACGAAGGCGATATGGGTGTCTTTGCCACCATTCTCGTAGGGCTCAACGCGCCCACGGTTCCAGGTGAGCTCGATTTCGAAGGGCACGCCGTCGTTGCCCATGAACGTATTGGTCCACGAGCCATCGCACGAACCAACGGCAAAACACAATCGTCCATCAAAAGGAAAGAGCAGGAGGGGAGACAACCTAAACTGACGGGACACGCAAAAACGACATTGGCAAAATGCGCTCGGCGCCCCTTAAAACACCGCCGCAAATGCCCACTTCTCTTTCAGCGCGGAAAACGATCGAAACCCGCCATACACCCGCATTCCCATTTTCAGCCCATTTGACTCAAAAAAGACGATTGCCACAGATGTACCCCTCTCTCAAAAGCAATTATTCTGTTATTATTTTTATGTTTTATACGCATAAGCGCTCTTGAACCGAGGTGACATCATGGCCAAGTTGGAAGCGGGCGAATTCGCCGTTTCGAAACAAGGCGAAACCATGCATGTCATTGGCAAAGTGGCGCGTCTTAATTGGCATTGCGTCGACAGAGGGGGTACCTTGAAAAAATGGGGGTACCCTTCTTTTTTTCCTTGAAGTTAATTGAATTGAACTTGGCAAGAAAACCGCGAGGCGCGAAGCGTCAGCGCAATGCGCCAATGCTTCGCGTGAATGCAACGCGGTATTTCGCAAGCCTGGTTTGGAAAATGATTTCCCGTCAAAAGCCGTAACGACGGGAATGGACATACAGAACAATTATCGAAACACGGGAAACAGAAGGGAAGATGCAGAAGACATGAAGACAAGCAATGCAAACAAAGTCATCTCGGTCTTGGTGAGCGTTGCAATGTGCCCCATGATGCTGCCAACCGCAGCATTCGCCGCAGAAAACGACGCAACGTCGAGCGCCCCTTCCTCGGTCGAGCAGGCGCAACCTGCCGACCAGGGCACAGGCCCATCGAGCGACACGCTTGCCGCACAGCCCAAAGCAGCTGGCAACACCACCGACGCAACAGCCAGCGAGGAAACACCGGCACCTGCAACCACAACCGAAAAAGCCGAAGCAACTGAAGACAAAGCAGCGACCCCTGCAGCCAAGACTGGCAAAGAGGGCAACGAAACAGCAGTTGCAGAAGTGAACGGCACGACATATTCCAGCCTGCAGGACGCTATTAACGCTGCGTCGCGCAATGCAACGGTGAAGCTGCTAGCCGATACGAAGGAGAACGTTACAATCTCCACGCCCTACGTCACACTTGACCTGAACGGCTACACCCTCAACGGCGGCACCGAGAAGGGCAAGCCTGCGCTGACCGTTACGGCTCGCGTTACCGTCAAGGACAGCAGCGAGGCCAAGACCGGTACCATCAAGCGTGAGGACACCGCAGAGAACTCCGGCGTCAGCTCCCACTATGTCATTGACATTCAGGGCAGCGGCTGGCTCACCTTCGAGAGTGGCAACGTAACCAACAATAGCGGCAACGAAAGCGGGAAGGGCGCGTCCCTGGTGCGCGTGGGTGATGACAGCGTCGCCAAGTACCCCGGCCTGAATATCAAGGGCGGCAACTTTACCCAGAATAACTTCATCGTGATCAAGGTCGATAGCGGTGATCTGTTCCTGAACGGCGGTACGCTGAATTCCACCGACAGCTACGCCATTGAGAACTGGCACAGAGCTACCGTCAAGGGCGGCACGGTCAACGGCGCAGTGGCGACCTGGACGTACAACGGCGGTCACAACAGCGATCTGGCGATCAGCGGCGGCACCATCAACGGTGACGTTAAGTCGGTGACTTACGACGGCGCCGAAGGCAAGACGGCGAAGGTGTCCATTACGGGCGGCGTTGTCAATGGCACGCTGAACACGTTTGACTACAGCACGGATACCACTTCCAACGACCCTACAAAGGCGACGATTGAGGTCACGAGCGGTACGTTCAGCACCGATCCGTCCCGCTATCTGATCGAAGGCTCTGCGGCTACCCCGAACGCTGACGGCACGTACGGCGTGGCAAAAGCTTACCTTGCGCAGGTTGGCGAAAATAGCTACTACACCATGGACGAAGCGTTCAAGGCTCAGACTGCAAGCGGCGAAGCCATCACCTTGCTGCGCGACTACACCACGGGTAGCACGTTCAACTCCGGAACCGTTGCTCGCGTGGTTGACCTGAACGGCCATACCTGGACGTGCACGGGAACTGACGCGAACTCCGCAGCGTTCGAGATCAATAACCCCAACGCATCGCTTACGGTGAAGAACGGCAAGGTCGTCAGCTCGCAGCTCGTCGGCCTAGTCCCGTCTGCCATGGGCGGCACCATCAAGTACGACAACTCTACTCTTACGTTCGAGGGCGTTGAGGCAACGACTACCGCCACGAGCGGCATCGAAACGAACGGCAACAACACGAACGACACCGTTGTTCTGAAGGACAGCACGCTCAACGTTCCCAACGGCTTCGGCATTTACTTCCCCAGCAGCGGAACGCTGACCATCGATAACTCCACGATTAACGCGAAAACGATGGGCGCGCAGGTGTGCTCGGGCAGCCTGAACGTCAACTCTGGTAGCAAAATCACCGTGTCGGGCGACCCGGTTGCAAAGACCGAGGGCGACGGTGCTATCCAGGACGGCGCGGCAATTTCTATTGTCAACCGCGCTGGCTACAAGGGCCTTGGCCAAATCGCCATCACGGGTGGCACCTTCACGGCGAAGGACGACAACGCGGCAATCAAGGCCTACACCTGGGATTCCTCGACGAAGCAGGAGTCGGCTTTCGACAACTCCGCTAAGACGGTCACCGTTTACGGTGGCACGTTCTCTTCCGCAGTCCCTGAGACTCTGTGCGCTGATGGTTGCAAGCCTATCGAGAACCCTGACGGTACGCATGGGGTTTCTGGTTCGGTCGCACAGGTTGGTTTTAGGGCATTCAATACCCTACAGGCCGCCATCGACGCAGCCCAGGACGGCGAGACGGTCACGCTGCTGGCGGATGCAACTGAAGACGTGGCAATCAACAAGAGCGTCACCCTCGATCTGCACGGCAAGACGCTGACGAATACGAACGCCGGCAAGGCCACGATCTCCGTGCAGGGTGGCACCGTTACCGTGAAGAACGGCAATGTTGCGGGCGGCACCGGCTACTACAACATTGAGGTCACGAAGGACAGCAACGCCAACCTGACGCTGGCGGATGTGACCGCCACGGCGGGCAACAATGGCGCCTCCATGATCGACAACTACGGCACCCTGACCATCACCAGCGGCACTTACACCGGCGGTCTGGATACCGTCAAGAATGAGCCGAATGCAAAGCTGACTATCAACGGCGGTACGTTCACGCTGACGAAGGGTACTTCCAAGGGCTTTACCGGCGTTGTTTTCAACTACGGCGATTTAACCATCTGCGGTGGCGAGTTCATCCAGAGAGACAAGAGCGCTCCCTATGGACAGGCGCAGGTCGTTCACACCGATAAGAGCGGCAACGCGGCACCGTCCACGGTTATCTCCGGTGGTACGTTCAAGAACCTGTGCACCAGAAGTACGGCTTGGACAGTTCGTGCAACGAACGCGGCGGCTGGCGCCACGAAGGTCTCTGGCGGCACGTTCAACAAGAAGGTTTACGATTCCTACTGCACCGATGGCCTTTCCTGCGTCAAGAACGCTGACGGCACGTATGGTGTTGCTGTTGCGATTGCGCAAATTGGTAGCGTAAACTATGCCAGCCTCCAGGATGCAATCAACGCGGCCAAGTCCCGCAGTACGGTGAAGCTTCTGGGTGATGTTGAGCAGAATAGCCAGCTGACCATCGGCAAGAGCATCACGCTGGATCTGAACGGCAAGACCATCAAAAACACGCAAGACATCTGGGGTGAAAAATCCAACGCCATCCTGTCCATCACGAATGGCGCCAAGGTGACCATCACTGGCAACGGCACCATAGATGCCAAGGAGAACGACTGCTACACCATCAACGTGGTGAAGGGCGATCTGACCAT
>JABLTS010085733.1_pt1 | contig 21527 bp, 15 predicted proteins | sample 7160081 | NCBI WGS metagenome assembly JABLTS01 (sample SAMN14651231, study PRJNA627086) | human gut metagenome | isolation source: feces | host: Homo sapiens | reverse complement strand
TGGATAAGAAGAAATTAACGCTGAAAATGCAGATCCAACAGGAATATTATCGTGTGAAAGAATTACTGGACGGAAAGCGGCCGAGCAGAATGGACTTATTCACTTATATGGATGATGAGATTTACCGAATTTGTGTCAGTGGCAGTCATGCGAAAGAAAATCCATTCCAGCATTATCTTGATTTCCTGTATGAACTTGGTGAATTGTCAGAGGATGAGCAGGAGTTATATGCAGGAATCGGACGAGAATTCATTCAGACCATCGAAACTACAGAGATGCAGAAAGTGTATAAGATGCCGATCCTTTACAGCTTTTATAATCACGGAAATATCCGGCTTGCGGTTACGGATGAAGAGGTGTTGGAGAGTTGGAAGGAATTCTTTGATACCGGGACGAACTGGAAGGATTTTCCGAATGTGAATACTTATGAGGATTATAAGAAAGTGACGGATAAGCAGCATCTGAGTAAGGCGAAGCGGATGCCAATTCGATTCCTGAAGGCGTCGGGGAAGGGATTCTTTGTGGAGAAGGAAGGATATGCATTGGCGTTGAGGGATGAGATTGGAGACGTTGTTGGGAATATGGCGTTTGGCGAGCAGATGGGGGATGTGCTTGGGTATAGGAGTTTGGAGTATTATCGGCGGAGGTACAAAAAAAATAGAAGTGAAGGGGATTAAAGCTGACGGGAAAGGTCGGCTTTTGATATAGGGAAATTTTAGAAAAATAGTAGAAAAAGTGACAAAAAGCGACAGATTTTTGAGTGTTATGTGTATTTATATATGTAAGGTATATTTATATGGTTAGATATAAAGTATATCAAAGCAGTATAGAAAAAGATTAATTAATTTGCGGGTATAAAAAGGAGACCTAAATAATATGGAAAAAAGAAAAGATATTGATATGCTTAGATTTTATGGCGGGGATATTCACCAAAAAAATAAAGAAAGGGAATATGTAATTACGAATAATCTGGTAAATCCTAAAAATAAAGAAGAGATGTTATGGGGAGATAGAGATGCATATCGTACATTAAATGCTTTGCTGTTTGAGGGAATTGAAAATGAAAAAGAGAGGATATATAAAGAAAAGCGTAAGTTAAATCCAGTCTTTATAGAATTAATTGAAAATACTCTTGATATATACAGGGGAATCTTCGCAGTAATGTGTCGAAAAAAGGAAAACCAGTTGTCGGTTTCGAAAGTCAAAAGAGTAGATCGAAAAGCATCATTAATGGCGTACCTTAAGGGTCATACAGAATCGTTTGTGTCTTGTACTAAGGGGGAATATGATGATGAGTTTGCTAGTAAAAACAATATAATACTTTTGGAGATAGAAAGTTTAGAAAATACCCCATATGTGGATTACCAACAGGTTATAACAATGCAAGAGTATTGCAACTATGATGAAAAAGAAGTTTTATTTCCACCATTCCTTTCTTTAAATGTAAGCGAAATAGAGTTAACAACAAAGGATAACCATATCAGGGATATGTACGGACAACCACCTGTGGGTAAGTATCTGCTGAAGATGGAGGAGTTTCCAGATTATCGAAATTCCATAACGTCTTCCAGAGAAGAATTATTAAATAAGATACTGGATGAAAAAGATAAGGCGGTTTTATGTTTAGAACATATGAATGATAATATGTGGAAAGAAGATTATCATGAATATGTGGAGTGGAAAAATAATTTACACAGTTATTTAAAACTTATATATTCTGATATGTGGTATGGAGAACGGGAAAAATAAAATATTTTAATTCGGAGACTAGCTATGAATAATAATGATGATAAAGACAGATGGGAAACGTTTTGCAAATTATATGATAAATTGTCTTCTAAAGAGGAAATGCGGGAGTTGTTTGAAGAGGAAATTAAATGTTTTTCGTTATATTTGAGCCATGTGAATCAAGATTATGTGTATAATGCAACATTCTTACCACAATTCAATGATGATTTCTGGAATTTTTTATGTGCGTTTAATAAGAAATATAAAATTGTAGAAAAATTATTTGATGCAGCAGAAAAATATTATAATGTCACTTTGAAAATTGACAGATATTGGATGATGACAGTAGATGAAAAGGGAAAGATTAAGAAATCTATTTTAAGTGGTGTGGATTATATCTGTGAAAAAGAAATGATGATAGAATGTAGCATTTTATATAATTTAAAACGTTATACTTTTCGAAGAAACGTGAGGATTACTTTTGAAGATGAAAGTTTAAATAAAGTACTTGAAAATTTAAAAGCGTTTTTAGAAAAACATTCATCAAAAGACAAAGAGGAGTCTGAAAAATGAGCAGGATAACAAAAGAAGAAATTGAAAAAACTAAATGTGGCAGATTTTTATTGTCTGATGAAAATATATATCTTTCTATATATTCTTTGAATTCGTATGTATTTGAATATAATCTCTTAAATACAGAAGATCGTATCTTATATCACCAGTTACAGGACAAATTTGATACAAGACTTATTAATAGAGTGATTACACGAGTAAGAAAACAAATTATAGAGTTATTGGATGAGGATAAATATATTGAAGCAAAAGTTTATTTTAAACCCAAGAAATTATCTGAAAATGGAAAATTAGAATTCAGACCACTTCATAGTACAGATTTAATTACTCAGATAGCAATCGTATCGATGCTTCATTTATTTGTTTATGAAATACCTGAAGAAGAGGAAGGAGATCCCAAATTGCGGCTTTCAAATTTAAGCCGGTTAATACCGTCTGACTTTTATGGAAACAGAGTTTCTGTGAAACCAGAATATTTATTTAAACCATGGAAGCAGCAGTATCAAAAATATAATCAGAACAGTAATGATGCGTTAATGAAATATCATACTTCGTTAGAATATAAATATGAAGTGACATTGGATTTGGAGAATTTTTTCCCAACAATTAACCCGATAATTATTTACCATTATGTTATTAATCATCTTCCTGCATATTTGAATGATGAGGAAAGAGAGATGATGAAAAGAGTATTGCAAAAGCTTTTATTTTGTAAGCTTACTACAACATTTGATGAAAAAACAGCAAAACAATACTATAAAGTAACAAAGGGGGCTAGCAATTATGACAATGTGGATAAAAAAGAACGAAATGAAAAGGAATGTTGGGATTTTAAGGAAAATTCAGATAAATTTGTAAGGGGGATTCCGCAAGGACTGCCACAATCATATTTCCTTGGAAATATATATATGATATCTATTGCTGAGATTTTTAGAAAAAAATTTACTGGAGTAAGTTATTTTTACGTAGATGATTCTGTTATTTTTACAAATGATGTGAGGGAAGATAATTTTAAGGAGCAATTAAAAGAACTTAATAAGCAAATTGCAGATGAAGCTAGTAATTTTGAAGAAGCTAGTGCAATTTATCCAAAGGGAACAGAGAAATTTTATAGGAGCAATCTTTATGGAGTTAATGTACATTTAGACGGAAAAAGTAATTACACACGGTTAGATAATCTGGATGACAGTGAAGTGTATTTGAAGTGTATAAGTCGTGAAATGTCTCAGGCTGGAAGTGATTTTTTCAGAATGTACTCAGATGAAGAAAATAGGAACTTAGAGGAAAAATTAGATGTTTTATCTAAACAAGTAAAAGCAAAACGGGATCAGTTAGTAGAGGAGAAAAGTCAGAAAAGAGACAGCGGGAATGAAGATGCGATAGAAAAAGATGAGGATGATACGCAAAAATTTGAAAAAAGACTTACAAGATATTATAGATTTTTTGAATACAGAAAACAAAGACTTGTTGCTATGCATCAACCGGAGAATGGATCAGATGAAGATTACAAGAAAGAATTGGAAAAGATTATTTATTCAGAACTTTCGGAAGAAGATATGGAGGATGATGAGAAAATATTGCAGGCATTTATGAATTCTTACGGAGCGGATATATGGGATGCTGCAATTGGAATGTACCAAACATTTGCAGATGATAAAGAGCAGGCTGTGTTAAAGAATTACATATTAAAAATAAATGAGCTTTGCTATGGGAAAGCATCAGTAGAATTTTCTTATTTAGAATGCACATATAGAGATTTGTTGAGAAATAAAGAAGAGAATGATTATTCGGTTGAAGATGAAGGAGATATATTCGAAGAGACATTAAAAAGATATATGACAGAAGATTTAAGGGATACATACAATGATCCATATAAAACTTTAAAATATTTAGCAAGGATGAGATTAAAAAAGTATGCAAATAAGCATTACGAAGTGGCAGAAGATTATAGTTCTAAATTATTGAAAAAAACAGATGAAGAGATTCTTAAAATACTTTTGTCAGAAAACGAGAAACTTCCATCAAGAATGAGAATTGTATGTGCAAGCACACAAAAAATTATCAGGATGGTATTGAATACTGTTTGTTCGTATTTGTTTAATGTCGAAGTATCTAATCATCCGGTTTTAGCCCAAAATAGTAAAAAGGCATTAACATATGGAGAACTTAGAATTTTATCGTTTGTTCGTAATTCTTTATTTACTATAGAAGAGTTCAGAAAAAGGGAAATATTACTTGATGATAAGCAAAACAAAGATACCGCAGATTACTCTATTATGAAGGTATTAGAAATTTATCATTCTTTTGTAAAAGATCCGGTTTCAATTGATAAGTTGATAATTACACATAAATATACTTGTGATGTCTGGAAGAATGGATCAAAGCATTTGTATTTTTATACATTGCATAATCAGGAACATGCAATTGTATTAATTCAAAATATTGTAAAATTAATTCATGCAATTGATTTTTTGAAAATTTCTGCGATTGATTATTATATTTTGTTCCTTGCTTGCTATCTGCATGATATTTCCATGGTAAAAATTCCGGCTTTGGATAGTTTTTTGACTGATACGAATGAAGCAGATGAATTAGCACAAGAATTGTTAGACGAGTTTAATAAAGAACTTCAGAAGGACAATTTGGAAGAAAAGATAACAGAAAATGAAATAAAAGAGAAGCAAAATCTTTATGAAGATGAACTGGATATTTTAAGCGTAAAAAAATATATGCTTGAGAGCTATAAAAAATTGGATGAGTATTTTGAAAAGAAGATTCGTGGAAGACATGCAATTGACAGTTCATCTGAAATAAGACAGAGGACTGAAATAAAATATTTGGATATGCCGATGCGTGAATTGGTAGCAGAAGTTTCAGAAGCACATGGTGCTGATGAAAGAAATATTTATAGTATAAAATCGAATGCTTCAAGTCGGCTTATGAGTATAAAATTTGATAAAATACTTCTTCGACTTGCAGATTTGTTGGATATGAGCAGCTACAGGGTGTCGAAACCAATTCTTTATCATAATATGGAACAAATGTCGGAGGAATCAGCATTTCATTGGATTTCGCATTTGTTAACACAGGGGTATAAATTGCGAACAAAATATGAAATTGGTTCGTCAAAATCTTCAGGGGCAGAAAATTTAAAAGAAACCGAAAATATTGAGGGAGTATTGACTCCTCAAACGATAACAGAAAAATTGATTTTAGAAATACCGGTAGATATTTCCCAAATGTCCACGATTGAATGTGAAAATCCGTGCCGAAAAGTACAAATCGGCAATATATCACGCCAGGAAATTACATTGATTTGTGGCGAAGGATGCCAAAATAAAAGCAACGATGGTTTGGAAAATAGATGTAATTTTTTATGTCGGTGGTTTTGCGTGAAGAATGATTATCTTATTAAAGAACTTGTTGCATTAAAGGAATATCTAAATCGAAATAAGAATAATTACTTTAAATGTGAAATTGAAATTAAAATTAAATGTAATAATAAAACGAGCATAGAGGCTAGACAGTTCGAAATATTAAATCAGTATATTCAAGATAGAAAATGAGGGGAGTTATTATTATAGAGGCGGCATACTTAATTACCAGGGAAGAATAAGCAAAATTGGAAAATACGGAGAATGTAATTAGAAGAATAAAGGTGAGTTGAATATTGAAGATTAAACCAGATTATAACAAAGATATTAGGAAGTTTTTGTACAAGGTAATTTTTATTAAAATTTGATGATTTACCGGAGGATTAATTATATGATTTTAAAAAAAATTAAAATAATGAATTATAGACAATTGCAGAGTGTTGAATTGGATATGCAAGAGTCGTTGACTGTGTTGGCTGGACCGAATAACAGTGGAAAAACAACATTGATTTCTGTATTAAAAGGAATGTTTTGCGACAAGAAACTAGGGTTTAGCTATAGTGATATCCCGATTAGTTTATCATCAATGTGGTTGGAAAAAACTGTACCTGTTTTTCAAGAAATCATGCTTGAGTATGATAAAGAAAAAGGTGTTCAAAAGATTATCGATGAGATGACGGATAATGATAAATTAAGTAAAGATTATACTATAGATAACTTTCGAACGCAGATTCAAGTAGATTATGATCCGGATAGTGATAATATTCAATATTTTGCAGATTATCTTATGGACTTAGATGATACTAAGCATTCGTTCTACTTTATTTATACATATGAGCCAAGTATAACAGCTTTTGAAAAAGGATTAAATGAGCGTTATAACAGGATGGCGGCACGGGTTAGAGATATTGAAAATCCAGGTTGTATTGAGAAAGAAACTAAGTTTTATTTTTTAAAAGAGGAATTACTTAGAATATACTGCAATGCAGTTATTGAAAAATGTTATTTTTGCAATTCAAATTATAAAAATGAAAACTCGATGGAAGTAGCTGCGTTTAAAAGTTTATTCAATTTTCAAAATATACCTGCAATGCGCGAATTGGATGATAATGAATCGGATTCTTCGAAAGGAATCAGTAAAAGGGTTATTGCTTTACTGAAAGATAATGATACATGGGTTGAAGCAACAAAAAAACTTCCGGATTTGTTAATGGCTGATATAGAAGACTCTGGTGCAAAAAAAGAAATTAAAAATTCATCTATTAAATCTCTGGATGATACAATACGGGACATTTCAAAAACTAGTGGGGGACATATTGGAAAGCTTCAATTGGAAATGGATGTTAAAGAACAAGATGTTGAGGAGTTTATTCGACGAATTACCAGAGCAAAATACGATGTTGATGGATTGTTATTAAATGAAGAGTCTCAAGGACTAGGATTTAGCAATTTGATTTATCTGCATATGAGGCTTGAGGAATTCTATAAGTCTATTGATAAGAATAAAGTAAATGTATTTTTTATAGAGGAACCTGAGTCCCATATGCATCCTCAAATGCAAAATGTATTTATTAGATTTCTCAAAAACTATTATATTGACAAAAAATTACAAGGGCTTATTACAACACATTCTAATGAAATTGCAAGGATGGTTGGTCTTGATAGTCTTAGAGTAATTAGGCAAACTGAGAAATCTAGAAGTGAGTTGTTTGATTTAAGTAAATTTAGAAATTCAATAAAAAAGGAAAAAATAGAGAATCTAGATGATGAATCAGAATTCCTTTTAGCAAATTTTTTTGACTGGTTTTTTGAAATAGGATATTCGGAATTGATTTTTGCAGATAAAGTTATTTTATATGAAGGGGATTCAGAACGTTTATATATCAGAAAACTAATTAAACTACCAGAATTTTTGCCTTTGAATGATAGCTATATAGCATTTATTCAAGTTGGAGGTGCATATGCTCACAATTATCTACCGATACTTAGAATGCTTAAAATGAAAACTTTGATAATAACGGATTTGGATTATGATAAAAAAAATTTGAGTATGGAAGAAGTGAAAGCAAAAGATTCAAACAGTACGAATGCAACAATAAATTATTGTTACAGGGTAGCTTATCCAGATAGAGAGGAAAAATATGTTCCTACTATTAAAGAATTATATGATTTTCAGGTTGAAGGGAAGAATATATTATACAATGGGCTGGTATATCTGGCTTTTCAAGATGAAAATAGTACTGCACGGACCTTAGAAGAAGCTATGCTGAAAAAAATATTAAAGGTTGATGTATTTCATATGATAAAAAGAAGCGAGTGGAAAAAAATAAGAAAGGATAAGAAACTTACATTTTCCATACCTGATAATAAAGAGGGAGAAAAGGACAGCGAATATTCTATTCGCAAAATTGTAGAAGCAACATCTAATAATAAAACAGATTTTATGTATTCTGTGATTTTAAGTGAGAATGAAGAGAAAATGCTTCCAGATTATATAAAGAAAGGATTATTATGGCTGATGAAATAAAGAAGAATAATAAACATTTAATAAATGCTCCAGCGGGGAGTGGAAAAACTACATATATACGTAATCAACTAAAAAGCATCTGTATTAACAAACCAGAAAGTAGAATTTTATGTATTACATATACTAATCGGGCGGCAGACGAGCTTAAGAAAGATTTGGAAAATGCCAATATTACAGTAAGCACGATTCATTCCTATATCAATGATTTGATAAGTCCGTTTTATTCTCATAAAGAAGTACTGGATTTATATTGTGAGATATATGCAGAAAAAATTAATGAGAGAATAGCAAACGTTACAAATGATGAGCATATCAAGCAAAGTAATCAGTATTATACTGAAAAATATGGGAAACTGACTGAGAAAGCTGTTCGTGAGAATTTATTAGAAATATCGTATGGAGAAACACCATTTACATCTTTGTATACTGGTAAATTATCTCATGATGATCTGCTTATGTTTGCAAGTAAGTTAATAAAAAGATATCCGGTTTTATTGAAAAAGATTGGAGATAAATATAACTACATTTTTATTGATGAATACCAAGATACATCAAGTTATGTACTTGATATTTTTTATGATGCAGTAAAAAATAGAGAAAATGTACAAATATATTTATTTGGAGACCGAATGCAGCAAATATATAGAAATTATGATGGTTCATTTGAAGGAAAACTAAAAGAGTTTGATACTTCTGACCGACTTGAAGTTAATTTCCGTTCAATAGGTAAAATTGTATCAATTTTAAATAATATTTATAATGATTCCTCATTTGAACAACAACCAACAGAAAGTAATGCTAATGTAGTTCCGGATATAGAGCCGCACGTGATTATTTCTTCAAATGTACCAGAGAGTATATATAAATTACAAAATAAGTTCCCTAAAATATTAGTATTGTATTTGATGAACAAAGAAAAATATGAAGAAATTGGTGCAAAAAACTTATATGATGCATATCGAAGCATGGAGGAATATACATTTGGAAGAAAATATTCTTCAACGGATGTTTTGTCGGATATGTCAAATGATAATCCAGATATATTGATGAAATTTTTATTTTTATTAAATAATGTAATAGGTCTTTATATAGATAAAAATTATGGTATGGTTATTTCAATTTGCAAAAAGGAAAATAAATATTTTGATTCATCGCAATTTAAAATAAAAAAGCATGCGGATAAGAAAAGTATAAAGAATAAATTTGATAAAATTATAGAGATATACGAAAAAGATGGATGTCTGATTAAGGAGGTAATAGAAAGTCTGTTTGATAATGGATTTATACCAGAGAAAGTAAAAAATGATTTCGAAGAAAATATAGAATATCAGAAAGTATTAGATATAGAAATGAAAGAAGTTAGTAATTTGGCGAATTATCTGAGTATGCCTCATATATCTACACAGCATGGTGTAAAAGGAGAAAGTCATACTTCTGTAATTTTCGTAGCTTCTGATAATGTTAATACTCCGAATGTGAGAATGTATCCTTTTTTTGAGTTATGGTCTAAGTTAGAATTTTCTCTTCCGCAATTTGAAGAACTATTTTATTCGTATAGCAAGATAATAGAAGAAGTAGAAAAAGAACTTGGAATGAAAGTTAGTAAGCTCACAGCTGAAACACATAATAAAAATGAAAAGAATAAAGCTATATTGAATAAATATAGCAAACAAGTTTTAGAAAAATATCAAGAAAATCTGTTATTTGAAGCTTTATGCAAAGAAGATTTTATTACGTATTTAAAGAAACCTAATGTCAAAAACGTAAAGAAAATTTTTAAAATTACAGAAATTGAGGGGATATTAACTGCGTATAAATTATTTTATGTAGGATGTTCGAGAGCAAGAAAAAATTTAATTATTATGGTTGAAAAAAATAAAATTATAAACTTTAAGGAGAAATTTGTGGACAAGATTAAAAAAATAGGATTTACGGTACTATCTTAATAGATAGTACTGTAAATTGAAAAATTTGGACTTGTCATAAAAGGTAATAGATCTATAATTGCTATAAAAATTACAAAATGTTAAATTTACATATTATATGTGATGAAAAATAAGAGGTGATAATAATCGAGGTAGATATTTATACAGGCATTTTGGAATATAAAGGAATTAACTTTTCATTTGTCTTTGACAAACAAGAATTACGGTTGATTCCGCCAAAAGATAAGAAAAAGAAAATTGAACATGAATGGTTTATGCATAAAATAGGTGAAGGCGTATATGCAGGAGGAGATCACCCGCAGATGGAACAGCCATTTTTGGTGGGAACGTGTAATGAAGATGGAAACAAAATGATATTTATTACACAAGAAGGTACATATATTGGCAGATATAATTTTGTATTACGTATAGAGGTAATTGCATTTTTGGTGTTAAGATATAGAGAGTGTTCAATTAATAAAATGTGTTTTTTAAGTCCGGAAATTAATTGTATTCATTCAATAGGGCAATCGTTTTGTTTTGAGTATGATGAAGATTTTATTGAAAAGGGAATAGTTCAATTAAGAACAAATGAGTTTTCATCTGTTACTACAGAAGCAGAAACATTTGAATGTAATTCAAAGATTATAAAAGTAACATTTGGTGCATCGAGGACACTTAGTAGTGGTGTAACAGAAACGCCATTAAAGTTAAATTCATCATTATGTTTTGAATTTGATAGTACAGAAGACTATGCATTTATTTATCATTTATGGGTGATAGCAAAACGCTTTATACAGTATTTATGTTATCGAAAAAATGTTTTCTTTTCTAAAGTGGAATTGTCGACATCTTATAAAGGATATAAACATATAAAGAGTGGAGAATTATATGTTTTGGAAGATTTGGAAGAACATAATTCTGAAGAAGAAGTGTTGAAAAAGGGGTGTTATATAAGACAGAGTTACATTACGGGGGCGGTAGGTTCAATACTTCAGTCAATAGCAGAAGATAGCATATATTTAAGACATTTACCGCAAAATTATGAAGAAGGACATCACATAGATGCCGCAAGATTTGTAATGATTACAGCAGCATTTGAGTGGGAATTTCGTAGGATTTTTCCAGAAGGAATAAAAAAGAAGGAAAAGAAAATTAAAGCAGAAGAAACAGTTGTACAATTATTGACGCCATTAATTGAGAATAATACTGGAGAAATTAAAAGCATTTTAAAATATTTAAAGAAATGTGTGGGAAATGATCCGTTATCGAGCAAACTTACTTTTGTTGGAATGGAACTTGGAAACATTATAGATATTTTTGGAAAGCATTTATATGCATTAAATGGTAAGAAGTTAAAATATTCTGAAATGGGAGAGCGACTGGCCGCTCAACGTAATAATTTTGCACATGGAAATCTGGATAAGGATTTTGATGAACTGGCATTACTGGATTTGATTTATCTTGAGTTGATATTATATGCAATGCAATTAAAATTTTATGGAGTTGAAGATGTGAAAATTAAGAAGGCTATTAATGATCTTTTTCATAAGAATATTAGAATAGATGAGTAAGCGGATAAAAGCACTTTAAATAATAAATTATATTCATGCACAAAATCCTATTATTGACTTTTGAAAAATTGATATGCAGGCATGTGAATGGTGAATTAAAAAAGTTATTTTAAGACCGATTGAATGCTTCAACGAAATATTGAAAAATTACATAACATATGATACTATAATTCGGCTATATAATAAATGAACTTTTTGGGAGGAAAAAATGAATAGATCATATAATAAATTATGGAAGTTGATGATTGATAAGAAAATGAATAAAACGCAACTTCGAGAAGCAGCAAAAATCACAAGCAATGCTATGGCTAAACTGGGAAAAGATGAATCAGTTCCAGTTGAAACACTTGAAAAAGTATGTCGAGTTCTTGATTGTACGATTGATGACATTATGGATATAAATCAGAATAGTAAGGAGTAAATAAATATATGAAAAAATTTAATGCCATTGATCTTTTTTGCGGAGCGGGTGGATTATCTCTAGGGTTTCAACAAGCAGGATTTAATATTATTGTTGGTGTAGATAATGAACAGGCTGCTTTAGATACATTTGAATTTAATCATAAAGGTGCTATAGGATTAAATGCAGATTTGTCCAAACGAGAAACATTTGATTTGATATTAAAAACTGCTGGAGACAGAAAAATAGATGTGGTAATTGCGGGACCACCCTGTCAGGGATTTTCATTGACGGGACCAAGAAATTTCGATGATCCAAGGAATAAACTTTATCTTGCAGTTATTGAGATGGTTAAACAATATAATCCAAAGGGTTTTATTATCGAAAACGTTCCAGGAATGGCGAACATGTATAAAGGTCAGGTCAAAGATGAAGTTTTGAAGCGTTTTAGAAAAATGGGATATAATATTGACTGTCGAATTCTTAAGGCATGTGATTATGGTGTGCCACAAATGCGGAAAAGGCTTGTATTCATGGGTGTAAGAAAAGATATTGGAAATCCACATTTTCCTGATCCAACATTTGGACCGGAAACAAAAAAACCATATAGAACTTGTAGAGATGCAATTTCGGATTTACCTACAAGAACAAATAATTTGGGGAAAAATGAGGATGAATATGTAAAACCGGCAGAAACAGAATATCAAGTTTTAATGAGAGATGGCTGCTCTATTCTTTATAATCATATTGCAACAAATCATAAGCAGTTTGTAAAAGATACAATAGCATTAGTCCCAGAAGGAGGAAATTATAAAGATCTTCCAGAAGGAGTAGGAAATAGTAGGAATTTTCATATGGCGTGGACAAGACTTGATGGGAATGCGCCTGCTAGGACAGTAGATACTGGTCATAGAAACTTGTTTCATTATGAATTGAATAGAGTTCCGACTGTTCGCGAAAGTGCAAGAATTCAATCGTTTCCAGATAATTTTGTATTTAAAGGAAGTAGAACAAAACAAGAACGACAAGTAGGAAATGCGGTTCCGCCACTTTTAGGTCAAGCATTAGCAGAAGAACTATTAAAAATTATTGAGAGGAGCAAAACTAATGCTTAATACAATAGATTTATTTGTTGGTTGTGGAGGGTTATCAGAAGGATTTGAACAATCAAGAAAATACAAAATGATTGGAGCTGTAGAATGGGAACCCTCACCAGTTAAAGAACTTCGTAATCATCTTAAAAATAGATGGGGAATACAAGATTCGGAAGAAAGAGTTCTTCAGTTTGATATTCAGAGAACAGAGGAATTATTTAATGGTTGGAAAGATAAGAAATTTGGTGAGTCTAAAGGTCTTGATGCTTTAGTTGGAAACCGGCAGCTAGATGTAATTATAGGAGGACCGCCATGTCAGGCTTATTCGGTAGCTGGTAGAATACGTGATGAGCACGGAATGAGAGAAGACTATCGTAATTATTTATTTGAGTCATATCTTAAAGTTGTTCAGCATTATAAACCGAGGGTATTTGTATTTGAGAATGTTCCTGGAATTTTATCTGCAAAACCGGGTGATGGATCTGTGAGAATTATAGATCTTATTCAAAAAGCCTTTGCCGATGCAGGATATGCAGTATTACCTGATCTGAGCAATGCAATTATTGATATGACAGAATACGGAGTACCTCAAAATAGAAAACGTATTATTATTTTAGGTGTATCAAAAGAGCATTATGGGGACAAGGCTGAAGCAATGGTTGAAAAATTTTATTCTTCATATTTGCCAGAATATAAAATAGAAAAGAAAGCAACTGTAAGGGATGCCATTGGTGATTTGCCTAAACTTAGACCTTTGGACGAACCTATTTCTTATTTTGGGCGTAAGCTATCACATTCAGTATCAGATCCTTTAATAAATGGACATATATCGCGTTTTCATAATAAGCGAGATATTGAATTGTTCAAGTTCCTAGAGGAGGATATTGCATCTGGAAGGATGAAATATACGAGTGCTAAATCTTTGAAGACACTTTATACGAAATTAACAGGTAAAACGTCAAATGTACATAAGTATTATGTTCTTAGATGGGATGAGCCTAGTAATTTAATTCCAGCACATTTATTTAAGGATGGTCTTAGGCATATTCATCCAGATCCAGAGCAAGCACGAACAATCACTGTGCGTGAGGCAGCAAGACTTCAAACATTTCCTGACGATTATTATTTTAATTGTAGTCAGACGGACGCTTTTAAGATGATTGGAAATGCAGTACCTCCATTATTTGCAAAAAAAGTTGCTTATGCCATTTATCATTTGATTCAAGAAAATTAGAAAGGAAAAACAATGAAATATTATCTTAAACGTCTTGGTCATCAAGAATTAGGAAGCGTAAAAAACGGTAAAGCACAGAGAGGTAGGTATATCTATATTTCAAAAGATAAAAATGTATTGGATATTTTTCCGCCTCTTTCCAAAACAGTTACAAATGATTCATCAATAATTCCAATAATTCCATTGTATCAAAAGGTTGCAAAAAAAATATAATGTGTCAGGAGGCACAAGAAATGAATACAGAATATATTGTAATGGTGCACTTGAAGGGAAGCAATTGTTGTTTCAACCAGATGATATATTGATTTTCAGAGCTGAAAAGACATCAAGTCTCCCAAAAGATATATTAGGAAGTAATGATGTGCCAGAAGCGGCGGTTGAAGAAGCGAATGTTTTTTTCTTATATAGATGTTGCGATAAGAACTCAGAACTGTATAGGATGTGCAAAAAGCTTGTTGATGAATCTAATATTAGGGGAAATGGACATGCAATTTATCAGGGGATAATTACAGAAGTAGAGAATAAAATTAATCAATTATGTATAAAAAATTTTAATGAAATGGATACAGTAATCGAAGATACAGTAACAGCAAAGGCACAGTCTGGGGATATAGATGAAATGGCTAGTCTATTTAATTCTGTATCATTTAGAGATTTTGTTATGACTGGATATAAACAGAAATGTGCGATAACAGGTAATGTAATTCAGTATAAATCATTCATGAATCTTGAAGCAGCACATATTTGGCCAAGATCCCATAAGGGGTTATATTTGCCAAGCAATGGAATTGCATTGTGCAGAGATATGCATTGGGCATTTGATAAAGGAATGTTTACTATTGGTGATGACTTTAAAGTAATTGTTCATCCAGACGTGGAAAGTGATTATTTGCAACAGTACAATAATAAATCATTGTATATTCCTGAAAATGCTTTTTTTAGACCGGATATTAATAACTTACATTATCATCAAACACATATATATGGATTATTTAAGACTTCTGGATCATTAGTAAAAGCAACCGGATACTATAAAAATATCAATATGGCAGCAGAAGATAAAACACCATACGGATCAAATTAAAATAATTAATTAGAAGAATATAATGGTCAAGCGAAAGGTTTTCACAAGTACCAATAGAGATAATTAAATTTATGAGGATCTGGAAAATGTTATATCCATTATAAGATATAAATGAATAATTATTTAAATGAATAGAAAGTCTTGTGAATGTTTAAGAACAAAAATATTATTTTGATAATGCAAGTATTTTTTTAGGATTGGCAGAGGATATATTGATATGAAATACTGATTTGAACTACATAATGTTATTTCCGAAATTAGGGAGATGAATTATATATTGGATAATTTAACTGCTAAACAACGACGAAAAAATATGCAACATATAAAAAACAAAGATACGTTAATTGAACTTAAGCTAAGAAAAAAATTATGGAATAAAGGATATCGATATAGAAAAAATGTAAATAAGCTTCCTGGTAAGCCTGATATTGTACTGTCTAAATATAAGATTGCTATTTTTTGTGATAGTGAGTTTTTTCATGGAAAGGATTGGGATGCTTTGAAGTCTCGATTGGAAAAAAGTAATAATTCTGAATATTGGATAAAAAAGATAAGCCGTAATAGGCAGCGAGATGATGAAATTAATAAGAGATTATCGTTTATGGGATGGACAGTCGTTCGATTTTGGGGAAAAGAAATTTTAACAAATAGTGATGAGTGTGTTTCGGTGATAGAAGATATTATATGGTCTCAGAAAACTAATCTTGATGGATCCGAGATGATTGATAAAGAAGAATTATTATAAGATATTTGTAAATATGTACCTGAAATTTAAGGAAGGTACAGGTAAGATATTATATATAGTGCTGTATTTTTATATGAGAATTAGAAGGTATTAAAAGTACTCGGCAGGAAAATTGAAATATTATATAGATAAAGAGAAAATATCCGGGAAAAATTAGAAAAATTCTTCTATGTGACAATTGAAAAATTTAAAATAAGTAGTTTAAATGGAGATAGAAAAATGTTTGATGCACTAACTTATCAAGAAATGTTAAAAGAAATAAAAAAGAATTCTGAAAAATATGGCATTACAGATGATGTGGTTGCAATTTTAATAACGAGACCAGATTTAGCGACAGGAAAGGATATACTGAATAGTTTAGAATATTATCATTTTAGAACTGGTCATTCTATAAACTTTTATTTGCCGGGATATGGAGCATATTGGACAGAAGAAGAATACCCGGATGGAAAAGTAGTTACAGAAATAGCTGGTGTTAAATGGTCGTTTAGTAATCAAAGATTTGTAGAGTTTATTGAAGATATGGAGAAATATTCAAAATGGAGATATTCAGGAGAAAGTGATTTGATATTTGCTGAGGTGAAGAATGGAAGATTATCATATGAGAGAGCGATGGAATTTCATCTGGATAATATGTTAAGGGATAAAGCAATTATTTCTGTAAATCAATTTTTTGAAAAAATAGTTCGTATAGGCCAAGAGGGAAGATCAATGAATCAAATCGGAAATAAACTGGGAATTGATAAGGGGAAACAAGTTGTGTTTGATGCATTGTTAGAAAAAATGCCAATGCATATGGGAGATGTTATCAAACAGGAAAAATACTTTTGCGTAAAAAATATACAAAAGTAAAGATTAACAAGGAAAGTATTCTATGGCAAAAAATTCAATTAGTAAAATCAGCAATGCGTTTTCCACTGGAGGTGGAGGAGTAAATTTTGAACAACAAATTCAGGCAATGTTCCTTTTATCATTGCTGATAGATGGTTTCTGCCCGGCTATGAATGAGCAAACAAAGAAAGTTCACTTCCAGGCAAAGCATTTAGGATATGATGTAGATGATCTGGTTGTTATTACTTATAGAAATCAGTCAGAAGGAAAAATGGCATGTCAGATAAAGCACAGCATAACTGCAACTGAAAAGGATAAAACATTTCAAGAAGTTATTTGTGCGGCATGGAATGATTTTAATAAAGAAGATTTCGATCGAGATCGTGATAGAATTGCTTTAGTGACGGCTCAGATTTCGAACAAAGCACAGCAATCTTTAAGGTTTTTACATGTAGAAGCTATTGGAGCCATAGATGCAGAAGCGTTTATGGAAAGAATAGATATGCCAGTGTTTTCTAATAACGATAATCAAAAAATGTTAGCTGCTATAAAAGAATGTATTTCTTTAGCCAAAGGTTGTGAACCAACAAATGAAGAAGTCTGGAAATTCTGTAAGGCATTCATATTATTGCTATTTGATATGGATTGTGCAGAAAGTGTTAATCGTGCATTGTCTGCATCGTTAATTAAATGTAATTCTCCTGAAAATCCTATACTTGTATGGTCAAGGCTTGTGGAGTATGCAGGTCAATGCAATCAGGCGGCAGAATCTGTTAGTAAAGAAAATATTGACAGAAATATACGAGATTTATTTTCAAAAAATAATATTATTCAGCTTCCACCTGATCCGATAACAGCAATTGATTTGTTTGTTCCTACAATAGCATTGATTGGAGCATGGAAAGAGAACAATGAATTTGATCGTAAGATGATTGAACAGATATCAGGGATGGGATATTCTGAGTTTGAAGCAAAAGCGCGAACTATGCTGTCACAGAATTCGGAGTATTTGCAACTGACGAATGGAAATTGGAAAGTATGTCATAAAGAAGAATTGCTTGATCAATGTAAAGATAAGATGTTTGACGATTCAATCGGACGGTTGTTAAAGGCTGTTGAGAGCATCTTGCGTCAAAAAAGTAAATGTCTAGCAAGCAAAATGCCATATTTTATTCCGGTTTCAGGTGAGTATGACAATTCACTTGAACTTCGTGGTAATTTAGTGAAAAGTTTGTGTTGGGTAAAGAAAAATCTTTCGGAATTATCACAGTGCAATCAGGAGAAAATAAAAAACAACATATATGCGTTGGTAAGCACTTTACTGCAGGATGCCAAGTGGATTACATGGACTAGTTTACGGGATTGTTTACAGAATTTAGCAGAACTTTCACCGGAAGCTTTTTTGAAAGAAGCTGAGCGAGGAATTATAAATAATCCTACAGAAATAGTGAACTTATTTCCACCAAAAAGTGGTGAATTATCAGGAATAAACTATATTTCTAATTTGTTGTGGGCTTTGGAAATCTTGGCATGGTCACCGGAATATCTTGTGCATTCTATAAGTGTATTAGGATTGTTAGAAGCATTACCATACGAGCGTACAAATTGGACAAATACACCTATAAATTCAATTGTATCGATATTACTTCCTTGGTATCCACAGACAATGGCTGATCTTGAAAAAAGAAAGAATGCATTAAAATGCTTAAAAACTGATAATCCCCGTGTGTTTTGGAGTACACTTAAGAAATTGCTGCCTAATAAGACACGTTCAACGTCAGGTAATCCAAGACCGAAATATTTGAAATTAGAGATTCCAGAAGAAGTAAAAGTAACGAATGCAGAAGCCCATGAATGCTATGTGTACTTAGTGGAATTGGCTGTTGATACTGCCCGTAATGAGAATGAAAAACTTGTAGAGTTAATCGATCAGTTGGGATATATGTATGAACCAACGCTGACTGATTATTTGGAGTGCTTGGAAAATAGTTTTGAATTTGGTACAGATGAGAATACTTTTGAAGTCTGGCTTAAATTACGTGAATGTATGGCGCGAATAGAGCCAACTGAAGGAAAGGTAATATATAAGCAGTTAGATAGAATCCAACAATTGATAGAAAAAATGGAACCAACAGATATAAGAGTGAAGCATCGAGAATGGTATTTAGGAAACAGGTATTTGTTTGATAAAGGAAACTATGCAAATAGATGGAAGATGCTAGAGGATAAAAAGTTATCTGCTGTTAAAGAAATATTTGATGAGTACGGAAGTGAAGAAGTAGAACGGTTTGGCTGTGCAGTAAAAAACGTGCATGACGTAGCTAATAAACTGGGACGCTTTTTGCGACCAAATGAAATGTCTTCAATAATTGAAAAATGTTTTATAGGAATATTATCGAAAGAATTTACGATTAATTGTCTGATATCTTTTGTGTATACTCAGGGAGCAGAAAAATTATTGGAAACTTCATTATGCCAGATGGAAGACGAATTCATGTTAGAAATACTTTCTAAAATTCCGTTTTCTTTACAGTTGCTAGATGTGATAAATCAGGTATTAGATGATGATACTGCGTACTGGGAAAAAGGAGCTATGCCATATAGCTGTTATGACGCCGAAGAGTTAAAAATAATTGTAGAAAAACTTGTTGTATGTAAGCGATATGTGACAGCTGTTAATATTATTGGACATTCGGAGTGTGAAGCAGTCATTAATGCAGAATGTATATATAAGTTAATGAAACTTGCAGGAACAGAGGAATCAATAGGGGTGGAAACGCTTGATGATTACGCAGTTCAAAAGATTATTGGTTGGTTTCAACAGCAAGAGGATATAGATTTAGAATTACGCAGTGATATTGAATTCATTTATTTACCAATGTTAGACGAGTATTCGGAAGTCAGACCTTGCGCATTAAACACAAGATTAAGTCTTGAGCCGGAATATTTTTGCAGTTTGATTGAGCTGTTTTATAAGGAAAGAAATGGTGAAAAACGGAAAATAGAGTTGAATAAAAGCTTGAGTGATAGATTGTATGAGATACTATTTCAATTTAAAGTTACACCTGGGATTGATTGGAATGGTAATTTTGATGCAAAACGATTTGATTATTGGATGAAGACTGTAAAAACATGGAGCAGGGATAATGATCGATATGAAGTGGCAATGCATACGGTTGGTTCGGGATTGTCATATGCGGAATTAGATGAGGACAAGCTTCCCCAAACGGCAATTATTGAAGAACTTAACAGAGTAGAGAATGAAGAACTGCGTCGTGGTTATTATTTGGGCATAATTAACCAAAGAGGAGTACACTGGATTGATCCGGAAGGAAAACCAGAGCTTGAATTAGCTGAAGATTATGAAAATAGAGCAAATATTGCAGAGTCAAGAGGATATTCCAGGTATGCAGATATCTTAAGAGTTATTGCTGATGAATTCAAAAGAGAAGCAAAACGTAATATTTTAGAAGCAAGAAATGGAGATGATGAATAGGAAGTACTAGATAAAGTATACACTCAAGATTAAAAGGAAGGAAAAAGTGACTATTGAATAATATAGATATTTTTTCTGTTTTTGGAAAAATTGTTTTGGCATTAGGTGGTGCAGGAGCAATAATTGTTGCGGTATCAGGTTTTATTGCAAGATTATGGGCAAAGTGGTTTATGGAAAAACAGAAAAATAAATATCAAAAAGAAATAGAAGGTTATAAAAATGAACTTGCAGTAGAGTTGGCAAAGTGCCGGACGTTGAATGAGAAAATTTTGCATAAAGAAATTTTTATTTATGACGAGGAATTCAAAATATATAAAGAGATTATGCCAGGTTTTAGAAAAGCGAGCAAGAGTGTTTTGGACTATCTTGTTATAATAAAGTTATTGGTCGAAAAAAGAATCGAAGATACAACGGAAGGAAAAGAGAAGATTCAGAAGGCCTATGCTAGTGCCTATGAAATGACGTTTGCTTATTACGATTTAGTTATGGATGAGGGGATTTTTATTGAAGAACAAACATATGTAATGTTGATGAATTTCTTTGCACATTGTGAAAAGATCTTAAGAATAAATTTGAATCCAGAGAATTGGAAAGATATGAAATGGGATGAAATAATTGATAATCAGATTAATGAAGAAAATAAAATAACATGTCATTTGAGAAATAAGATTAGAAGTTGTTAGAAATAACGTAAATTCCGATAGAGGATAGGAATTATGGTTAAAAATAATATCGAATTAAAGTGCATAGAGTAAGAAAAAAATTAGGTGCAGATTGCAGAAGAGAGTGATAGTGCAAAGGCTTATGTTAATCGTATGATTAAGGAGAAAGATGGTGTGGTCAATAAGGATTTTGTGCAGGAGAAGAATCCGAAGATGCCTTGGACTACATCATTTCCGTAGACATATTTTCCGAGGGTGTGGACGTGCCGGAGATCAATCA
>JABLTS010014530.1_pt1 | contig 21742 bp, 23 predicted proteins | sample 7160081 | NCBI WGS metagenome assembly JABLTS01 (sample SAMN14651231, study PRJNA627086) | human gut metagenome | isolation source: feces | host: Homo sapiens | reverse complement strand
TGGGCCTCCTCCGCACGGTGTTCGTCCAGCTCCATGCCGTAGGTGTAGCAATTGTTGCCGTCGGCAAGCTGCCTGAGCGCCTTGCCGCAGCCGCAGCACGGGTCAAGCAGATTCGTCGTCACGCCCTCCGGGAATTGGATACCGCGCAGAATGTGCGTGATATTTTCCGGGTCTGTCGGGTAATAACCCATGCGGACATGGTTCATCAGCCGCCCAATGACCGCCGCGTTGACGGTGTCCGTTTGCGGCAGCGACTTTGCAAAGCTGGTCAGAACTTCATAGACAGGCTTGTACGCTCTGGACATGAGATCAAAGCGTCTCAGACCCATTTGGAGCTGCTCAGCCGTTTTGACAAGCATGGGCTCATCCAACTCCAGAAGATTCCGCTGTGCATCGCCGAGCGCCACAAGAAGCGCGTCCCGCGTTTTCTGCAATTCCAGATAGTACGCATACGCACGCTGCGGCTGTGCCGTGCGGTATTTCTCCACACCGGCGCGGCATTTCAGAAGGCGCTGGCTGCCGCGCAGAATGGCTTCTGCCGTCTGCCGAAGCTGCCCCAATGCGTAAAAGGAACATTTTGACTCCTTCTGCAATTCCTGTTCCATCCTGTGACCTCACGCCGCGGGCTGGATGCTCTCAGCCGCAAAGTCAAAGACCGGCGCGTTTTCCTCCGGCGTGCCGGGGAGAATGCGCAGTGTGTAGCCTTTGCTTCGCAGCAGCTTGAACGTGCCGATCATGCGCTGAAGCTCAAAGTCGTCCGCATCATTTGCATCGTTCTCGCAGGCGGCTTTTTCCGCCGCCTGCTGTGCAAGCACCTCCTGCACGATTTTTGCGATGTTGGCTTTCATTTCGGTATCTTCCGGCGTGTCAGAGGGTTCTTCCACCGGCGCTTCCGTGCGCGGCTTCTCAAACCGTCCCTGCGGACGGCTTGCCGTCAGGCGCAGCCAGAAGGTGCGCAGCATGGAAAGAAGCAGCGTCAGGAGCATCCCACGCGGATTCGGTGTCAGATGTACGATTTCATCCACGTCCGCTTCGCCGATCTCGCTGACCGCCACGGTCAGGCTGGGAGCCTTGACATAGTTAGCGGAGAAGAAACGGGAAACGGCGGCGCTTTCCGAGATCATGGCCTCATTGACGCTGACGCGCTGTGCCAGCAGTCTCCGGCAGATGACCGTACCGCATTCCAGTTCGGTCACATCCACGAAATCAGCGGAAACCTCACCGGCAGTAATAAAACCTCGGCCGGAAATATGCTTCGCTTTCAGAGCGTTCGTGACGTGCAGATGCCCGTGGACGATCACATCGTCCGTGACAAGCGTTTCATAGTTGTAAGTCGCACCGGCGGGGATATAGACTGTTTTCATGTTCAAAATTCCTTTCTCTTTTACGCTGCCTTCTGTTCTTCCTTGAGCCGTACCGGGAGGACGATGGCGGAGCTGTTGCCTGCAATGAGCAAGATCGCGCCCAGTGGGCTGGTCAGCCGCATTGTCACCAGTTCCTGCTTTTCAAACTGCGTGAGCGCATCCAGCATGAATCTTGCGTCAAAGCCAAAGATGATGCTGCTTTCTGTGCTGATGGAAACCGCCGCTTTGTAGAGGCAGTCCTTCGCACGCAAGTTCAGCAAGCCATTCTCAAACCGGACATAAGGCTTGTCTGCCTTTCCGACGCAGGCCAGCAGATATTTCAGGGCCTGCACGAAGTCTTTCCGATGGAAGCAGAATTCCTCATTCCACTTCTGCGGAACGATGTTCTCATAAATAAGAGGTGTGGCATTCGGAACACAGTGCGCCGTCAATCGGATCCATTCATTTCGGAATGTGACACATCTCTCGTTTACGTCGATCTGAATATCCGTATTTCCAAACACTTTGAGATGCTCCAGTGCCGGAACAGCGACTGTAAACGGCTTTTCAACACGCAGTCCACCATCATCACAGCAGGCTGCGCGATGTCCTTCCACCGCCCAGATATGCTTGTTCTGGAACAAAACGCCCTGATACTCCGGTCTGGTGCTGCGCAGATCTACGGCATACTTTACCTGCTTGACGCATTTGAGAATGTTTGCCGCGTTTGCCGTATAGCTTTGCTTGGCTTCAAACTCCGGCCATGTGGGGCATTCCTCAGCTTCATAAACCGGGAACTTGCCGCCCTTGTCTCCGCAGCGCATGGTTATGATCTGTGATTTCCTTTGGCCGGACAGCTCCAGTTCCAGTTGGCCCGTAAAGTAACGGCACACCTTCTGGATACCGGCACTGTTCCAAAATACGAACGCAAAGTCGTCGCCGCTCGCGGGGATCGTCACGGACAGCCATGTACCAAAGTCCGTTGCAGAGAGCGTACAGTGATCCGCTGTAAATTCCACCTTGATCTCCTGCAGGACTTTGACCGGACTTTTTGCCGGAACATCCATCAGGGCTGTCATCGCTTTATAAAAGGCTGCTGCGTTTACGGAACTTCTCATGCTGCTTTCCTCCTTGTTTTTTGTAGGGTGGCACGCATATTGACAGAACCCGTTGCAAACGTGATCTGCCGCACGCGCGTTTCTCCGACGGTCAGGATGTTGTAGATCATGTCCACGACGGCGGTGGCCGCTGTAATGTTGGCGGCGATGCTCTGCGGCGCGGAAACAGACGCCTCGGCGCAGCTCAGCTCCGTCGGGAATTTGTCTGTGTCCTGCAAAACCTCCGGGAATGCCGCTCCGACGGGCCGGTAAAACGTGCGCCCGCCGCTGCGGATGCCGCAGACGATCTGCCCGGTGTGCATCCCGTTGCCGCTGTCGATGTAGATAAGATCATCCAGCTTGTAAAAGACTTCGTGGCAGAGCTTTCGGCTTTTGTTGTTGTCCACCGCGCCGATGAGGATCACCAGCTCTTTGACGGTTGGTGAATGCCAGTACGGCCCGGTCGGGAACGTCCGCGCTTGCAGCATGGAAAAAAGCCGCTCGCCGGACTCGATAAATTCCGGCACATACTCCGTTTCCATGCCGAACACGGAGGAATACCGCTCGGCCAGCACCTTTGCCTTGTTTTCACCAAGGTCAGCCGGTGTAAAGTTCTGGCGAACGAGATTCTTTTCCTCTACAATGTCTCCATCACAGATGATAAAGCGGACGGGCCGTTCCAGTGCGTACAAAAGCCGGTACAGATGCGGTGCAATATGCCCGCCGGTGCCTCCGGCTCCCAGCATGACGATCTTTACGGGCCGGTTTTCTGCAAACTTCATTCCGCACCTCCTAACAGTCCTCCCAGAAACGAGCGAAAGCCCGCAAAAGGTGCGGACGGCGGTTCGGGGAGTTCTGGGAGCTGATGGACGACCTTGCCGCTCCATTCCGTGGGGAAGCTGCCATCCAGCCCTTCGAGCACCAAGCTTGGTTCAATGGGGACGAAGCTGCCGCCGCAGGAAATGCGGGCGGAGATCTCCGGGAAGAAGCGATCCAGACGGCCGATCACGAGATACAGCCGCGTGCCGCGTTCATCCATGTCGTCGATGGCAGAAAAGACCGCCTTCATGCTGTTGTGCGAGTGAATGTCCGCGTAGTACAGATATCGCGTATCGTCCGGAAGGTCTTCATCCGTCAGCCGAACCGTGACACGATCCTTGGTAACGCGCTGCTTCGGCACGAACGGGATGAATTTCTGATCTTTCCGATCCCAGTAGATACGGACAAGGGCTTCAAACTCCGCGCCCGATTCCATCTGACTTCTGAAAAAGCCTATGATGGAGCGCAGCAGCTCCTGCGGGATGCGAGGAAGAGCCGGGCGAAAGCCGGCTCTTACCTCTGAAAATTCCGTGATCTTGTGCTTGGGCGCGATAAACTCGCCGAGCTCGCTCCGGCGCATCTCATACGTCTGCCCGTCCCGCGAGGGGATGAGGCAGATGACCTTGTTGGACGCGCGTGCGGCCTCCAGCGTCGGGAATACGCCCTTGTAGTCTGCGATGCCCTTCTTCTGCATCCGGATCTGCGGCTTCACGACGCACTCCGGATCCTTGACCTTGCCTTTTTTCAGGCTGTCCAGGAACGCTTTGGACTTCTCGATCTCCGCTTTCATGGCCGCGATGGTGTCCGTCTTGGGCGCGGGAACGGTCTTCGTAACATCTCCGTACCGTACCTGCCATGTGACAGCCGACGCATCCTCCAATTCAGGGAAATCATCCGCTTTCTGGATACGCAGGGCCTCGAAGGTCATGCTGGCGTCCGTGATCTGCTCTCTGGCGCCGCCGTACTGAAAAACGGGCGGCTTGTCAAAGAGCGACAGTTGTGTTTGGGGTCTTGGCGCAATGCTTTTGACCGGGGCTGCTTCTGGGATGGGGTCACTTTCTGCGCTTGTAAACGCTGAAAAGAGTTCCAGAGGCTGTTTTTCTTTTGCCGGTGCTTCCTGCGTCTTTGCGGGAAGTGTCTGTTCCGGCTCGGGCTGTGATTCTGCCGTCTCCGTCTGAACCTGTTCCGGATCAAACTGGGGCTTGACTTCTTCTGCCAACGTTGGCGCGGGAGGAGGCGGCGCGGGTTCATCCAAACTGCTGCCGAAGATCTTATCTACGTCAAACTCCTCATCATCGCCCAGTAAGGCAAAGCCGTCAAATACGTTTTCTGTGCCTGTCATGCTGTGTCTCCTTTCATTTTTTGTGTCCGGACGCAAAAAGACCGCAACTGCCAAACGGCAATTACGGTCTTATGAGTCCATTATTTCATTCCATGTCCTGCGCGCGGAACCGGGGGCATACCTGTCCCCAAGTCTTCACCTCCGCCCTGAAATAGCTCCGCCCTTGATCTGCTCTGACCTGGAATACAGCTTTATTGTAGCGCAGCGGCAGATGGATATAAACTTGCGGATATTTCAGGAGAACGAATGTCTTAACTTGCCTGTCCGTCTACAATATGCTATGATATGCAGGTGCGCGAAAGGAGGGCGGCAGGTATGCAGTATTCTATTGAGGAATCCGCGCTTATTGGCGGCCTGATCACAGAATATTTCTCAAGAGCAAGTGTTTCTGACTCCGTGCGTCTGGCATACCGACAGGTGTACCAGCACTTGATGGATGGTCATTTGACGCAGGACGATTTGGGTCGGATTCAAGCGGCACTGGACTTCCTGCTCCCGGTCTTTCCCACTGAACGCGAAGCACAGAAAACCTTCCGCGCAGCGCTTCTGAAAACAAAAGCCATGCTAAAAAGTAAAGCATAAAGCAAGAAGCAGACGATGCTTGTCTGCTTCTTGTGTGTTATAGATTGCAAATTTTTTCGCTTTGAGAAAAATGGCTAAAACAAATCGCTGTGCGTTCCTGTTCGGATCAACTGTAAGACTAGGATCTCATGTCTGACCCGGTAGACCAACAGCCAGTCGGGTTGAATATGGCACTCACGCATCCCCTTATAATTACGGGAATTTGTCAGCGCATGATCTCGATACTCAGCTGGAAGTGGCTGTTCGGCGCACAGCATTGTAATGACAGTCTCCAATTTCTTGGGGTCGCAGCCGCGTTTGACAGCCTGCTTATAGTCGCGCTTGAACTGCCCTGAAAACTCTGGTTTAAGCATTCAGCGCCTCCATCAGATCGGACACTGTATCAAACGGGCCATACATATTATCGTTTTCTGCGGCATCCATTGCGGCATAAGTGGTTTTGTTCGGTTCATCCAGACGCACATCGAACGGCAGACCGCGATACCGCAATGCCTGACGATAAAAGATCCCGGTCGCAGTGCTCAGATCCATTCCAAGCTCTGCAAAGAGAGCGGCGGCCTGTGCTGTCAATTCCGGTTCAATTTTCAGCGTTGTACCCTTCATAAAAACGCCTCCTTTCAGGCAGTCACATAATCAATTATACAGTACCTTTTTCTTTATTATAATAGTTTCAGGATAACTGTCAATCCTTTTTGCCAGTTTTACATACGCTGCGTAACCAGACCTCTTACGATCTCATCTTCGGTCAGCTCGCTGATCCGATAGATCTTCTGACAAAACGGCGTCAGGCTAAAATCCATGCCGGGATTGCCCGCGTCCAGCAGGATGCCGGTCACGGTGAATTTCCTGGCAGTCTGCTCTTTGCGGAGCGTTTCCAGATAGTCCTCCGGCAGCTCGCACAGTCCGTCGGTCAGAAAAACAATGTCGGCATTCTCAAAGCCAGCGTCCATGAGCTGGATCGCCTCATCCAAGGGCCGTTTGAAATTCGTGCCGCCGTCGAGGAATGTCTCGGCGGCATCGAGTTTATCCTGTACAGAATACTGTCCGGGCAGAAAAACGTCCACCTTGCACTCAGAAGAACCGGCAAAATGAACGAGCGCGAATTTGCGCCGGTTTTCTGCAGCAATATCCAGCAGTGTCAGCGCCACGGCTTTCCCCCATGCGGCGGCATCGCCGCGCGTGGAGCCGGATTCATCGAGGCAGCAGATGATGTCGCCCATGCCCTTATGGACAGGTTCACGTCTGCGGTACTGCTTGAGCCGCCGCTGCTGATACTTCTTCACGAAAAGCGGCAGCGTCTGCGGCGAGGCAAGCATAGCAAACTCCGAGCCAATGGCACGGGAGAGATCATTGCCCAGCTCCAGCGCGTAGGTTTCTCCACGCCCATAGGCGTAGCCGTTGCGCTTGCCTTGTGCGAAGATCTCCCGAAAGCGCCCAAGGTGCTTTGAAATCCCCAACAGCACGGAACTTTGCCGAACCTTTTGAAGAAGCTCGGTGTTCACCGCATTTTTCTCCATTGTGCCGGCGTCATCGCTCCACGCGCTGAGGATTGTTTGAACTTCCTTCGCCTTTTCCACGGCTGCGCCGACGGCGGCAGAAACGCTCTCAGATATAGCGGCTTTGTTTTGCCGCGCTGTGGTATCTACCATTTTTGCAACGGCTTCGGCCTGCTGCGTTTTGCTCTCGGCCTGATTCGCCGCATCGATCACTGCCTGTTCCAGCGTGGGGTTTTGCACAGAATCCCGCATCTGCTTCAAAAGCTCTGTGAGCTTCTGCTGTGCCTGATTCCGCGCGGCTTGCAGCTTTTCAAGCGTTTTCAGCGTACCGTCCTCGCCGCCAAGCTCCGACAGCAGTTTATCCAGCTGTGCGCCAATCTTTGCTGTAAACTCGGACGCGGCTTCGTAGGCGGGCAGCTCCCGGCCCTCGCAGATTGACTTGATCGTGGGATAGTCCGCATCTTCGGTCACATGGTCGAGCAATTTTACATTGAATTTCTGCGCCTCTGCCGTAAGCCTGTCTGTGTCGGTTCGCTTCGGAAACAGCGAGTAAAACGACTGAAAAATGTCTCTGGCCAGCGCAGGAAAGCTGTGCAGCTTAGATGCGGCTTCTTGCTGGATGTCTTCTAAACTCTCATCTCCTTCACTCAGATCGCGGTAAATGCAATCCTCCAGCTTGGAGCTTTGCAGAACGCGGTCTGTTTTCTGTGCTGCGGGCGTTCCGGCATACTGGAAATTGCCCCAGCGGGAATCCAGTACGCTTTGTATGGTACGAAAATATTGTTTCAATCAAAACCCTCCTATAAAGATAGCAAAAGGGAACGCAGCATAAGCACTGCGTTCCCTCGTTCTTGTTTCAGCAGAAGAACCGGATTCCTCTGCAAATCTCATTATGACCTTTTGAGCAATTCATCCATGCGCCCTTGTGAAAGTGCGGATGCGATGATCTCCTGATACTTCTGAATCTCTGCCTCAGAGAAGCCGGAAACATCTTCCCAGCGGTATCCCGGCAGAAAGCACGTCGCATAGTGAAAGCAATCCTTTGCGTCCGGCTTTTCTACATAAACCTTTACACTGCCATCGGCCAGAAGCTGAGAGTGTACGATCTCGGTCTGGTCATCCAGCGTCAGGAACGGATACATCATCTTCCGTCACCTCCTGCAAATGTTTCTACTGCTATTTTACCAGCATTTCGGAATTTATGCAATCAAAACATCCGTGCAGGCAGGGTATGCACTTAAAAGCCTCCGCCGAAGTTCGGCACAAAGCTGCCGGGCTGGGCGCTGCCAAAGTTGGGCGTAAAGCCGCCCGACTGCGCTGGCGCACCGAAGCCCTGCGTGGGTGCAGGGGCAGAACCGCCGTCGTCCTCCTTTTTGCTGTCGCCAAAATAGATGTTTTCCGCAAGAATTTCCGCCGTGCGGCGCTTGTTGCCTTCTTTGTCTTCCCAGTTCCGGATTTGCAGGCGGCCGGAAATGACGGCCATGCGTCCCTTCATAAAATACTTCGCCGCAAATTCAGCCGTGTTTCTCCACGCGACGACATCAAGAAAATCAGTTTCCTTTTTCCCGTCCTGCTGCGAAAAATCGCGGTCTACTGCCACGGAAAATGACGCAACGGAAACGCCGGAGGCCGTCTTGCGAAGCTCCGGATCGCGTGTGAGCCTGCCCATAACTACAATGTGATTCAGCATAAATTACCCTCCTTGAAAATTAGTCCTGTTTGGCTTTCATTTCTTCCAACTTCTTTTTTATCTCGGAAATTGTAAAGATGCCGTGAAGTTCCTTTCCTACTTTAGGATGCCGAAGCCTCACAGCCCACATGAACACCTTGCTGTTGAACTTTGATTCCGGCATACGCTCAATTTCATCTGAAGAGTAGCGGCGGTCTCGAATTTCCATATACCGAACACCGCTTTCTTCTTCGAAGAACGTATTCATTTCCGGAACCGTTGCTCTGATTTTAATTTGACTCTCCATTCCTCGACCTCCCAACAATTACTGTAATACTGCCAACTGTTCCAGCGGCGTGTAAGTAAAGCCAATAGATTCATGTGCTGCCTTGCTGATACGCTCCAGTTCGAAAAGAAGTCCGTCCGTAAGCGCCTTTTCGCTATCAGACGCAGCATTTGCAACCATCTCGGTCTGCATCTGGTAGAGCCGCACCAGCTCGCCGCGGAATTTACGGAGCGCGGCCTGCTTTGTGCGTACATTTTCCGCTGCACCGCAAGCGCTGTCGAAATCGTCCTTTGCGTCCTGTGCCATGGCGAGAAGGTCGCTGACCTTTTCCTGCATGGGGTTGACGCACAGGCGCTCCAACGTGCCGGTTACAAATTCGCGGTCACTCGGCTGCTGCCAGAAGTAATTCCGCAGCACCAGAAGATCCGTCGATGTGACCTCCGTATGTCCTTCCAGCCATGCTTTTGCCTGCGCAATGGAGAAGTAGCTGAGGAATTTTCGGTCGGACACGGGAATTTGTGTGCGCAGTGCACAAAGTACGTCGTCCATCAGGTCGTGGATGCTGTCCGGTACCTTGATGGCCGCGACTTCCTGCTGCATGGTGCGCAGCTCCTCCAGCGAGATCGTCGCATGGACTGCGCCGAACGAGCCGCCGAGCTTGTCTTTCAGGATCGCAAGTCGATGTGACTTCTCCGAAATATTTTCCGTGACGACCTTCAATTCCAGCCGGTCATAGAGCGCCGAGAGGATCTTTTCCTCCGGGTCATTGAAATTCGGAATCTCATTGGACGCGGCGAAAAAGGAGATCGTCGGGATGGGATAGGTCCGGCCTTCATTGGTGTATTTTCGCTCGTTGAGCGCCGTCAGGAGCGCGTTCAGAACGCCGTCATTGCATTTGAAGATCTCATCCAGCAACACAATGTCGGCCTCCGGAATTTTGCCTGCGGTCTGCACGACCGGTTCGCACGGATGCAGCGCGGCAACGGCTTTGCGGTAGGCGTCCAGCTTGCCGCTGATCTCCGCCAGCTTCTCGAATGTCGCCGTCTCGTTTTTCATCTTCGGCAGACCATTCAGGAAGCTCTGCAACTCAAAGCGAAGATTCTGGTAGATGCCGTCGCCCTCGAATGCAGATTCCGGCACGGAGCCGGGGATCAGGCTGGAAAGATCGAGTCGTCCGAAAAGCTGTTCTTCGTCCGTCTGCTTGGAAAGGAGCCGTTCAAATTGCTTCGCGCCTGTGATGCGGCTGCGGAAAGCGTTGATCGCGTAGCTCTTGGCCTGACCGGGATCGCCCAGGATAAACAGGTTCTTCCGCGTCAGGAGCGCAATGGCAATCAGCTCGACCAGTTCTTCACGCTCGGCAACAAAGGCATTTACATCGGCCATAACAGCCAGCATTTTATCTCGTAAACTCATGCGGCAGCCCTCATACGGTAGGCGTCCAGCGAGATCACATTGCTGTGCGCTGTTTTCTGCAGCTCCATGCGGAGCTGCGCGAAGATATGCTGCTCCAGATTGCCTTTTTCCGGGTCATACGACATGACCGCCCGGATGAGCCGCAGCGCAAGTTGCTGGTACACGTCATCCGTGTCCAGCTTTGCCGCGCGGATGAGCGCACGGTTCTGCTTCATGACAGCCTTGATGCACCACAGATGGTTTTCCACGATGGCGTTTCTCTGAGAAATGGTGAAATTGTTTTTCATGGTCTTTCTCCTTTGTATTTGGGGAGGTGAGCGCCTCCATGTGTGTTTTGTCAGGCGGATGCCTTTTTCTGTTCTCTGCGGTTCTGTCTGGCGCGTTCAGCGTCAAACGTCGGGGTCGGGACAAAGCCGTCCAGCGTCTTATAGAGGATGACGGACTGTACGCCGTCAAACACCTCCACGACCTGATGCAGCCCCAGATGCACATTCAAAAGCTCTTCCACAGGTGTTGTGCGAATCTGCTTTTGGAACGCATATGCGTCCAGATCAAGCTGCCGCACCTCGGAGAGCGTGTATCTGGATGCCGTGGGGCTGATCTCCCGCCCGAGAGATTTGCAGAGATTTTCGTGCATGAGCCAGCTTTCCGTGCTGGCAAAATCATAGATGCGCAAAAGGCTCGGCCGGATGCGCTTTTTGCACCAGTCCGGAACGCGCAGCATATTGTGCCAGCGCTTCAAAAGACGCGGCTTTTTCTTCTTCGTGCAGTAGGATTCTCCAAACTGCACCACCACGCCGCCGAGCTGACCGGGGTTCTGCCCCTTGTACTCGAAAACGTGGTCGCAGTCTGTGCATACGGGAACCTTGGGCCGGATCTTCATACGATATTCTCCTTACTTTTTATCCATTTTGGCCCGGCAGAGGTCGATCACGCGCTGGCAGGTATCAATTTCAAACCCGCCGATGTGCGTTTCTTCCTCTGAGAGCTTTAATTCTCGTGCCAGCCATTGATAGGCTTTCGTCCGGCTGATATGCTGCTTCTGCCAGTAAGCGTCGAACACCTGATGGGCTTCGATGCGCTTGAGCCGCAGAATTTCATTCGCCACATCGCCGAGCGGCCGCGTGGTACCCTTGTGGCAGCCGACGCGGGCGTTGCAGTTCTGGCACTGATACAGATATTCGTTCTGCATTCCAAGCCGTTCCGTCGAGCTGCCATAGACATCAGCAGCGGGAACGAGCCGGATGATCCCGCCGCAGTAGCGGCAGATGGTCGGTTTCTTCAAATAGGCGTGTCCTCCTTTTTTATGCCGCCTCCTTGCGCGGCTTTTTTGTCTTTTGTGGCTTTACTTCAATGGCTTTCGGTTCACGCACCGCCATCTGGAAGCAGACAAGCTCGTCTGTTTTGAGAAGCAGCGCACTGTGCTGCACGACCTCCAGCATGAGCGTTCCGTTCAGCGCCTTCAGGCACTCCATAAGCTGTATCGGGTTGTACCAGTACACGCCCACAGGCTCGCCGCTCAGCGCAACCACGTCCATAGCTGTCTCCGAAACACCGTATTCGCTTTCACAGCGCACAGTCAGCCGGCTTCCTGCAAAGGACAGGGAAAACCGGTTCTGCGTGCCGGTGACACTCAGGGTCTGCGAAATAGCATCACGGAGCAGAGCGCTGTCGGTCAGGACAGTAAACTGCTGCTTCAGATTGGACAGCACCTGCGACACGGCAAGATATGGTCCTTCCATAATTCGCGCGGCGAACGAGAAGTTCTCTTTCGTGAACACAATGGTTTTTCCGGTCGTACCGCCCTGCAATTTCTCGCGGTTGTCCACCAGCGCCGCCAGCTTCTCCAGAGAGGCGGCCGGGATCAGAAAACTGATATTCCCGCGGCTCTCACGGTCGCCCTTGGCGGACGCAATGCGGAAGCTGTCCGTGCTGACCGCCTGCAGGCCATCCGCGCCGAAGATCAGGTTCACGCATTTGAGCATGGGGCGCGTCGTATCCTCAGAAACGGCAAACGCCGTTCGTTTGGTAAGCGAAGGAATTCCGCTCACAGGCACGGTCGCCGCCGGGCAGGGAATTTCCATGCGCGGGTACTGTGCCGCGTCCATGACGGGAATGGCGTATTCCGCGTTCCCGGAGGAAACAACGAGCTTTCCGTTTTTCATCTGGAAAGTCACGCGCTCGCCATCCAGCAGGCGCAGCATTCCAGAGAGAAGCGGTGCTTTTACGACAACGCTTCCTTCGCTTTCAATCTGCGCAGGGAGCTGCTGCTCCAACGCGATCTCCAGATTCCCGGACGCAACGGTGAGTGTGTCCTGCTCGGCCTGCAAATACGCGCATTGCAGAATTTCAATCGTGGAAACCCTCGGCGCAATGCGCTCGGCGTTCTGCGCCGCGGCAAGCAGTTCTGTTCGGTTGACGGTAAATTTCATAGCACCCTCCTTTTTTACGCAACGGAATCAAATAGACTCAGCTGGTTTTCCACCTGCTGCGTTTTCTTCGTTCGTTTGGCTTTCTGCTGTTCCAGCTGCACCATGGCGGCTTGCAGCTTTTCCTCCTGCTCTGCCGTAGGCGCACGCTTCGGCGGTTCAATGCTTGCCGGCACGGTTTCCGGCGGCAAAGACTTTTCTCCGGCAGATACTTCCGGCATCTCGCGGTCAGGATTCTCAAACGCCATCTTCTTGAACGCTGCCGCGATATCCTCCACATTGTCGCGGATACCGAGCATCAGCTCCTTCGCCATCTGCGAGGTCATGTCCTGCACATCGCTCATTGCGGCAAGTCCTTCCTCGGAGAAGTTTCCTTCGATGAGTCCGGCGACCGCCAGCTTCGAGGCCATGAGCTTCAGGCATTTCTGCTGCATGGTGTCCTCGTAGTAGAGCATATAGACCTTGACCGCAGGCGCTTTCTGGTTGATGCGCCAGCTTCGGCGCGACGCCTGTCGCAGCGTAAAGAGCTTATAGCCCATACTGTAGAACACCAGCGTGGTAAAGGCGTTGAGGTCTAAGCCTGTTTCCACCAGAGATGGATTTACGATCAGCACCTGCATTCCGGCAGCCAGCTTCTTCTGCACCCAGTCCTCACGGTCAGTGGTCTTGATCTTGTCAGTCAAGATTTCCGTGCGATAGCCTTCGTCCGCCAGCAGCTTTTTGAGCTTCTGCTGCGAATCTGTGCGCACCCAGCTTGTGTAGATGAGCGCACGCTCGCCGTTCTGAATAGCGGCTTTTACGATCTCCAGCGTCCGCTGTTCCTTTTCTCCGAGCGTATCCGCATCCCCGATGTTCTCAGGTTCGACGATGGGTACATCGCTGTCGGGGTAGAGAATGGGCTTCTGGTCATACGGCTGATCCGGATAGACAGTCAACAGATTCAGATACGCGGAAAGAATCTTCTGTGCTGCGCGGCGGTCTGAACGTAAAACCTGTACAAGCTTATGCTCGATCCGCTTGTACTCCGTCTCTACCGCTTCGTCCATCTCACAGGCAATGGGAATTTCTTCGTAGCTGGGGAGTGCCTTGCCCATGTCGGACAGCGACAAAAACGCCGTTTTTTCCAGCAGGAACCGCGAAAACACCAGCGGCGAAACGCCCGGAAGCTGGCGCGTCCGAACGCCGCTTTTCTGCGATCTGCGCTTTGCGGCATAGCTTTCATCGGCTTCGGTGTAGGTTGTTTCCACAACGCCATACTCCGTATTGAACAGCGCGGGCTTTTCATGCGGCTTTCCGTCCGCCAGCATCAGCTGCGCCGACGTGCGGTAAAGCAGATGAAAAATGCCGGAGCTGTAGCCGTTGATGAGCGTGGCCGTCATGCCGATGACCTTTTTTGCCGTGCCAAACAGCTCTGCCATGGCATCGCCCTGTCCGCTGTCGTTGTTGTACTCGTGCAGCTCATCCACGATGAGACCGTCGAGCCTGCCGCGGTACCGCTTCTTGATGTACGAGCTGAGCGGATACCGCCGGCACGCGCCGCGCGTCGGGAAATACCCGTCCGGGTTCTCGTGAAGCGACAGCAACGCATCCAGCGCGGCAGGGTTATTCGTCTTCTGCATTGCATGGACTGCCAGCTTCCGATGCACCCAGCCGTATTCCGGAATCTTGACCCACGGAGAAGGTACGCTTGGATTTACCGCTGTCCACAAGGGACCGTCGCAACTCATACATTGATGATTGCGCCGGTTCTCCATGCGGAACGCCTCCGGTTTTGCAGTCGTCCAGCCGTCCTCTTCATCGCTGCTTGGCAGCTCTATGATTTCTCCGCAGCTGGGGCAGCGGAACGCGCCTTTCCGCGCGTCAAACAGGACAGCCGGGCGTCGCATATAGCCGTCTCTGGCTTTTTCCTTGCTGATAACGGCGCAGATGCTTTTGTCGCCCTGCCGGTACTGCGCGTACAGGCTGTCCAGCTCCGCAATGCTGCGGACAATGACGCCCACGGTATCCGGCAGTGTTTCGGCAATTTCACGCACCCACTTCTTTGCGACGTGCGACGGACAAAGAATGATGTTGAACGTCTTTTTCCGTTTCTGCGCCTGATACGCCGCCAGCGCGGTCGCGCCGATCTTCGTCTTGCCGCTGCCGCACTCAGCCACAATGAACGCGGATTTTCCCTCCGAGAGCTTGCGCTTGACCGATTCCGCGACAGCAAGCTGCGCCGGGTAAAGGCTGTAGCCTGCGTGTGCGCGGATATAGTCGTTGATGCGCAGAACCTCCGGGGAAAGCTGCTCCGCGGCAGGGTCAAACAACGGTTGGAATTGCTCTCGGATACGCTCTGCGACGGTCACGCCGAACGCGCTTAGATAGCTGGTGACGGAATGGACGTCGTCAAAGCCGTGTGGGGCTTGAACCGTTCCGGGGATATGAATTGCGCCGGTTTTCAAGCCCTCCTCCAGCACCTTGACGATGTTGGCATCGTCCTTTTTGCACAGCAGCAGCCACGCCTCCAGCCGTTCCCGGATGGAGATGACGCGCAGCGGCTTGAGAAACCTGCGCCGCTGCAATTCGTCCAGAACGTAGTCCTGAAACTCCGGGATGAGCGGCACAGCCGTTTTCCGGTCTAACGCTTCAAACAGCGCCCGCCGGTCTCCGGCCGGACAAAAAAGAACGCACTTTCTCGGTGGCAGCTCTACATTCGTCTGTCCGTCCGCCTGTGCTTCTTCATCCTTTTTTGCCGCAGTGTCCTCATCATCCAGCGAGAGGATGGTCGCCTCGGCATAAATTCCGTCGTGACTCAGATGGCATTCATACTTCTTGGGCTCGCAGGAAAGCGTTGCTGCTTCACCGGCGATTTCTGCCTCCAGCGTTGCACCGGCATAGATCGCGTCCGCCATGGCGCGCACCATCTCCGGATACCCGCCAAAGCGGATGGCCCGAAGACGCTGCTCGCGTCCGTCCGGTTCAAGAATGAGCGTGTCCGCATACGCGCTGAGACGGATCTCCTGCTTGGGATTGTAGTAGCTGATTGGCATTAACCGGCTTTTCTCTGGCATTCATGGTTTCACTCCTTCCATCGTTTTTGGACGCAAAAAGGCCGTAACTGCCAAGCGGCAATTACGGTCTTACTGGTCCTGTTGTATTTTGGTATTCACTGGCCTGCGCGCGGAACCGGGGCATACCTGTCCCCAAGTTTTCACCTCCGCCCTGAAATTGCTCCGCCCTTAATCTGCTCTGACCTGAATACAGATTGATTGTAGCGCAGCGGCAGGCGGGTGTAAACTTGCGGATTACGCAAGTGGTGTATTGTTTGGCCGCTTTCTCCGGGCAGCGCGGCGAATCCAGCTGGCGGCCCTGCGCTGCTCTGTATCATCATAATAGGCGATCATGTCCGACGCCGATGCAAGATAGCACAGCTTCCGCGTCAACCCGATCCGTCCGGGCCAGAGCCAGCAGCCCTGCGGGTACAGAGTGTGCAGATAGTCAAGCTCCGGATCTGCCGGCGTCTCTTTTCGCGGCCCGCACAGGATCACCGTATAGTCCAGCAGCGGATAGTCCTGCTGCAAGCGCCGGATCACGCGGAGCGCAAGCCGTTCAAACGGGCCGAAATAGCCCATGACAAACGCGGAGACGTGCCGTTCCTCAATCAGCACACGAAGCCGGTCTTCCAGATGGCCTTCCGCCAGATTCCCAATCGTCCGGTCTCCGATCAGCGCACAGATCATAGCCGCTCCTCTCCCATCCTGACTTCATCCCATGTTCTGAATGTCTATTATAAAGCATATATGCCGTATATTTTAGCGAATTGCATAATATAATTATATAACGCTCTATAAATAAGTCAATCGCTTTATAGGTAAAGCTGAACTGAAATGCCGCAGCTTCTATAATTTTTATGGAAAGGCGGCGTTACTATGAGCAAAGACGAAATCAGTTTCAAGAATCGGGACAGGTTCATCCAGATGGGCATCGCGATCTCCTCCCTGCGGAAGATGCGCGGGATGTCGCAGGAGCAGTTGGCAGAAAAGGCAAGCATCAGTCGTTCCCACCTGAGCGCGATTGAAGCGCCGAATATGGTCCGCGCGTTCTCCATGGAAGCGTTCTTCAACATTGCCGACGCGCTTGATGTAACGCCGGAGGAGCTGATCCAGATCGCATTCTTGCAGGATAAGATTTTGAAGCGGAAGAATCAAGAGAAATAATAAATTCTCTTGCAGCGGCCTGTGTATTTTCTTGAGGGTTTTATACGCATACAAATGTATGGAGGAAAGCATATGTTCTGTTGTGATTATGATGCGCTTACGACCTATGAACCTGGTTCTTTCTGCTCTCAACATAGGACGGATCTGACCGGAAGAATTGAAAGAGTAAATCTGAACGCGATAACAGATATGGACGATCTGAATAGCTTTCTCAATCAATCTTATGAGTCCTATATAACGACAGCTCCCCTGATTTTGTATCGCGCATTTGGCGCGGTTAAAAAGGATTCCGGTAAAATCGCGGGAGCGTGGGCAACAGGCCGGTTTATTTCAACAGAGTTTGCCGAGTCTATGATCGATGTGAAAAACAGGCTGGCGCTGGCACCAGAGTGGTTTAACACAAAAATGTATGAGGAAAAAATGCTCGTTCCTGCCGGGACAGAATTTTATCTTGGAATCGTTGCGCCGGTGAAAATGAAAAGTGGAACGATACTCTCTGGTGGCGCACAGCAAATTCTTTTAACTGAGCGATGCAAAAAGGAATGGGTTCTTGGCTGCCGACGCATTACGTCCAGACAAATCACGCATGTGCCAAAATACAAATTGGCAGATATTCCGGACGAGGTCGAGAAAAAAGACCTATATCCCGTAATTTGTCCGGTATGTGGTTCAGCAAATATTGTGACACTCAGCGAGAACGAGCAATTCTCCATCCGAGGCTGCAAAGGAAATACCTATACGATGAAGCACCACTGCTTGGACGCGGATTGTGAATACTATTGGTAGCAACACAGGAGAGGGGGCCTTTTCGTCCAGTTTTCGTCTAGTTACAATAAAATCATTGAAATAGATGGGCGAATCAGCTATACTACACTATATAAATCACTCGAATTATGGTGGTCAGTATGGCACATTATAGATTGTATCTTGATGAGAGCGAAACACGCAATGCTTCTGGATCGTCCTTTTTTGTTGTCGGTGGCGTTATTCTGAATGCCAGTAGTGAGGTTGCTGTTGCACAAGAGTTAAATGCGCTCAAATTAAGCCTGTGGGCAGGAGATCAACAGGCAACGACCCATATTTTACATGAAAAAGAAATTACAGAAGCAAACAAGTCCGGCCGTTCAAATGATCCATGTTATACTATATTCAGAGCAAATGGAACGGTAGAAAAACTATATGCCGGTCTGTCAAAACTTATTAAAATGCACTCTATTACAACAATGGGGGTTTGTGTTAATAGTGATGAGTTGTCTCGTCTATATCCTGGTGAAACAAACCCGAAGCTAACCATTGCATTGCAAATGCTCCTTGAAAATTACTGCCATTTTCTAAAGCATAATACGGCGACTGGAGACATCTGTTATGAATCACTCCAAGAACCGGGAAATCAGCCACTTAGGCAGCGGTTTTATGAACTTGAAGCCCTTGGAACAATGTATTACACCCCTCACTTTTTTCAAACACATATTGGAGATATTGAGTTTTGCGGAAAGAATGAAAATCTTGCCGGACTACAACTTGCCGATTTCATTCCAAACACAATGGCACGTTCAGCAGCGAGAATGCCACCCAAACACGATTCGTTTAAGCAGACCGTATTAAGGCAGGCATATAATGGCGGAGTTGGACTGCGCGATAAATACGGGTTCAAAGTAATTCCTCAAAGATACTCCGTACCATAAATTTGGGGGCTTGACAATGGACGTTCAATCATATAATATAAGCATGGTAGGATTGGGAGGGCAAGTTGCTCGATGAACTTCGGTATACGTTTATGGCGAAATGAGTTTGCTTATTTCGTTGTATGAAGCCCATAATCAAACTTACTGCCATTGCCGTCTCGTTTTATAACGAGACGGCATTCTTTTGCCCATATCAACGTAAAGCACTTATTTACCAACGATTTTTCCAAAAATCTGCTTCTTCCCCTCGTCATACCGCTGGATCACGATCATGACGGTATCGCCGGTTTTGAAGTCCGAGTCCTCGTAATGGAATGAATACCGACACATGGCGACAGCGCCGTCTGGGAGGTTGCAGAACACGCCGCCGGCGTACTTGCCCGCGATGATTGCTCTACGGCGGCAGCCGACGGGGTGGCGCAGGCTGGCTTCGTCGAAGGGGTTGGGAATGGTCTCCTTGACGGAGATCTCCAAGCGGCCTGCCTTGCGGTCAAACTGCTTGACCACGCAGGTCAGCTCATCGCCCGGATGATACTGTTCCCGCAGGTCTGGAATAGCCGCATAGCTCATATCGCGCTGCGAAAGGTTCACGTCGTAGCCATAACACTCGACCAGACACCGGCGCGGGCCGACGGCCAGCACATGGCACGGCACACGGCTGCCCGGCTGGTGGAGCGGCTGCGCGGAGAAGAAATAGCGCCGCGAATGAAGCGCCAGACGGCGGGAGCCGATGGCAAAGCCCGCTTCACGATCCACATGCGTAATGACAAAATCGATCTGAGCGCCCGGCATGTTCCGCAGAACGAACGCCGGGCGTTCGTCATTTTCTGCCCACATTTCCGTTTCGGGGATCAGAATGCGGGCGCGGAACGGCACAATGACCGCACAGTACATCCGCTTGGTCTCGACCTGACCGGTCTGTGCGCTGCGCACGGTCATGGAGTGCGGATCGACGCCGATGATCGTGCCGCGCATGACGCTTCGGCTGCGGAAGGAGGCATAAATTGTGTTCCACTCCTGCCGCTGCTCCGGCGAGAGATCCTGATCGAGCGCACGGAAGTCCAGATTGTAGAAGGATTTCTTCTCCGGTTCGGAAGATTCAGATTTTTCTGCCGCTGCGGGCACGTCGTCCTCTCCATAGGGTTGTACAGGTTCTGTGATTGCAGGTTCTTCGACCTGCGGTTCCACTGTGGGCTGTTCCATGATGGCCTTTTCTTCGGTTTCAGTAATTTCCGGCTGCACGGTTTCTCCCTGCAGCACTTCGGGTTCGGCTTTCTTTCTGGGCATATGTAGTTCCTCCTTAAAATTATTTTCTGGCAAAAAAGCGGTGTGTGCCGTTTTCTTGCCGGATCGCAAAAATAACGTGTCTGGTGTACGAAAATGCTTCTGGTCGGATGCTATCAGGCAGCAGAGCAATGATCTTTTTGTCCTGCTGGATCTCATGCTCCGGCGGCGGATCACTGCCGGACACGATGACAAACTGCTTAAAGTTGGGTTCTCCAAGCGAGAAGCGGAGCAGGATATGTTGATCCACAGCATAAAAAGCCTCCGGCTGCGCTGCGGACAACTCCAGCATCACGTCAATAGCTTCTATTCGCTGCGGAAGTGCCTTTTTGCCGTATTGACTGACGATACTGTCGGATATTTGCAGCAGTCCGCCCATCTGCATCTGTCGGATACAAGCACTGGTCACGCGCAAGGCATCGTCGAGCGAAGAAAAGGAAAACGTCTTTTGCAGCAGCGCGGCAAGCTGCCGCTGCTCTGCGCAGCCGAGCTTTTCCAAGACCGCCAGCAAATACTTTTGCTGTTTCGTCAGCAGCATCAGCCTCGCCCCTTTCCCGGCGGCGAACGCAGCGAATTGAGGTACGGATCGACCAGCAGGTCACTCTCCGTTTCTGTGATGCAGTTGTAGATAGTTGACATAACGTATTTCGTAGAATCCCTGACCGGCACATTCCGGTTCGCGTGCAGCTTGATCTCTGCTTCCTGCAAAACGAAATAGTTCAGCCGGTGCAGCCGTGACCGTACCCTGCTTCGCGGCAGAACAGCCTGCCCGATGCGCAGGTTGTCCGAATAGAACAGCCGCTCTATGGCATTTTCAAAAACGCGCGCCACCTCCGGCTCGAAATACGAAAGCTCACAAGCATCCAGAATGCCCGTGAGCTCTTTTTCATCGTCCGCCAGTCCGTCCTCCGAAGGTACGGATGGACTGACATCTGAGAAAGCTATATCAGGTTGACTAAGATCAGTATTACTTGCGCCCGAATCCTGCGGTTCTGGAACATCAGGATCTGCGGTTCTAAAAGCGGGGATTTCGGGGTTCTGGGGCCGCGTATCCTGCGGTTCTTCCGTATCAAGAAACGCAGAATCCGCGGTTCTGGAACCGCATGATTCATACGATTCAGAGCAAAATGGTGCGCATTCATAGCCGGGATCGTCGATGGGCGTGACGCTGGCCAGATAGATCTGATTGGCGTCGCCGCGGCCGCAGCGCTTTTCCCATATCAGCTGAAGCTCTGCCAGCTTGCGGAACGCCGCCGTGACGCGCTGCTCACAGATGCGAAGCTCCTTCGCCAGCGCCTTGCGGGGAAAGATCACGAACACTTCGCCATCGTCATTTATCCAGCCGTTGCGCCGCGAGAGCTGAAAGCGGTTGAGAAGAAATGTATACGTCACTTTCGCATCCAGACTCATATCCGCATATCGCGGGTCGGAAAATAACCATCGCGGCATCTGCATGTGCCAGACGTTCTGTACGTCCGTCTGCCGCATAAGGCGGAAACTTGGATGCTCGGTCAGCTTGGCTGCTTTCATGGGGATTCCCTCCGATTTCTAATTGCATTGTATTGATAGTTGATAAAATGGCGCAGTTATGATAAAATAATGCCACAAGGATTTTATTTGCTTGGGAGGTGTAAGCATGATCACGATTCGGCCTGTATCAGATTTACGAAACAAGTTTACAGAGATCGAAGACTGCGTCAAAAGCGGCAAGCCTGTTTATCTCACCAAAAACGGCTATGGCTCCATGGTCGTTCTCAGCCTGGAGCAGTACGCCGCACTGACAGATGATATTGAACTGAAGCTGGATGAAGCGGATAAGGCTGCGGCCGCAGACCCCGTTCGTTATACGGAAGATGAAGTTTTTTCGAGAGTGAGGAGCCGCATCCATGAACGAAAAGCATTATAAGTTGCGCTTCCTCCCACTGTTTGAAGAAGACCTCAATGAAATCGTAGATTATATCACGCATCGTCTGAAAAACCCAATCGCCGCAGACGCATTGGTTTCTGATGTGCAGACGGCGATCCGGAACCGCCTTTCCTGCGCAGAAGCATTTGAACAGTATCACTCGGCAAAGGAGCGGCAGTATCCGTACTATCG
>JABLTS010003299.1_pt1 | contig 21742 bp, 20 predicted proteins | sample 7160081 | NCBI WGS metagenome assembly JABLTS01 (sample SAMN14651231, study PRJNA627086) | human gut metagenome | isolation source: feces | host: Homo sapiens | reverse complement strand
GCAAACGCCGCGACATTCGTCGCTTGAACGGATGGATATAAACGCCCCCTTCTTTTCAAGCGACTTCTGACGCTGCTTTTCCTCGGTCTGATACGCCATGGTTCGCATATTGTGCAGCCGGTCGGCGATCTTTATGAGAATGACGCGGATGTCCTTGGCCATTGCCATGAGCATCTTGCGCAGATTTTCCATCTGCTCGTCTTCCTTGCTGGTGTACTGCACGCGCGTGAGCTTCGTGACGCCCTCAACGATGTTGGCCACCGGCTCGCCGAACTGCTTTGCAATATCGCTGTGGGTAAGGTCGGTATCCTCAATAACATCGTGCAGAAGCGCTGCAACTATCGAGTCCTCGTCAAGACCCATATCGGCCGCTATATCCGCCGCCGCGACGCAGTGGGTGACATAGGGCGAGCCGTCCTTGCGAAGCTGCCCGGAATGGGCGAGCTTTGCCATGTTGTATGCCGCTTCTATTCTGCCCATATCCATATCCATGCCGCTGTCGGATATTTTTTTGCTGAGCGCGGCAAACATCTCGTCGGGATCAAGTTTTCTGTTTTCTGTTTCTGCCATTATGACCGTCTCGCTTTCAAGCGTTTTATAAGCTCCGAGCTTTCAAGATTTACCTTGGCGCTGCCGGACACCATTTTCGCGCCGAACACCGAACCGGGCTTTACCGTTTTCAGCAGTCCCAGCTCGCACAGCACCATCAGGCATATGCAGAACCGCTCCGGCTCTATCCCGTGCGGACACTGGCGTATAACGCCGTCAAGGTCGGCCGCTACCGAACCGCCCAGCGCCTGAAGTCTGCGCCAGGCCTTCACAAAGGCGCTGCGATCCGGGCAATAGGACGACGCCTCCGTCACGGGCAGCTCATCCTCGAGTATCATGCCGCACAGCGGCTTAGGATCGTGCAGGCGCATCGCTGTTATCTGAAGCTGCACGCTGCGGCGCAGGCGAAATTCGTTTATCTGCGGAGTAAAGGCAATATCCACCTTGTCGCCCGCTTTAAGGCCGAGATCGGCCTCCGAGTGCGAGAAAAAAACGCACTCAAGCTCCGCGCCCTTGTAGCCGACAGAAAGGCGCAGGTGCTTTCCGCCGCCGATCGGCGTTACCTTATCGAGCCTTGCGCCGAGGATACACATCGTTGGCTTCGGGTTTCCGCTGCCGTACGGCTCAAGGCGCGAGAGCGCGTCCACACCCTTCATGTCAAGAATTCCGGGGTCTGTTACGCAGATATCGCAGCACAGCGTCGGAAGCTCCGTAGGCTTGTTGTTTTCGTAATATTCGCTGAACGCGCGGCAGAACTGCCTGAGCTTATCGCGCTTTATATTAAGCCCGGCCGCAAGCGCGTGTCCGCCGAAGCCCTCGAGATATTCCGAGCATGCCGACAACGCGTCGAACAGATTAAAGCCGCCGTAGCTGCGGCACGAGCCCTTGCCCTTGTCGCCGTCGAGGCAGATCATGATCGTCGGCTTTGAATACTGCTCGGCAAGCTTGGAGGCGGCAATGCCGATAACGCCCTGATGCCATTTTTCGCTGGCAAGGACTATGGGCGTTGACGGCGTTTTTCCGTCCATCATGCCTGAAGCATCGTCCCATATCTCAGTCTCAAGATGCTGGCGGCGGCGGTTAAGCTCGCACAGCTCGCCGGCGAGGGTGCTTGCCTCCTTGGTGTCATGCGTCATCAGCAGCTTTCCCGCTACGGACACCTCGCCGAGGCGGCCTGCCGCATTCAGGCGAGGCGCGAGCGAAAATCCGATCGTAGAGGATGAAATTTTCTTTTCCGAAGCGCCGGACTCGCGCAGCAGCGCAGCAAGACCCGGGCGCGATGGATTGCCGAGCAGCTCAAGGCCGCGGCGGACAATATACCGGTTCTCTCCGGTAAGCGGAACAACGTCCGCGACCGTGCCGATGGCCGCGAGATCTGCATAGCGCTCGACTATAGGCTCGTTTTTGCCCTCGACCGCGCACACGAGCTTGAGAGCAACACCAACGCCGGCAAGATCCTTGTTCGTATAGCGGCAGTCATCCTGCTTTGGGTCAATGACCGCGATCGCATCGGGTATCGTCTGCTCGCGGCACTCGTGGTGATCGGTGATGATCAGATCGACCCCGATCAGGCGCGCATACTTTGCTTCCTCGGCTGCCGTTATGCCGCAGTCAACGCTGATGATGAGGCTGACGCCTTTCTTGTGCAAACAGTCGATCGCGGCGTTATTAAGTCCATAGCCCTCTCCGATGCGGTCGGGGATATACGGAAAGCACTCAAGGCCGCAGCTTCGCAGCCAATCGGTCAGTAAGCAGGTCGATGTTATACCGTCAACGTCATAATCGCCGTAAACGGCGACCGTCTCGTGCTTCGAGATGGCGCTTTTTATGCGCTCGACCGCCTTGTCCATATCCTTGAGCAGCATCGGGTCGCGCAAAAGCTCCGCGCCGCCGTCAAGGAAGCTTTCGGCCTCCTCAACGCTGCCTATCCCACGCACGCCGAGCATCGCCGCAAGCAGCGGCGGATAGCCGGCAGCAGTAAACATTTTCAGCTTATCTGTCGGACATTCTTCAATTTTCCATTTACTGTAATTCATCTGCAAACACTGCTTCAATATAATTTTTATTTATAATAGATTATAATAACAAAACCTGCGCCGTTTATCAAGTGCAGCGCAGGCATTTCCGCAATTATTCTCCTGCGGGTTGACAGAAGGCCAAATTTGGTGATAGACTGTGTCGTCATCTGATCGTTTCGGGAGGCGCAGAAATGAAAAACTATGTTTTATTTGATTTTGACGGCACTGTTTTCGACTCTGCCGAAGGTATAACCAAGAGCGTTCAGTACGCACTTGGCAAGATGGGTATACATGCGGAAACGAGCGAGCTTATGTGCTTTGCCGGCCCTCCGCTCGACGAGATGTTCGCGCAGCGCTACGGCATGGATGCGCAGACCGCACACCGGGCAGTTGAATATTACCGTGAGCGCTACACCCCTGTTGGTTGGGAGGAGTGTTCTCCCTTCCCCGGCATGCACGAGCTTATGGGCAAGCTGCACGCAAAGGGGATCAAGCTTGCCGTTGCGACAAGTAAGCCGCGCGTTTTTGCGCAGAAAATTCTTGAAAAATACAGCATGCAGGATGATTTCGACCTTGTCTGCGGCTCGGAATTCAATGGCGAGCGCGGCCAGAAGTGGGAGGTCATAGAATATGCGCTGGAGCAGTTCGGCATCTCTCCCGACGAGGCGATCATGGTCGGCGACAGGAAATACGACGTTATCGGCGCAAAAAAGTGCGGCGTTGAGTGCATCGGCGTTCGCTTCGGCTACGCGGAGCCGGGCGAGCTTGAGCGCGAGGGCGCGGTGTACGTCGCCGAAAACGCCGACGATCTGTTCGAATATCTGACGAAATAGAAAAAGCGTTGCCCCTGACGACCAAGCAGTCGCCAGGGGCAAAATTTTTTTATTCAGCTTTCAAGATCGCAGCTGCAAAACGGGCAGTGGGTATCTTTCAGGTGCTTATATGATATATGCCGATGGCATTTGGGGCATCGGAACCATATCAGGCGGATAACTACGCCTATAACGAGCACCGCACTGGCCACAGCCAGCATGGCCACTGCATTGCCGCCGCGATTCATGATATATGCAGCGGCAATGTAGCACGCCAGAGCTATGCCGAAAACGACCTTTGTAAGCGTTTTTGTGAATTTATAGCTCATAACCGCCTCAGAAATCAAGCATTACCTTGACTACCGGCTCGGGGCGTTTATCGGCCATCTCCATAGCCTGCTTGAACTCCTCGATCGGGTAGCGATGCGTGACCATGCGCTCAAGACCGGAAATGCGGCCTCTTGCTATCTCATCGCAGATCAGCTCGAATTCCTCGTACTTGTACATGTTGTACGCTTTGAAGCTCAGCTCGTGCTGCTGATGTATGCGATACGGGAAGCCGACACCGTCGAGCATCAGCGCATGCTGATGTACGGTTCCGCCGCGGCGGACAATGCGGCACGCCTGCTCAAGCACAGCTTCATTGCCGAAGCCGAGGAAAACCATGTCCACGCCAACACCGTCGGTAAGCTCCGAAATAACTTCCTCAAGATCCTGCTTGCTGCTGTCAACAACATTTTTGCAGCCGAACTCGCGGGCCATTTTGAGGTTTATCTCGGACACATCCGCCGCTACGATGAGCTTCGGGCCGTAAAGCTGAGCGCCGATAAGGTCGCCCAAGCCGATCGGGCCGCAGCCGATGATCGCTACGGTGCTCTCCGGCGTGATGTTTGCACGGCGCACGGCATAGATGCCGTTTGCTATCGGCTCTATGAGCGCACCCTCTTCATAGCTTACATTGTCGGCAAGCTTGACGACGGTTTTTTCGGGCACGACGATGTATTCGCCCATGGATCCCGTCCACTCGCCGTTATCCAGCTCGGGGACTTTGTAAGACGCGCCAAGCACTCTCTTTGAGGTACACAGATTGTACATTCCGTGCTTGCAGTAGTAGCACTCGCCGCAGCCGTACTGGGGTTCGCCGGTGACTCTGTCGCCGGGCTTGAATTTTGTCACGCCCTTGCCAACCTCGACCACGTCTCCGGCAAACTCATGGCCGGAAAGGACCGGGGGGATACGGAACGGGTGCATTCCATGCAAGGCGTGAACCTCGGAACCGCATATACCGCATTTGCGGATGCGGATCTTCACATCTTTATCATATCTGATTTGCGGCTCCGGCATATCGCTGCGGAATTCCGCAACGCCCAATTCCGGAAAATAACCAGCTCTCATGGTATATGCCTCCTATAAATTATTTCACCATCAGGCTCGGCAGGATCGTTGATATCTGCGGAATATAAGTGACGAGCAGAAGAACGATAAGCACGGCGATTACGAACGGCCAGATCTTCTTGACCATGTCGGTGAGCGTTATTCCGGCAACACCGCAGCCGGTGAACAGGTTAACGCCGACAGGAGGCGTAATGAGGCCGAGTGCGAGGTTGACGGTCATTACCGCGCCGAGATGCACAGCGTCGATGCCGAGGGTCTTTGCTATCGGGAAGAGTATCGGGCAGAGAATGTAGAGTGCGGAGTTTGCGTCGATAAAGCAGCCTGCGATAATGAGAATGATGTTGACCATCAGCAGGAAGGTGTACTTATTTCCGTGAGCGATAGAGATAAGGCCCTGGCTTGCGTCACTTGCAAGGCCGGTAAAGGTAAGAACCTTGCCGAATACGGCTGCGCATCCGATGATAAGCATGACAACGGCAGTCTGCGAAACGGACTGGCGCAGGATAACGACGATCTCTTTAAAGCGCAGGGTCTTGTAGATGAACATGCCGACTATAAGTCCGTAAATCGCCGAAACCGCAGCGGCTTCGGTCGGGGTGAAAATACCGCCGTATATACCGCCGAGGATGATGACAGGCATAAGTATGCCCCACACGGCGTCGCCAAAAGCTTTCCAGCGCTCTTTGCCGCTTGCTTTCGGCTGACGAACCAGATTGCAGCCTCTGGAGCTGATAACCATGGTGAAGTAAATTGCAACGCCAATGAGTATGCCGGGGATGATGCCTGCCATGAACAGGTCGCCGACCGAGGTTCCGGTTACGGAGCCATAGACGACAAAGGTGATCGACGGTGGGATAACTATACCTATTGCGCCCGCCGTACTCATGAGCGCGGCGCTTGTATCCTTTTCATAGCCGGATTTACTCATTGCAGGGATAAGTATTCCGCCGAGGGCCGCGACGGTAGCCGGGCCGGAGCCGGAAATTGCCGCGAAGAAGCACGCAACGATGACGCAGACCATTGCGGTGCCGTGCTTTGTGTGTCCTACAAGGGAGTTAAAGAAGTTTATAAGTCGCACGGATATGCCGCTGACGTCCATGATGTTGCCGGCAAGAATGAAGAACGGGATCGCCAGCAGAACATAGGTATTCGTGGAAGAATAGAGGTTCGCCGCTATAGTGGACATCATAGCCGGCTTGACTGCCATCGTAGTTATGATGCTCGACACGCCCAACGACATTGCTATGGGCACATTCAGGAAAAGAAGGGCGAAGAATATTCCAAATAAGAGTACAGCACTCATCCGTTATTGCCCTCCTTGCTTGTATCTTTAAAATCACGGCCCTGCACAAGGTAGACGCCCCACTGGATAAAGCGGATGCACAGCACGGCCAGGCCTATAGGAAGCCAAATTCCGAAAAGCCATTCAGGCCACTGCATACCCTGCGTAAGCACGTTGTTCTGATATTCCTTGATAACCATAAGGACACCGTAGTATACGGATATCCCACAGAAGAAAACGCCGCACAGGCAGCTGAAAAGTCCCGCGATCTTCTTTCCCTTGGGGGAGAGCTTATCGGTGACAATGGAAAGTCCGAGGTGAGAATGATTCTTAAGCGCTACCGCCGCGCCTGTATAGGACAGGATAACAAGACCGAGGCGGTTGAGCTCTTCTATCCACGGCAGTGAAGAGAGAAGGACGTATCGCATGATAACATTTATAAAAGCGAGTATCGTCATGACCATGAGCATGGCCGCAAGTATGTAATCCTCAAGCGAATTGAGGACTTTTCCAGTCTTTTTCACTTGAAACTCCTTTCGGTTGGATGAAAACCAATTTCACGGCACAGGCGTTCGGCAAGCCGAAACGCCTGTGCCGTGGATCTTAAGGTTCAGTACATATACCGATTATGATGCAACATTGATGCCGAATGCGGTGCATGCTTCCTGACCGTACTCATTTGCGTACTGCTCGGTGACGCTTGCGACTGCTTCTTTGAAAACTTCGATCTCACTGTCGGACAGACGGTAAATTTCGTTGTAACCGTTGCCTTCCCAGCTGCTGAGGATCTCTTCCATGGAACCTTCGATCTGCTTGTTTGCATCAAGGCAGGCCTGCTTTGCACAGCTTGCGATCAGCTCCCGAGTTGCCTCGTTAAGGCCGTTGTACCAATCGCTGTTTGCACTCCAGGTGAATGCTTCGTAGGTGTGGTTGGAAACGGTGATGTACTTCTGAACTTCCTGAACGTTTGCGGAGTTGATGGTGGAGGGGCTGTTATCGTGGCCGTCGATGGTCTTCTGCTGCATTGCAGTGTAAACCTCGGACCAGCTCATTGCCTGAGGAGATGCACCCAGTGCGCTCCAGAAGCCGTTCCACAGATCGCCGCCCGGGGTGCGGATCTTCTGACCGACGAGGTCGGAAGGAGCCTTGATCTGGCACTTGGAGGAGGTCATGCACTTGAAGCCGTTGTGGAGTGCTCCGAGGTAGGTCAGGCCGTGCTCTGCGAGGACGGAGGAGACGAACTCGCCGCCGGCGCCGAAGAATGCGTCCTCAGCCGCCTGATAGTCGGAGAAGGTCCAGGGCAGGCAGCTTACCATGAGGCGCTTGTCGATGGACGAGATGATGGAGGTGGAGTGGATATCCATCTGGACGGTGCCGTCCATAACCAGCTCGAGGCCCTTGGTCATGTTGCCGCCGGCAAGCTGATCGTTGTTGTAAATGGTGACAGTGATCGCACCGCCGGACTGCTCTTCAATATACTGCTTGAAGAGGTTTGCACCTATGCAGTCATTTGCAGTGTCGGACTGGCCGTTGCAGGACAGATCGATGCTGATCTTATCATACTTGCCGCTGTCTGCACTGCCGCCATTGTTGGTATCGTTGCCGCAGGCGCACAGTGTAAAGACCATGCACAGAGCGAGAACGATTGACAGGAATCTTTTCATTTCTTTTTCTCATTTGCTTGTGTATTTTTTCTATTTTACAGGCCGAGCCTGTTGATTACAGTATTGCTTTTACGGTAGATATAATGTTCTCAGCAGTGATACCGTTCATTTCAAGCAGTCTCTCATATGGCGCAGACTGACCGAACTGATCAAGAATGCCTATGCGCTTAACAACGCCGCGACCCATATCCGCAGCAATCGACGCAACGGCGCTGCCGAGGCCGTTAATTATGTTGTGATCCTCTACGGTAACTATCTTGCCGCACTCATTGACGGCTTTGGTGACCGCTTCGACATCAAGAGGCTTTATCGTATGCATGTCCAGCACGCAAACCTTTGTGCCCTGCTTGAGAAGCTCTTCGGCAGCCTCAAGCGCAATGTGGACCGTATCGCCCGTTGCAATGATGGCCGAGTCGGTTCCCTCACGCAGAGTGATCGCCTTGCCGATGACAAATTTCTGCTCAGGACCATAGGCCTCAGGAACGGCATCGCGCGTAAAGCGGAGATACACGGGGCCGTCAAATTCTGCGGCTGCGCGAGTGAGCTTACGGGCTGCATTATAGTCGGCCGGCATGACGACGGTCATACCCGGTATCGTCGAAAGTATGCCCATATCCTCGATGCACTGATGACTTGCGCCGTCGTTCGCCGGAGTAACTCCTCCGTGTGAGCAGGCTATCTTGACATTAAGATGAGGGTAGCATATCTCCTGACGTATCATTTCGCACATACGCATGGAGCCGAATGCCGCGTAAGTCACGACGAAGGGTATCTTGCCGCAGGTCGCCAGACCCGCTGCGACGCCTGCGCCGCTCTGCTCGGCAATGCCGACGTTAACATGCTGTGCAGGAAGCTGCTTTGCAAAATTTGTGGTCTTGCAGGACTTGCCGATATCCACATCGACGACCAGGATATTCTTGTTTTCGCGTCCCAGCTCGACGATCTCATCGCCGAAGCCGTCTCTTGTTGCTATCTTGCTCATGCTCGTGCTCCTTCCTCAAGTTCGGCCATGGCCGCTTTATACTCTTCACTGTTCGGAGCTTTTCCGTGCCAATCGCCGCGGTTTTCCATGAAAGAAACACCCTTGCCCTTGACGGTGTTGCCCAAAATGAACTTGGGCTTGCCGTTTTTCGACGCACAAAGCTTGTCGAGCGCATCGACTATCTGCTCCATATCATTGCCGTCTATGGTCATGCACTCGAAGCCGAAAGATTCAAACTTTTTTGCAAGATCCAGCACCGGCATGACCTCATCGCAGGTTCCGTCGAGCTGAAGGTTATTGTAATCGCAGAACACTACGATGTTATCCAGCTTATACTTGTTGCATACCTGGGCAGCTTCCCAGATCTCGCCTTCCTGACTTTCGCCGTCGCCTATGACAACAAACACACGGTAATCCTTACCGTCGAGCTTTGCGGCAAGTGCCATACCTGTGCCGCAAGCAAATCCCTGTCCAAGCGAGCCCGTGGAGATATCTATACCGGGGCACTTCTTCATATCCGGATGTCCCTGAAGTATTGAGCCTTCTTTGCGCAGAGTGCTCAGAACAGACTTGTCTAAAAATCTGAGTTCTGCAAGCGCCGCATACTGTATCGGACATGCGTGTCCTTTTGACAGTACGAAGCGATCTCTGTCTGGCCATTTCGGGTTTTTCGGATCAACTTTCATTTCTGAGAAGTACAGCGCCGCAACGAGATCGGCCGCTGAAAGAGATCCTCCCAGATGTCCGGATTGCGCCTCGTAGATCATTGTAATAACATCTTTTCGCAGTTCGGCTGCCTTTTCTTTGAGAAATTCAAGCTTCTCCTTTTGCATTTGCTCCTCCGTTCCGGCTGCATGCAGCCATGATTGTCACAAATCGGTTCTCCCAAAGTTGAACATTGGGTGTTAGCAGTTTTGATTGTACTATTTGCAAAAAAGAAAGCCAACTGTTATGAATTTAACAGTTGGCTTTTGTGCAATATCTCTAATTTGCAAGTAGATTTCCAGTAAATATAACTAAAATCAATTGTCTCTTCAAGGGAGTATTTCGATTTCCGCTCGACCAAATCCAGAGTGGCTCTATGAACATCGACGAGATACTGCATGTTATCATCCCTGCGGCACATCTCTATTGCGCGCACTCTCGACTCAGCTGTGAGATCCGCCACATAGTCGTGGAACACTTTAACAAGCTCGTTCTTCGTGGCAGCAGCAAGCATCTGATGGAAGCATATATCCTCGCGCGCTATCATGTCGATATCCGCATCGCGGCTGAGCACAAGTGAAGAATAGAACTTATGCTGCGCTTCAAGCGCCGCTTCGTTCTCCTTATCAAGGCCTCTGTCTATGATAAGCAGGAACACGCCCGTGTCTATCATACGTCTCAGGCCAAGCAGATCGTCAGCATTACTCTTGCTGAAAAGAAGCGAGTAAATGACGGGGTTAAGCATCTTGGGCGTAAACGAATCCGCGATGAAGGTCCCTTCCGGGCGGCGTATCTCAACGGCTCCGTAGGCCACCAGTATTTTAATTGCCTCGCGCACGGTGTTTTTGCTCATGGACATCATTTCGGCAAGCTGCATTTCTGTCGGGAGCTTGTCGCCGGGCTTGTAATGTCCCGTGAGAACATCGTCAACTATTTTGTTAATAACTATATCAACTGCCGACTGCTTTTTATTTGTGGGAGAATACTTCGGCCGTTTTTCACTCGCATTCAATGCTTGAACCTCATTCTGCATAGTTTGAATTTCAATAATAAAATTATTTATTGTAACAAAAAGCCCGGCCGATTGCAACAGCAATTTGTCGCCGCAACGTAACAAAGTCCATTCACCTGTCAGAACATCCCGAACATAAAAAATCGGCATAAACAGTCTTTTTCAAAGCTTTGCACCGTAAAGGAACTATTCTATGGGAAGCTGGATAACTTCAATATCTTTTTTCTGCGCATAGCGGATGGTGTTCCACGTTCCGCCGGACATGCCGTCGTAGCAGGCGACAAGGACGCTCGAATTATCTACCATGAAGCGGTTTCGTATAGCCATGCATGCCGGGCTGTAGCTCTCGGCAAGCACAGTCACCTCGTCGCAATTATCTATGATCCTGTCATATCTCAAGCGGTTATACTCGTTCCAGCTGTCCGCCTGTCCTCTGTATGGGACGGCGGCCTGAAGAGTAACGTCCGAATGCATTTTTTTGAGCCTTATGACGGCCTCGGCGCAGTACATATCGCAGCCGAGCGCCATGCCGCATATGAAATGCTTTATCCCGGAATCGTACACCGCGCCGATAACGGCAGACAGCTTTTCCTTAAATTCAACGCATCTCGGATCCGACTCGTCATAGCCCCATGGAAGCTTCGACGGCCGGTGCCCCGAAAAGCAGCAGCTTTTTCCGTGTTCCATAACATCACCGTTTTCCATTGTAAGGCATCTAAAGAAAAATGTCAAAAGGGTATTGACATTTTATGCAGCAGCGCTATAATGAGGGCACAACCGAATAGGATATCTTCAGGGCAGGGAGCGTTTCCCGACCGGCGGTAAAGTCCGCGAGCCGAAAGGCATGAACCGGTGTGATTCCGGTACCGACAGTATAGTCTGGATGGTAGAAGATGTACGCTTTGATTTTTTGCGTCGCCTGAAAGATATTTTCTTTCGGCGATTTTTTAATTTCGGAGGTACATATCCATGGGAAAGCTTATCTCTCAGATAGGTGAAAATCTTTCGTTCGTGCTCGAATGCCTCGGCATATTCGCAGCGCTGTTCGTGCTGGCTCTGCTGTTTGAGTGCTTTGTTATGAAAAACCGCAAAAAGCTCGGCAGCACGCATTTTCTCGCTTACACGGCGATCTTTTCGGCAATGGCGGGCGTTTTGATGTTTATCGAGATCCCCCTGTTCTTCGCGCCGAGCTTTTACGAGATCGACCTGAGCGAGATCCCCATTATGATCTGCACGTTCTACCTCGGGCCGGTGTCCGGCGTCGTGGCGGAGCTTCTCAAGATCATCGTTAAGCTCGTTTTCAAGGGTACGACGACCGCCTTTGTCGGCGACTTTGCAAACTTCGTCGTCGGCTGCTCGTTCGTTCTTCCGGCATCGTGCATCTACCACATGAAAAAGAGCAAGCGCGGCGCGCTTATCGGCATGATCGCCGGCACGCTCGTAATGACGATTTTCGGAAGCCTTTTCAATGCGGTTTACCTGCTGCCGACCTTCGCAGAACTGTTCGGCATGCCGCTTGAGGCGATAATCAAGATGGGCAGCGACATAAACTCGGCTATAAACAGTGTATCCACCCTCGTTTTGTTCTGCGTCGTGCCGTTTAACCTTTTAAAGGGCATTATAGTAACGGTGCTGACGATGCTGCTTTACAAGCGCATATCTCCCCTGCTTCACAAGGGCGACAAAAAGCTTGTTGAGCGCAAAGCTAAGAACGGATGACCCTCCTCAGCCGCAGCATGCTCAGGGCAAAATTCAGGCATTCGTTGAAATAAATGATGCAGATATAGCCCGTCAGGGCATACACCGGAAGCACTCTCCACACGAGCAGTACGCCTAAAAGCGCATCAAGCACGTTTATGCCCATATTCCACATCTGCTGACCCAAGCCTTTAAGGCAGCCGTCGCAGAGCATGTCGGTGTACATTATCGGAATAAGCGGCGCGAGCAGGCGCAGAAAATGCCCTGCCTCCGGCGAGGAATAGACGGCTATCCCGAGCCTGTCGGCAAAAATGAATATCGCAAGGGCAACGGCAAGCGAATAGCCGCTGCCCTTTTTTAATAAGCTGCGCACCGTGCGCGATATCTCGGCGCGCTCGCCGCGCATCTGTGCCTCGGTAAGCTCGGGTATCATAAGTTCGCTGAGCGCCATGAGAAAGCAGGCCGGGAACGATATTATCGGCATGACCATTCCCTGTATCGTCCCGTAGCCGGACAGAGCGCGGTCGGCCGAAAAACCTGCCGATTTGAGTCCGCGCGGTACGAGCAGATGCTCGAGCGTTGACAGCGCCGAGCGCGCATAGGCCGAAAACGCAAGCGGCAGCGCAATGCGCAGCATACGTGAGGTAAGCCGCAGATCGTTTTTGCCGTTGCCCGGATGCCGTCCGCGGTCGGTGAGGTAAAAAAGCAGCATCATGACAAAGGATATCGCGTCGCCGCAGATCGTTCCGAGCATGACGGCGGAGCAGTTTTTTTCAATATCACCGGCCGGGGAGCGCACAAGGAAAAGCGCGACGAGCGCAATGGTTATTATCTGCTCGAAAAAATGCACAACTGTCGGCTTCCATACCCTGCCGCAGGCGGTGAAATAGCCCGACATCGCCGAGCACAGCGAGACCATCGGCATGGCATACGCCATGATGCGCAGCGAGCGCACGGTGCGCGCATCGCCTATCCACAGAAAGCCTATCATTTCCGCTCCGCCGTGCAAGACGAAAAACGCCGCGGTCCCGAACAGTGCGCTGTAAACAAAGCAGCGCCGCATCGCGCCGCTTATCCCCTGCTCGCGCTCGCGTCCGATCTCTTCGGAAACAAGCCGCGTCGCGGCAAACCTCACGCCCGAAATTGCAAAGGTAGTGCACAGAAACGATACCGACACTACCAGCTGATAAAGCCCTATACCGGCCGAGCCGATGCGTCCGGCAAGCCACACCTGAAACGACATGGAGATGAGGCTCATTATAAGCGATGAGCCTGTTAAGAGCGCGGTATTCATGATCAGTCGTTTTTTTCTTATCATACTAAAAACATATGCAAGAAAAATTATTTATGTATGTTGATTTTTTCACAAAGAGTGCTATAATGAAACCATCAAAAGAAATTGAATTGGAGGCGTCATTATGATTATCACCATCGGAAGACAGCACGGTTCAAGCGGCAGAGAGATAGCAAGACTTCTGGCAAAGGAGCTTGGCATCAAATGCTACGACAAAGAGATCGTTGACGAGGCGGCAAAGCACTCCGACTTCAGCCGCGAGCTCATTAACGCATACGACGAAAAGCGCATGTCCGCTTTCCTGCTGCATGCAGGCGGCTATGGCCTGAATGAGAATTTCCGTCTGAACATGGAGGTAGTTTCCGCACAGTTCGACGCGATCCGCGAGATCGCATCCAAGGAAGACTGCATCTTCGTCGGTCGCTGCGCCGACTATGTCCTCAACGACAGAGACGATGTTGTCAGCGTATTTATCCTCGGCGACACCGATGCGCGCATCAAATGCCTTGAGGAGCGTCAGGGTCTTGATGAGGCTCAGGCACGCAAGAAAATCAAGGAAGTCGATAAGGATCGTTCCAGCTTCTATAAGTACTACAGCGATCAGACCTGGGGCGACGCGCAGAACTATGATCTGTGCATCAACAGCTCTAAACTCGGCGTCGAGGGCACGGTTCAGACCATCTTGAGCTACATAAAGGCTCGCGGCCTCAGATAAAAGTATTTCAAACACATAAAGCTCCCCAAGGCCGGCTGACACAATAAAATATACGGTTTTGAAACGATTTTTTTCGCCACTGCTACGTCCAAAGCCTTGAGAATACGTCAGTGTACTCTGTAACTTTGTCCTTGCAGGAGCAAAAATCTCAGCTTCAAAACTGCACGGCACCAAAAATAACGGAGCAAGTGCGAGGTCAAGGCGCGGCGGTGCAGGCATACTTTGTGTATACCAAGCCGTCGCAACGAAGACATTCGTGCTTGCTCCGCCTTTTTTGGCGTAAGCTGGCAAGAGTCAAACCGCTATCGGTTTTGACGGGCAGATTTTCACCCATGCTGCGTTAAAGCTCTTGAAAATACGGCAGTATTCTCCGCGAGCTTTGCCTTGCCTGAGCTAAAATCTGCTCCGACAAAACTGCAAGGCACCTGTCGGCTGCGCTTTTCGAGATATTTTCGGCTTTCTTTGATGCAGGTGGGCTGGCGCCCATCAAGACAAAAAAGGCGAAAATAGCCGAAAGGGCGCGCCGACAGGCGATAGGGGTTCGGCTCTTGTCAGCTTATATTTTATTGTATCAGCCGGCCTAACGGGGAGCTTTTTGCTTATGAGCCGTACAGCTCTATAAATCTCCGTGTCTGTTCGCAGGAAGGCTGCGTTATTATCTGCTGCGTCGGGCCGAATTCAACGAGTTTTCCGAAATCGAAAAACAAGGTTTTTTCCGTAAGCCGCTCGGCCTGACGCAGACTGTGGGTGACAAGCAGGAGCGTGCAGCCGGTTTTTTCTCTGTATTCGGCAAGCAGCCGCTCGGCGAGCGTTACGGACTCCATATCCATCGCTGCCGTCGGCTCGTCAACTATCAGCAGCTGTCGATCACGCATAAGCAGCCTTGCCAGCGCCATACGCGCCGTCTCGCCGCCGGAAAGCTTGTGCGCCGGCTCAGACGCAAGATGCTCTATCCCCAGCTTTCGCATGAGATATCTCGCGCGCTCCTCGTCATTTGCGCCGACGAGCAAATTGCGCATAACCGTCATTCGGAACGCATAGCTTTTCTGCGGCATGTAGCCGACCGTTATTCCGGATATGACAGTCTTTCCGCCGTCCGGCTTTGCGACCCCTGCAAGGATCCGGGCAAGCGTTGATTTTCCGCTGCCGTTTGCACCGATCACGGCATAAGACGCGCCATGTTCAAGCTCTGTTTCCGGCATATCGAGGACCGTCCTGCCGCCGTAAGTTTTCGTAAAAGCACTTATCTTCATTTGCTCAATCTCCTTTGCAGCAGCGACAAAACGATGTTCACGACAAACGACAGCGCCAGAAGTATAATGCCGAGAGCAATGCCTTTTGAGAAATTGCCCTTGTTCGTATACTCCATGATAGCCGTCGTCATGACGTTCGTTTTCCACGCTATCGCTCCGCCCACCATCGACACCGCGCCGACCTCGGCTATGGCGCGTGCAAATGCCAGAAGATACGCCGAAAACACCTGATAGACGCACTCGTTTAGAAGCAGCGCAAAGGTTTTGCCTTTGCCAAGTCCAAGTCCGCATGCATTCTCGCGCACGGCCGGGGCGACGGATGAAGCATATGTTTCCATGCTTCCCGCAATGATCGGCGTTATCAGCACGACCTGCGCAATTATCATGATCTCGACCGTGAAAAGAAGCTCCGCGCCTCTGAAAGGGCCGACTCCGGAAAAGAACAGATAAAATATAAGTCCGCATACGACCGGCGGCATTCCCATGAGCGTGCGGTTTAGAACAACGAGCAGTCCGCGCCCTCTGAAGCTCGCAGCGCCGAGCAGCAGTCCCAGCGGAACGCCGAGAAGCAGCGCGATGAGCGAGCTTGAAAGGCTCATTTTCGCGGTCACGCCGAGAATGTTCAGAAGCTCCGGGTCTGCCGTGATCATAAGTTCTATTGCTTTTTCAAAAGCTGTCTGCATAGTTATCTCTCAAGAAATCGGGTCTGCCGCGAAAGCAGGCCCGATCTTTTCTTTATTTCAGTCCATCACGCCGTTATTGGCGACAAAGGTAAGGAAGGTGGCCTTATCCGTTAGGATATATGCGTGCATCTGCTCGGCCATGACGAGGCATGCTCCCATGCCGGCATTTGCCGAGGTGTACCACTGCGTATAGTCGGCAAAGCTCTTGGGATCTTCGCTTATTCCAAGAGACTCCGGCCAGAGCGAGAGTTCCTTGGTATGAGTGCCGGAGTTATCGCCGCGCGAGACAAACGGATACTTGCCGTCGGCTATCTTTGCAAACGCATCAAGAACGCTGCCGCAGTCCTTCACGCCTGCCGGATCGTTCGACGGGCCGCACAGCACAAAGTAGTTATACATAAAGCTCAAACGCTCGGAATCAAAGCCGCTCAGAACGTAGGAAAAGCCTTCGTCCACGAAAGCCTCCTCCTGAGCCTTCGAGTGGACGAGGATAACGTCCGCATTGCCGTATTTTGCGGCAGCTATGGCTTTGCCGGTGCCTGCCGACTGCACCTCGACCTTGTAGCCGTACTCCTGCTCAAAAACGGGGAGGATATAGTCAAGCAGGCCGGAGTCCTTGACGGAGGTCGTGGTTGAAAGGCGGATCACTCTGTTTTCGTCGGAGGCATTTGCGATCTTATCGTCGTACTTCGGCGCATCGTCCTTGAGGTAGAAGAGATTATCGCCGTACTCCTCAACACCGTATTCCTTAATGAGCTTGCTTGCCTCGGAGAGCATCCAGTCAATGAACGTTTCCGCGCCGTCGGCGTTAATTTTGACGTCGGAAACGGCGTTGCCGTCGGCATCGGTAAACGGTGCGTTCGGATTAACTGCAAGCAGCGAGTATGTATTGATCATATTCTCGTCCGCTTCCATGAGTATGCAGGTATCAACGCTTGATACCTGCTCCGTGGGCGAAGGCGTTTCGCTCGCCTCAGGCTTATCGCCGGTGCCGCATGCGCACAGCGAAAGCACCATTACGCAGGCTAAAAGCAGGGCAATGAGTTTTTTCATTTGTTTTCCTCTCTTTCATCGTTTTGTGCAAAAAATTAAACCTCCTCCAAAGCAGCCGCTCCGCAGAGGCATTCCCCCTGCGGCCAAAGCTTGCTTCGGAAAGAGGCTCGTCCACCGCTTTCTGAATTATGTGTCTTTGCTTGATATACTACCATATATGCACATCCATTGCAACACAAAGTTAGCGCCGCCGATTTGCTCGGCGGCGCTGCTGCGTTCATTTCATAAAGTGCTTTAGGCTCTTTGTCTTTTCCGTCGCTTTGAGATACTCGGGGCGGACATTGACGGGGTTTTCTGTGCCGTCGGGAGCGAGCTGAGGTATCATTTCGATCGCCTCTATCGGGCAGCGCGCGGCGCACTTTTCGCAGCCGATGCAGCGGCCTGCGCTTTTAAGATACGCATAGGTGTGTATATCCCCGTGCTCCTTTGCGCCGGTGAGCGCAAGCGCGTTCATGGGGCACTCCTCAATGCACAGCGAGCAGCCCGTGCAGCGCCGAGTGTCTATAAGCGGCATGTTCCACTTATCCCAGCCCTTGTACGGCGTGAAGCTGCCGTCCGTGCGCCTTATGGCGTTTCGCTCGCAGAAGCTTGAGCACAGATTGCACGAAACGCAGTATTCGGGGTCGATGCTGTTTTTTTGGGCTTTAACGTCGTGCGAGATCGCATGCGTCGGGCAGGTGCTCGAGCAGGCGTCGCAGCCGTTGCAAATGCTCCGATCTATCGCATAAACCATGGCTCACCCTCCTGCTACGGCCGGCACGAGGCAGATAACGTCGCCGTCGTCGAGCCGCGTCGATGGGCTTATCTGTTTGCCGCCGCGCGACAGGATGCAGCCCTTTACGTCCTTTATCGTAAGCTTTGTGTTCGGGTCTATGCGCTTTACCTCGTCCATTATCAGCGGATACAGCTCCTTTGCGGTCTTTACGTCCGCCTGCATCTGCTTAAGTCCGCTGTCGAGGCGGAACGTGCCGAATATTTTAACTGTTATCATACGGCCTCCTCCTGTTCGGCGTCGCTCGCGATCTCAAGCTTTTGAAGCTTCCTTGCGCCGGGCAGACCGTCGCTGCCCCAGCCGCGAGCCTTGTAGTAGGTCTTTTTCATTGTCTCAAGCGGCACCTTCGTTTTTGGATCCTTGGGATCCTGCGGAACGTCGGTAAGGCGCTTGGGCAGCGTATCGCACGAGGCGTTCACGCCGAATTTTGCGTTGACCGCGCGCTCGACATTGTAGCTGCGCTCGCCGATGCGGATAAACCTGCCGAGATCCATTTTCATGCCGACGGCGTATTTGAGCGCATAGGTGTGCGGCAGCAGCGGAAGATTCATTTTTATCGCGCGCGGATACTTGTTTATAAGCCTTACGGCCGGCCCGATATACGGCATGACGGCGTTCACCGTGCGCGTTATAAAGCTGTTCGGCCCCGACAGCAGGAAGCTCGGAAACAGCGCGTAGGACGTAAACAGGCACTGTCCGCCCGATGATACCGACTCCATAAGATCCTGCATGAGCATGCACAGATCCGCCTTCGCGTGCGGTGTCTGGCTGTTGACGTTAAGTCCGAGTCCCTCGAGAATTACGAGGTAGCCGCCGTTTAGATGGCAGCCGCCGCGGTTTGAGACAGCGTAGCCGAGCCCCTGGCCGACGGCCTTGCGCGGCTCGTAGGCAGCAAGCTCCAGTCCCTTCGACTGTATGGCAAACTCCCTGCCGCCGTATTTATTACTGAGCGTGCGCGTGCCCTCGGCAAGCTCATTGCCTATGCCCTGACGGTTTGCAATGCTGCGGAAAACCGCGCTCAGGTTCGCGGTCTTGCCGAATTGCAGGCCGTTTTTCCACAGTCCCTTTTCGTTTGCCTCCATCGCCCACGCGACGGTGTTTGCGCAGGATATCGTGTCCATGCCCAGCTCGTCAAGCTCGTAGTTCCACTTGCATATGAGCTTCAGATCGTTATTCATTATGCCGCCGCCGAGAAGGCCGAGCGTTTCAAGCTCCGGCCCCTTGACCTCGTGATTGCCGACCTTGACGGTGCGCGCGCACTTCATCGGGCAGGAAAGACAGCCCTTGTTTACGATGTTTATATCCTCGGCAAACGTTTCGCCGTTTACAAGCTCGAAGTCCTCAAACTGCCCCTTGGCATAGTTGCGCGTTGGCAGAAGGCCGCGCATCTGCATCGTTGTCACAAGTCCGGCCGTGCCCATCTTGGGCAGCTGATTGCCCGTGAGCGGATGCTTTTTTAGCGTCTCGACCCATTTTTCAAACAGCTTGTGCGTCTTTTGCAGATCATAAATGCTCACCTCGTGCGTGCCGGAAACGGCAATGCCCTTGAGGTTTTTCGAGCCGAAAACGCAGCCGACTCCGGCGCGGCCTGCGGCGCGCTCGTTGCTGAAAACCGACGCGTATTTGACGAGGTTTTCGCCTGCCGGGCCGATAACGACCTTGCCGCATTTGACCTCGCAGCCGCGCTCCTCATCGAGCTTTTGCTGTATGCTCTCCTGCGTCGGCGTTGTGCACAGGCCTTTAAGCTCCTCGGCGTCGTGGAATTTTATAATGTCGTTATGTATCTCGACCCATGTGAGCTTTTCGCATTTTCCGGCGATGATAAGCGCATCGTAGCCGGCTTTTTTGAGATAGTGCCCGAAGTTTCCGCCGCAGTTTGACGAGGTGGTTATGCCCGTCTGCGGCGAAAGAGTGGAGATGTTGAACCTGCTCGAGCTTGGCGCGCCCGTTCCCGTCAGGGGTCCTGTTGAGATGACGATAATGTTCTCCGGCTCAAGCGGCTTTTCGCTGCCGGTGAAATTATCGTACATTATCTTCGAGGCCATCGCCTTGCCGCCCAGATACAGCTGCCTGTCCCTGTCCGTCCACGGATATTCCGAAACGCTTCGGCTGCCGAGGTCGAGGCGGATGACCTTGCCCATGTAGCCTGCATAGTTTGTCATTTGCATCCTCCCTTCGTGTCCTTTATAAAAACACTATATGCCGTACTCTATAATTTCACCCGGCGCGGTGAGCGTATAGCCGCCGAGCTGCCGGAGTCTGTCGGCAAAAGCCTTGCTTTGCAGCACATCCAGAAGCTTGCGCACGGGCGCGCTCTCCCACGCATGCTCGGGGATTATGAGGTCATATTCCTCCGTACACACCGGAACAAAGTCTAAATCATACAGCTTTGCAGCCGAATATATGCCCATGCCGGCGTCGGCCGAGCCTGCCGCGATCTGCGCCGCAACGGAGGTATGCGTAAGCTCCTCGCGCTCATAGCCGTAAATTTTTGCACTGTCTATGCCGTTAATCTCGCACAGGTAGTCTGCCAGTATTCTCGTTCCCGAGCCTTTTTGACGGTTTACATAGCGAGTGCCCTCGCGCGATATGTCCGCAAAGCCGTTTATCCCCAACGGATTGCCCTTGGCGACCATGAGTCCCTGTAGTCTGCCGACGCAGCGGACAAGATAAGCGTCGTGCTCGGGAAAATATTTTCGCATGAAGCTGAGGTTATACTCGCCCGTGCACGTATCGAGCAGATGGCAGCCGGCGGCATGCGCCTCGCCGCGTTTTATCGCCATTATGCCGCCCATCGAGCCGACGTGAGTCGAGCTGAGGCTTATGCCGTGATCGGCGCGGTGCAGCATATCGGCAAGCTCGTCAATAAGCGGATCGTGGCTTCCTATGACAACGAGGCTATGCCTGAGCTTATCCTCATCCGTCAGCAGGCGCACCCTGACATGGTCTCCGCGCTCGAAGCCCTCGACCTCCTGCGGAATTTCCATTATGCCGTCGGCCTTCATGAACGACGAGACCACGCCGCTTCCGCGGCTGAGCGGCGACGCTGTGAGCTTATCGCCGACATATCCCATACGCACGCGGACAAACTCGCGGTATTTAAGCCCCGACACAACCGGGCGCGTTAATACGGCGTCAACATAGCGCTTGTTCTCCGCCGAAGCGCCCGTAAAGATATCGACAAGCGGCTTTAAAAGCTCCTCCATTACGATTATGCCGGACACCGGGTATCCCGGCACTCCGAGCACCGGCTTTGCGCCGCACCGGCCGAGTATCGCCGGCTTACCGGGCTTTATCGCAATGCCGTGATACAGCACCTGCCCCAGCTCGCCTATAACGCCGGCCGAAAAGTCCTCGCGTCCGGCGGATGATCCGGCGTTTAAAACCACCATGTCACATTCGTCCGCCGCTCGGCCGACCGCGGCCTTTATCTTTTCATAATCATCCGGGATTATCGGAAAAGCCACGGGCTGCGCGCCCCATTGGCTGAGCATTGACGAGAATATTGAGGAGTTAAACTCCAAAATATCGCCGGGCTTTGGATCTGCGCACGGTGCAACGATCTCATCCCCCGTGGGGATTATCGCAACGCGCGGCTTTCTGAAAACCTCAAGCTCCAGCACGCCGCCTGCAATGAGCGCGCCCACCGCCGAGGGAGTTATCTTCATATACGAGGGCAGGATCATCTCCCCTGCGCATATGTCCTCGCCTATCTGGCGAATGTGCTGCCACGGGGCCGCCGGTGCGTGGATAGTAACGCTGCCGTCGGGGTTATGCACAAGCTCCTCGACCATTATGACGGCGTCGCAGCCGGCCGGTATCGGGTGGCCGGTATCGACAACGGCAAATTGCCCG
>JABLTS010099213.1_pt1 | contig 22183 bp, 16 predicted proteins | sample 7160081 | NCBI WGS metagenome assembly JABLTS01 (sample SAMN14651231, study PRJNA627086) | human gut metagenome | isolation source: feces | host: Homo sapiens | reverse complement strand
TAGCCCGCAGTTGATTCACCAGGATCCGGCATGGGATAGACTCTGCCCCGCACAACACCGCTGCTATGCTGCCCAGTAGCACCCCTGCCGCAAAATATAAAAGATACTGAATTGTCGTCCCACGCTTCTTCCACAGGCTTTCCCGCCGCCCAGGTACTGGATAATGACTTTTCTTTCTCTTCGGCAACATTTTTCATCCTCCACATTTTGTTATCGCCGCTTGGGGTGGCTCATCTTTGCTTTGCTGCGGTGGTTTACTGCCAGGATGCACCCTATGGCGCCGCCCCCCAGCATCAGCAGGCACTTATACAGTGCCAGCAGACCCACCTCATTTCTCGGAACTGTTAGGGAAATTGCCAGCAGCACCAGGTACATCATTCCGCCTGTCAGTGCTCCGTTCACGATGCCATTCTGTCGCAACTGCCGGCCGCAGCGGTAACCTGCTGCCAAGGTCCCAACCACCAGGGTGATCGTTACCATCGGCGCGGTCAACCCGCCCGGAATATCCTGCGCACTCATTACCAGGGCAAATACCGTCAACAATGCCAGCACCACAGCAGAACCCATTCCAGCGCTTATCGCAATTTCCCGCAACGGCGGGCCGCTCCCCTTCACCCCGTGGCCTTTCTCCCTGCTTTTGGGCATAAAAACGCCTCCCATCCGGATTGTCTGTTCAATCCTATGATGGGAGGCGATATTTTAGAAGAAATTACTTCGGCTCAGCAGTGGTGTTCTTGCCGCTGATGGCCCAACGAGCCAGGCGGACCTTGGAACGGTCGCTGCCGGTCTCAATAACGAGGGAATCCTCTTTCATGCTGACGATAATCCCAATGATGCCGCCGATGGTGACGATCTCATCGCCTACTTGCAGCTCGCTGCGCATCTTGGCAGTCTCTTTATCCTTTTTCCGCTGGGGACGGATGATGAAGAACCAGAATACAACGATGATCAAAGCCATCATAATGATGGAAGACCACATGGAACCGGAGCCAGAAGCAGTTTCAAGAAAAGCAATGTTCATATTGTTTTATCCTCCAAAAAAGTCTTTAACAAATATTATAGAGAATTACCGGTCATTTTGCAAGTAAAATCCGGAGAAAATATTGTTCTATTCCGCACTTTTATATTCTCTTACCCAGTATTGGCACATACTCGCGGTAGAAGCTCTCAAACCGTCCCTCATCCAGTGCTAACCTTATCTCTTCCATCAGTGTATTATAGAACCACAGGTTATGCATCACAGCCAGCCGCATACCAAGCATTTCATTGGCACGCATCAGGTGGCGCAAGTAGGCGCGGGTATGGTTACGGCACAATGGGCACCCGCAAAGGGCATCCACCGGGCGGTCATCCGTTACATACTTAGCATTTTGGATATTAATGATCCCTTCCCAGGTAAAAAGATGGCCATGTCGGGCATTGCGGCTTGGCATCACACAGTCAAAAAGATCTACACCCCGGTGTACCGATTCCAAGATATTCACAGGTGTACCAACACCCATTAGGTAACGGATCTTATCCTTCGGGGCAAAGGGCTCCACAGCCTCAATGATATGATACATCTCTTCGGCGCTCTCGCCCACAGCCAGTCCACCGATGGCATAGCCGTCCAGTCCCATCGCAGCAATATCCTTCATGTGCTGCACCCGAATATCCTCATAGGTGCTGCCCTGGTTGATGCCAAACAGTAGCTGGTGTGGATTCACAGTATCCTCCAGGCTGTTCAGCCGGGCCATTTCCTTTTGGCAGCGCTCCAACCATCGGGTCGTCCGTGCTACCGATTTCTGCACATAATCCCGGGGCGATGGGTTTTCGATACATTCATCAAATGCCATTGCAATGGTAGAACCCAAATGCGACTGGATCTGCATGCTCTCCTCTGGTCCCATAAAAATACGATGTCCATCGATATGGGAGGCAAAGGTCACTCCCTTTTCCTCGATATGCCGTAGCGATGCAAGCGAAAACACCTGGAACCCGCCACTGTCGGTCAGGATGGGTCCCTGCCAACCGGTAAACCTGTGCAGCCCTCCCAGCTGACGCACCACATTATCACCAGGTCGCAGATGCAGGTGATAGGTATTGCACAGCATTACCTGGCACTTCAGCTCCTTAAGGTCATAAGCGGAAATACCGCCCTTGATGGCAGCCGCCGTCGCCACATTCATAAAGGCCGGCGTCTGCACCGTACCATGTACGGTGGTAAGCGCTCCCCGCCGGGCTGCTCCTTCTGTCAGTTTCAGTTGATACATTCTTTTTATTCCTCTCTTGTCAGTGTTACACATACCAGCTCCGGCGGGTTAAAGAGCCGAATTCCCATTCGCCCCCGTCCCAGCCCCCGGCTCAGGATCATCGTTTTATCTTCTATTTGGTAGATTCCGCCGTCATATTCCGGGAACAGGATCGTCTCGGGAGAAAGAATCCCGCCTAGCAGCGGCAGCCATACCATCCCACCGTGGATATGCCCGCAGAAGGTCACATCGGCACCCCACGAAGCATATACCGGGAAATAGTTTGGATTATGCGCCAACAGAATATTATACCCCTCCGGTGCCTCTCCCAGTATGGTATACATCGTTTCCTCCGTCACTGGGCGATAGTGGCTGGCATACTTGTGGTAATAATCCAGCTTGTACCACAGTCCCGTCAGGTTGATTCTGTCGCCGTTTTCCGCCGTAAGCTGCACCGTTTCATTATCCAATACTTGTACTCTGGATGCTGCCAACGCAGCACGGTAGCTTTCCCAGTCGGCGGTGGCCAGTCCTTCCTCATGGTTCCCACGGATATAGTAGACCGGATATTCCTCCGCCAGTGCACTGCACAGCGCCAATGTCACACTAAAGTCCTCATCATAACGGCTCACCATATCGCCGGTCATTACAATGATATCCGGTTCCTCCGCACGAATCGCTTTCAGCAATCGACCGTTCTCTTCTCCCAAGGACACACTGTGCAGATCAGAAAGCTGTACGATGTGATAGCCATTAAAGCCTTTCGGCAAGCTCTTCCCGCCAACGGTATATCGTGCTGTTTTCAGTCCATAGTTGCTCCACCACAGTGACCAGCACAGCAAAAGAAAAATCGCCACAATTAAAATAAGCAGCAGCCAGTGTTTCTTCACTCAGTTTCTCCTATGCCAATAATAATGCCCGTCTGATAAAACAAATATATCATACCATAATAGTGTGCCCTTTTCAATTAAAATACCATTCGCCAAATCTTAATAAATAGAAAAAGCAGAATGACCACTTCCAGTCGTCCTGCTTTTGATTATGCTCTCACCTCATTGCGAAACGGTGAACAATGCGTAGAAATACCCCTTGTTTGCCATCAACTCATCAAAGTGACCGCATTCCTCCATTGTGCCGTTCTTTATAGCCAGGATACCATCATACCGGCGCAGCAGTGCCTCCTCCAGCATATGTGTAATGACTATGCGGGTCATACCAGTCAGGTCAAGAATATCCTCTGTGACCTGATGTGCCGTCTGGGCATCCAGCGCCGCCGTTACCTCATCTGCCAACAAAACTGAAGATTTCTTTAACAAGCTCCGCGCAATGGAAATGCGCTGCTTTTCTCCGCCAGATAGCCCGTTCCCATTTTCTCCGCAGAGGTAGTCCTCTCCCCGCTCCGCAATCAGACTGTTCAAGTGTGCATGGTGGATCGCTTCATCCACTTCTTCCTGCGGAAAATCCCGGAACATGGAAACATTGTCCTTGATAGAGGCATTGAATACAAACACATTCTGCTGGATTACCGACATCATTTCATACAAAGATTCCGGTGCGATCTCTCGCAGCTCGGTATCATCCAGCAGGATTCTTCCCCTGTAATTGGCACTTCCTGCCATCAGTAGGTGCAGAAGGGTAGATTTACCGCTGCCACTACCACCTACAATAGCATAAGCCTTGCCACACTCAAACTTGGCCGTAATGTTATGCAGCACATCCTTTTCGCTCTCATAGCCAAAAGAGACATTCTCCAGCCGGATGCTATCTGTAATGCCATTTTGATTTACACCATCCTGCCGTGTTATGTTCTTTTCCAGCGCCTCTGCCAGCTTATCAATAAGTCCCAGTGCGGCTTTTCTTCCAGCCAGCAGTGCCGGCAGCTCTGCCACAGGCTGTATAATGTAATTCATCAGGTTCACAAACAAGATCACCGTGCCAGCGGTCATTCCGTATCCATTCAACGCCAACCACGCACCCACCAGGAAAACTCCCAGCTGCGCAATGATCCCTGTCACTGCTCCTATCATCCCCACCATTACCTTAAGCCTGCGTCGGGTAAACTTTTCCGCCTCCAGTGCGCCATTTCCCTCGGCAAAAAGCCGAAAAAATTCCTTTTCCGCCTGGAAGGTCTTTACTACAGTAAAACCACTCAAGCAATCCGTTAATGTAGCGGTAAAATCACGGTTACGGTCAGAAACTCGCTTTTCCTCTATCTGCAGCCGGTTTCCGGTCATTAAGGATGCTGCCAATGGCAGAAGTGTTACTCCAATCGCCACCGCGGTTAGCAGCGGAGAATACCAAAGCATCATAATGAGTGCACCGAAAAAAGTCACCGACATGCTGATAAGAGAAAGCTGCTGTGAAAGATAGTCCGCTTCTATACTTGCTGCGTCATTGGTCAGCGCAGAAAGGTAGGCTGCTGTGCTCTCCTCCCGAAAAGATGAAATGCTCTTCTCCGTAAGCTTCTTAAATGCAAAATCCTTGTACTGCCGCATGGCGTGCACAATAAATTGCGGCTCGGAAACATATTGCAGCAAGCACAATACCACACACAACACTACAAAGCCAACGGTGATTTTTGCCAGCTGGGGTAAGGGTAGCGCTTCCGGCAAGCCCGAAGCCGTATCAATGAGCTGCTGCAGAACCCAGGAAAGGATCAGATTTAATGAGCCTTTCCCCAGCGCCGCAAATACCGCCAAGACAAGCATCGCACGGTTGCCTCTGTAAAATTGTGCGGAAAGTTCTTTTTTCAGAGGCTTGGTTATTGTATTCATTCTCCTGCCACCTCCGCCCACAGCGCGGAAAACTCCGAACTTTCAAAGTCAGCTACTGACCTTTCAATTCCAGCCATCCCCGTATTGCCGATATCATCATAAACGCCAATCGGAACATGATCCGGTACAAAGCGCAGCGCGCTTGCATGGCTGTTCGGCGCCGCATCGTAGCCCTGTGCCAATCGCTTCGCCTGCCGCAGGGTACTGCGTACCGCCGGCGTGTTGTTTTTGTCCTCCTGTAACTGCGCATACGCAAGGCAGACCAGCAGCATACCGTTTACTTTATCCAAAAAACAGGGGGTATCGCCGTCCTTGAGTCCGGAAAGCGTGCCGATCCCCCATTGGGTGATCTCCTGCATGCCTGCATAGTTTTGCTGCGAATAGTATACATTCACATAGCCTATCACCGTATTGACCAGGGAAGCGACACAGCTCATCAGCGCTTCCGATAAAAACGGCACAGATTCCTCCGGCTTCTTGCTGTCCGCTGCCAGCGCCAGACCAATGCGCGCATCATACAGCCCACCGATATTGCTGCTTTTCATCAGCTCCACCGCTTCTTCCGTCCGTTCCAGCTTCAGCAGAATGTCCGCCATATTCCCGCAGATAGTGGTTTCATTGATTTGCGGGTCATCGTTTTGCGTAAACAGCAGCTTCGCGTTTTCAAATAGTTCCAGCGCACGCCGCAGCAGCGCCTTCTCCCTGTCCTCTATGCCGAAAAGCCAGAACAATAAAGCGCTGTTATAAACAATTGCAAAGACATTCGGATATTTGCGCAATGCCTTTTCCGCTTCCGCCAGACCATCTCGATTTTTCTCATGCCTGCATGCTTCCAGCCGTTTTATGGTCGTTTGCAGTCGGTTATCCTTCATCTCATAGCCCAGCAGCACATCAACCGAGGTATCAAACAGATCCGCCAGCTCCACTATGGTCCCCAGCTCCGGCACCGATTGTCCCGATTCCCATTTATACACCGCGCCTACCGTAACATTCAGTACTTCAGCAAGCTGCTCCTGTGTCATGGCATGTTCTTTACGGAATGCACGAATATTCTCCGACAGCTTTATTTTCATATGGTCTGCCTCCCTTGCTCCTTCTGCTACTATCATATCACAGTAATCTTCCCGGAGGAACACACCATTCATACTATCAGAATATAATTAACCCGTACTATTGGTACTATTTTAATTGGCTAGATTGGGATTACCCTCAAACATCCAACCATTTTCCCGGTTGTACCCGCTAGGGAATTGTGTTATAATAAATTGGTTTGTGGAACTAAAAACGATTGAAATAAAGGTGACAAAATGCAAGACCGTTTGATGACCAAGACATCCGACTATTATTACGACCTGCCGCAGGAACTCATCGCCCAAACACCGCTGGAGCGTCGGGACAGCAGCCGCCTGATGGTGCTGAATAAGGAAACCGGCGAGATCTCTCACCATGTATTTACCGATATCATTGACTACCTGAACCCCGGTGATGTGCTGGCGGTGAATAACAGCCGTGTCATGCCTTCCCGCCTGATTGGCAAGAAAGAGGATACGGATGGTGCCATTGAATTCCTGCTTCTAAAACAGCTGGGCAATGATGAATGGGAAACGATGGTGCGCCCAGGCAAACGGGCCAAGATCGGCGCTCGGTTTGTATTCGGTGATGGGCTGCTGCACGCCGAGGTACTGGAAATCCTGGAAGGCGGCAACCGTCGGGTCAAATTTGAATACGAGGGCAATAATATCTTTGCGGTGCTGGAGGAAGTTGGCCGCATGCCGCTGCCGCCCTACATCACCGAACAGCTGGAAGATGGTGAACGCTACCAGACTGTCTACAATAAGGTACTGGGCAGTGCTGCCGCCCCCACCGCCGGGCTACATTTTACCGAAGAACTACTGCAAAAAATTCAGGAGAAAGGTGTAAAGATAGCTTACCTGACACTTCATGTTGGCCTTGGCACCTTCCGTCCGGTGAAGGTAGACGATGTGACTCAGCATCATATGCACTCAGAACACTACTGGGTCTCGCAGGAGGCCGCTGATCTCATCAATGAGGCCAAACGCACTGGCCACCGTGTCATTGCCGTAGGTACCACCAGCTGCCGCACGCTGGAATCTGCCTATATTCCCGGGAAAGGACTGCGCGAGTGCAGCGATAATACCGATATTTTCATCTATCCCGGCTACCAGTGGAAATGCATCGATGCCCTTATCACTAATTTTCATCTGCCGGAAAGCACCCTTATCATGCTGGTCGCTGCCTTTGCAGGGTACGATCACATCATGAATGCCTACCATGAGGCTGTTAAGGAACGCTACCGGTTCTTCTCCTTTGGCGATGCCATGTTCATTACAAACGAAACGAAGCCCCAAAGGAACACCAGACATTAAACGCTGTACTATCCCATTGAATATTCCATCTAAAAGAAGCAGGTCATTTTCAGTGATCGGCTTCTTTTTCGTTCCATTTTAATGACACGCTACTCCCTCTCATATACTAAGGATGAAAGGAGGCGTATTTCATATGAAACAAATTCTATTCCGCGGGGCAGCCACGGCACTGGTCACCCCAATGCAGCCAGATGGCTCTTTGGATTTAGAAACTCTCTCCCGCCTTACAGAATGGCAGATCCAAAGCAGTATCTCAGCGTTGGTGCCCTGCGGCACCACGGGAGAAGCCGCTACTCTCACTGATGAGGAACGCTTTACCGTCATCCAAACTGTAGCCAAAACCGCAGCCGGCCGGGTGCCGGTCATCGCTGGAGCCGGATGCAATGACACCGCCCGTGCCGAACAGAACTGCCTGGCCGCCGCGGCGGCCGGTGCCGATGCCCTGCTTCTAGTCACCCCTTATTACAATAAATGCACGCCCAAGGGCTTACAGTCGCATTTCGCGCGGCTGGCATCCGCCACACCGCTCCCGGTCATCCTCTATAATGTTCCGTCCCGTACCGGGGTGACCATCGATATGGAAAGCCGCCGGAAACTTTCCAAAGTTGATAATATCATCGGCCTTAAGGAAGCCAGTACCGATTTTAGCCTCATTCATCAACACCTGTTGGAACTTGGTGATACTCTCCCCCTCTATTCCGGCAATGATGACCTCACCCTGCCTCTGATGTCCCTGGGAGCCCACGGCTGCATTTCCGTCCTCAGCAATCTGCTTCCCCACAGCACCGAAGCCCTCTGTCAGGCGATCTTGCAGAACGATCTACCGGCAGCCCGTTCCCTGCACTATTCCCTTCTTCCCTTGATGAAATCCCTCTTTTGCGAGGTCAACCCCATCCCTGTCAAAGCTGCCATGCCGCTTGTTGGTTTCCCTTGTGGCAGCTGCCGCATGCCACTTTCCCTCATAGAACCGGATCACCTTGCATTACTGCAACAACAATTTACTATGACGAAACAACTCGGACTCTGCTGAATTCTGCTTGCCACCGTGGGGCGTTTGCTTTATAATAAAATAAAACATACTATCCCACGGAGGCGATCCCTTGAACCTGACCGAAGAACGACTGCAATACCTGGAGCTTCTCTCTCAAAAGTTTCCCAGCCCTGCCCAGGTCTCTACCGAAATCATCAACTTAAATGCCATCCTCGGCCTGCCCAAAGGCACCGAACACTTTATCAGCGATATTCATGGTGAATACCGCCTTTTTCTTCATATTCTCAAAAATGCTTCCGGCTCCGTCCGACGCAAGATCTTCCAATGCTTCTCAGAGGAGGAAATGTCCACTGCCGAAATGGATGAACTGGCCACTCTCATCTATTACCCGGAAGAAAAGTTGGCACTCCTCAAGGAAGCTCATGGCTCACTAAACCAGGTCTGGTACACCACCACCCTGCTGCATTTGGTGCAGGTTTGCCGCAAGGCCACCAGTAAGTACACCCGCTCCAAGGTGCGCAAGGCCATGCCCCACGATTTTGCCTACATCATCGATGAGTTGCTCAATTACTCCGAAGCTGATGAGGATGACAACCGCACCACCTATGTCCACAATATCGTCCACAGCATCATCGAAATTGGCAGTGCCGATGCTTTCATCATCGCCATTTCGGAGCTCATCCAGCACGCGGTCATTGATAAACTGCACATTGTCGGCGATGTATTCGACCGCGGCAACGGCGCTCATAAGGTTATGGATACCTTGATGGAGTATAATAATGTCGATATCCAGTGGGGCAATCACGATATCCTGTGGATGGCGGCAGCTATGGGCCAGTGGGCCTCCATCGCCAATGTGCTGCGCAACTGCATCCGCTACAATAACTTTGATTCTCTAGAGGATGGCTACGGCATTAACCTGCGCCCTCTCACCCAGTTTGCGCTGGAAACCTACCGTGATGATCCCTGCACTCTTTTTCTGCCCAGCCACAGCAAGCGGGAAACTGAACTGAAGCAGCGCCGGGAAAATGATGAACTCACCGCCAAGGTGCACAAGGCCATCTCGGTCATCCAGTTCAAGCTGGAGGGCCGCATCCTGCGGGATCATCCCGAATATCACATGTCACACCGTCTCTTCTGGGAAACGATGGACTCCAAGACCCACCGTATCCAAATCGACGGTCATTGGTATGACCTCAAGGATTCCCACTTCCCCACCCTCTCACCGGAAGACCCCTATCGTCTCTCTCCGGAGGAGGAAACTGTCATGAACGATTTGGCCTTCTCCTTCCGTAATAGTATCCGGATGCAGCGTCATCTTAAATTTCTTTTGGATAACGGCTCCATCTATAAGGTCAATAATGGCTATCTGCTCTATCATGGCTGTATCCCCATGAATGAGGACGGCACCTTGCACTATTCCACCATCAATGGCAAAAAGTACGCCGGACGCGCCATGTTGGAAGCCTATAACCATATCATCCGGGTGGCCTCCTACGCACCCCGCCATACCGAGCTACGCAAAAACTCTTTGGATCTCATGTGGTACCTTTGGTGCGGCACCCACTCTCCCTTAAGCGGTAAGTATAAGATTGCCACCTTCGAGCGCTATTTCATTGCGGATGATACCGCCGGCAAGGAGGAGAAAGACCCCTATTACACATGGATTGAACAGGAAACCACCGCCATCCGCATTCTGGAAGAATTCGGAGCCGATCCCGTCCACGGCAAGATCATCACCGGCCATGTCCCGGTCAAAGCCGGTGAGTCTCCTGTCAAGGCCAATGGCCGTGTCATCAATATTGATGGCGGCATGAATGAGCGTCTCAATTCCGTCACCGGCGGCTGCGGCTATACCCTGGTCAGCAACTCCCACCAGCTGCTGCTGGCCCAGCACCATCCCATCAATATCAGCGAGGCCATGCGTAACAATGAAGATATGCACTCCGAGGTACGCGTGGTAGAAAAATTTCCACGCCGCCAGCTCATCCGGGATATCGACGACGGTAAGGCCATTGCCCGCCGGGTAGCCGATCTGCAGGAACTGCTGGAGGCCTACCGCAGCGGCGCCATCACCCCCAAAGAATAACCCATCATAATAGTCCCGCACTCCTGATAGTAGAACCGCCCGATACAAAGCGGTCCTCTGTCGGGAGTTTTTTCTTTTCCCATGGCATATTTTTCCGGAAATTTGCGGAATGTTAGCAAAATTGCTACGATCCTGTTGACATTCTCGCCAAAAAGTGTTTTACTATCCTTAGTATATTGGTTGATTAGCCAACTAATAAATATTGGTAATCTTCCCATGGAGGTGGCTATAATGGATGGTATTTTGGAAAAATTCATGCGGGATGCCGCGCAGAACCCTGAACGGCCGATGTATGACTTTATGGATTGCGGAAGCGAGCCCTATGTTCACCACTATATAACGATTGGCGAAGCATGGCAGCATGCTATGGATATGGCCGCGGAGCTGCGTCAAAAGGGCGCCCGTCCCGGTGACCGCGCTATTATCCTTTCCATGCAGGATGCCGGAACCGTCTATGCCATTTGGGGCTGTATGATCGCTGGGGTGATCTTTACCGTTATCCCGCCTCCCATTGATGAAGGCAAGCTGGACCGTTTTGTCTCGGTACTCAAATCTTGTAAACCTCGCTTTCTCATCTCCAACGAAGGCATGGAAAAGGAGGCCGATACCAATGTGACCGGCTCACTGCTCAAAAAAGCCTTCCTCAATGTTGTGACACTCAAGCGCATCTACTCCGATATGGTAAAACCCGCACCCCTGGGCAAATTGACTCCGCATGAAGCCGATGACCTGCTGTATTTGCAGTATACCTCCGGCTCCACCAGTGCGCCAAAGGGCGTTATGGTCACTTATGGAAACCTCATGGGCTGCATCGGTCAGTGCCTGGAGATCTTCGATTTCCAGCACACTAAGAACAATCTTGCCTCCTGGGTACCCTTTTACCACAATATCGGCCTCATCGTGGCCATTTTTCTGCCAGTCATTGCCGATACCGGCATTTCTTACTTTATTCCCACCCTGCAGTTCCTGGCCCGGCCCACCATCTGGCTGCGGGTCATCGCCGATTACAAGGTAAATATCACCGCAGCGCCCAATTCCGCCTATGAGGTTTGTACCCGACTCATCTCTCCGGAAGAAGCCAAAAAGTATGATCTTTCCCATGTCACCCACCTCATTAATGGCTCCGAATTTGTAAATGCCGCCACTGTGGACAAGTTCTGTGAATTGTTCCATATCTCAACGGATTGCTTCGCACCCGGATATGGACTTTCGGAGTGTGTTTGTGTTGGTACATTGGCCAGCCGGGATTTCCGCTGTCAGCATATCGATCTGGAATCCTATCGGGAAGGCCGCTTCGTTCCCTCCCCCACTGGAGAAAAGGACATTGTCAGCGTTGGGCGACCTGCGGGCAATATGGTCCTGGTCGCCATCCGCCCGGATGGCACCCCCTGTGAACCCGGTGAAATCGGCGAGATCTGCATCCAGGGCAGCAGCGTATGCGCCGGCTATTGGCAGAATCCCGAAGAAACGAAACGCTTCCAAACCATCATTCCTGGTTATCCGGGCCAGTTCTACCGCACCGGCGATATGGGTGTTCTGTATGAGGGCCAGCTCTATCTCACCGGCCGTATCAAGGAAATGATTATTATCAGCGGCAAAAATATCTTCCCCGGTGATATCACCCTGCTGCTTCGCCAAGAAGGCGTTCCGCTCCCCGCCGATGCTATCGCGGTATTCTCCCTGCCTTCTCCGGAAGGCGAACATCCCATCCTCTGTGCCGAGTCCACTCCCGATGCTGATTATGCGGCCCTTGCCGCCCAGGTCAACCGCCTGACAGCCCGGAATTTCGGTTTCTCCTTCTGGGATGTCGCCTTTACTCCGGCCGGCAGTCTTCCCCGCACCGATAACCGTAAGATCAAAACACTGGCGACCCATACCCTGTACGAAAGCGGCCGACTGCCCCTCCTTTACAGTAGCCGAAGCGGCGGTAATGCCACAACTTCCCAGCAGTGCACTTCCGCTGCCCCCCGGCCAAAAATCGAACTCCCGCCCAATGCTACCCCGGAGCAGATCCAGCCCATTATCAGCGCCATTTTCCGGGAAGTCCTGCCCGGCATCTCCTTTGGCCCCAATGACAGCTTCCTCACCCTCGGCGGTGATTCCCTGCGCATGATGGAGCTGGTATGCGGCCTGGAACAGGACCTTGGCATCAATATTGATATCCGCTGCATAGCCGCCGATCCTACTGTTTCCGGCATATCTGCTTATCTCAGCGCATTGCTTTCCGGCCGGGAGCGGGATTTCCAGCCCGACCTGCGTGCAGAGTGTGTTCTGCCCGCAGAAATTGCCCCACAAGGCGAGTATACCTGCCAACCGCAGGATTGCCATACCGTATTCCTCACCGGCTCTACCGGCTTTTTAGGGGCCTATCTCATTCGGGCTCTCATCGAGCAGCGGAAGGATCATGGGATCAAAATTTATTGCCATGCCCGGGCCGCCACGCCCGAAAAGGCTCTGGAGCGCATCATCAATAATATGAAGCGGTTCGAGTGCTGGCAGGATTCCTATCTTGCCTACCTGCACGCTGTGCCGGGCGATCTGACCCAGCCCCACCTTGGCATGACTGAAGAAAACTGGCAGCTCCTCTCCAACGAGGTCGATGCCGTTTATCATAATGGCGCTGTGCTCAATTTTGTATTTCCCTACCGGCAGATGAAGCCCGCTAATGTACTGGGCACCGCCGAATGCCTGCGTCTGGCCTGCGAAGGCCATCCGAAATACTTCCACTATGTTTCCAGTTACAGCGTATACGATAACCCCAGTCATTTCGATCACACTGTAATGGAGGATGATCCGCTAGAATCTCCCGATGGCTACTTCCTCGGCTATTCCGAGACCAAATGGGTAGCCGAAAAGCTGGTGGAATTGGCCAGGCAGCGTGGCCTGCGGGCAGCGGTCTATCGCCCTGGTGATATCACCGGTACCCTTGCCACCGGCATTTGGAAGCTGGAAGATCTCATCAGTCGATCCATGGTAGGCTGCGTACAGCTGGGCGCCGCCCCGGATGTGGAGGTAAACCTGCACTTGACCCCGGTAGACTATGTCGCCGATGCGCTTATTCATATTTCCTTCCGGAATGAATGCTGCGGACATGCCTTCAATCTGCTTAATCACCGGTTGATGCCGCTGCGGCAGATGACCGCTCTGATGAAAAAAGCAGGCTATCCGCTGGAACTGCTGCCCTATGGGGAATGGTGCCAACGCCTGACTGCCACCACCAGTGAGGAAAATGTTCTGCGCATTCTCTCCTGCCTGTTTACTGACCAGCGCACCGCCGGCAAGGATATGATTGCCCGCTTCGGTGTTCACCAGGCACGCTTTTCCACTGCCAATACCGATCGGCTGCTCGAAGGCAGCGGCATTGCATGCCAACCAGTGGATGCAGCTCTGCTGCAAAGTTACCTGCGGTATTTCATCAAGAGCGGTTACCTGCCTGCCCCGCAGCCGTGGTGGAAGCGGCTCTTTACCCACAAAAAGCAGTAATCAGATCACCGCTTCTCCTCATAAAAAGCTCCCTTTCCACTCATTTGGAAGGGGAGCTTTTTTTGGTTGTGGATCAGTCAATTAAGAACAAATGTTTCACGTGAAACATTTTGTGTCATTCTGCATTATTCCAGCACGACCTTATGGAAGACCTTTTTGCCCTTCTTGATGATAAGGCCGGCACGGAGCGCCGCTTCATCGTAGCTTTCTGCAAAGTTATCTACCTTTACATCATTGACAGCGACACCGCCCTGCTGTACCAGCCGTCTGACCTCGCCCTTGGAGGGGGCAAGCCCCACCTTGACCATCAGATCCGCCAGCGTAATGGCTCCATCGGTGAGGTCAGCAGCGGTAAGGGTGGTGGTAGGCATATTCGCGCTGTCGCCCGCACCGCTAAAGAGCTGTTTGGCTGCGGCCTGCGCTTTTTCCGCCTCTTCCTCACCATGTACCATCTTGGTCAACTCGTAGGCCAGGATCTCCTTGGCACGGTTCAGCTCGCTGCCCTCCCACTTATCCATTTCGTCAATCTGTTCCAGCGGCAGGAAGGTAAGCATGCGAATGCACTTGAGAACATCGCTGTCGCCAACATTGCGCCAATACTGGTAGAAATCGAAGGGGCTGGTCTTATTGGGATCAAGCCAAACGGCGTTGCCGGCAGTTTTTCCCATCTTGTGGCCCTGAGAATCGGTAAGCAAAGTGATGGTCATTGCATGGGCGTCCTTGCCCAGCTTGCGGCGGATCAGCTCGGTGCCGCCCAACATGTTGCTCCACTGGTCATCGCCGCCAAACTGCATATTGCAGCCATTATGCTGGAACATGTAGTAGAAATCATAAGACTGCATAATCATGTAGTTGAACTCAAGGAAGGAAAGACCCTTTTCCATGCGCTGCTCGTAGCACTTAGCGCGCAGCATATTATTGACACTGAAACAGGCGCCTACCTCACGCAGCAGCTCCACATAGTTGAGCTTGAGAAGCCAATCAGCGTTATTGAGCATGATGGCCTTATCCGGGCCAAATTCGATAAAGCGCTCCATCTGACGCTTGAAGCATTCGGCATTGTGGTTGATGTCCTCCGCGGTGAGCATCTTGCGCATATCGGTGCGACCAGAGGGATCACCGATCATAGTGGTACCGCCGCCAATGAGGGCAATGGGACGGTTCCCTGCCATCTGCAGGCGCTTCATCAGCGTCAGGGCCATAAAGTGACCGGCCGTCAGGCTATCGGCTGTGCAGTCAAAGCCAATATAGAAGGTTGCCTTGCCCTCATTGATCATTTTTTTGATTTCTTCTTCATTGGTAACCTGCGCAATAAGTCCGCGGGCAACCAGCTCTTCATAAATCTGCATAGTTTATCTCCTTTTTTCTTTTTCCCTAATAAAATAAAAATCCTCTGTCCGTTACAATACGGACAGAGGACGAATGGACTTCGTGGTACCACCTCTGGTTCGGGCTGCCGTTACCGGAAGCCCCTTGATAGGTCCTATGGAAAGACCTCTGCGATGTAACGGTCGCACCCCGTCGTGCCCTACTGTCGTCTGTTCAGGCCACCGCTCCGGAATGTATTTCCCTGCTTTCCTCCTTACCGACTTGCACCAACCGCCGGCTCTCTGGAAAGGCTAAAAAAGAGGTACTCGGTTTCCTTCTTCGCGTTTCATTTTTTATCTATTATAACAAACTTACCGCCAATGTCAAGCGTCGATGGCCTTCTCCGCTGCCTTCTTCCGCCGGGTGTAGAGGAAGAATGCAGCACCCATGACAGTCCAAATAACCAACGCGATACGGGACTGCGGCCCCAGGTATGCCCAAGGATTGGGGACGATAAGCAGTGCTATGAAGCACAGCGAAAAAATGACGCCCAAAATGGAATTTATGGTCATCCATGCGGAGGTATCCTTATTGCGGTGAACCTGTACCAAAGTGGCGGCCGAGGTAAAACCATATCCAATAGCGGCACCGATGGAGGACATATCTACCACCCAATTAAGCACAGTGCGGCCAAACCATGGGCAGCACAGTGAAATAATCATGATGAACAGGATGGCATTCATCGGGGTTTTATAGCGGGGGTGCAGGCGGCCAAACCAGCCCGGGAGGACATGGTCCTTGGACATGGAGTACAAAAGACGGCTGGTAGCCATATAAAAGCCAATGATGCCGGAAAGTACAGCGCAGAACAGCGCAATGCCCAAAATAACCAGACCGGGCTTGCCGAGGATCAGACGGGCCGCATTAAAGGTGGGGAGCGCCGTAAAGCCGGCAAGGCTTTCGGGCAGGGTATCTTTGGCGCAATCGGCAATATAAGGCACCCAACTGGTATAGCCTTCGGGCAGGACTGCGGCCGTGATGGTATTGAGGATGACATAAAGAGCGCCGCCGAACAGGATGGAAAGAACCATAATAACAAGGCTCTTTTTATGGGAGAAATTGAACTCCTCCGAAGCCTGAGGAATGGAATCGAACCCGACAAATGCCCAAGGCGCGACCGCTACCACAGCAAGGATACCGCCCAACGAAGACTTACCGGTGGCATCTGTGGTAAATGCGGGCGCCAAATGGGAAGCGGAAGCATGCGGGCTGAACAGCGCAGCAATCGCCAGCAGGAACACACAGCCAACCAGAGAAAGCGCCAGGACAGTCTGGAACTTGCCAGCCACGCTGACACCCCGGATGCTGAATACCGCAAAAAGCACCAGCGCAATGATGGCCAGCAGAATTTCACCAGCGTAAATGCTGTAACCTTCCACCGAATAGAGATAGCCCCACTGGGTCAGATTTGGGAAGAGATTACGGCCGATGAGCGCCAAAGCAGTAGCATTCAAGGGCACGATGGCAAGATAGGAAAGGCCCAGGAACCACGCGCACAAAAAACCACAGGTGGGCCCAAACGAGGCATTGGTAAAGGTGAATTCGCCACCCGCTACCGGGAAATGGTTGATCATATAGCTGTAATTGAGGGCAATAACGACCATAATGATGGCGCCCGCAGCCATAGCAATAAGAGTACCCAGCGGCCCGGCATTGGGTAAAAAGGTATTGGCGGGCATAACAAACGCACCCCACCCGATAATACTGCCTAGGGCTAGTGCCCATACATTCAGTGGAGAGAGCTTTCTTTGCAGGCCTTCCCCACCGCTCCGATTATCGTTCATGCTGTGTCCTCCTTTATTTCTTATCAAATTCGGCCGTAACCAGCGCCAACGCTTTTTCCTCCAGCCTCATATCACACTCACGGTAATCCTCTCCCAGCAGGCGGTGCAATAGCTCCCGCAGCATGGAAGGATTGCGGGCCAGCATAGGACCCATGGCCCATGTGGCAAAGAAATTATGATAGAGTGTACCCTCTTTGCCATCCGGGGTCTCTCCATCGCCGCAACCGGAAAGCACTGTAAACAGTGGGTAGCGGTTCTCCCCTACCAGGTAGGCAGTGCGGTTGATAAAGCCATAAACCCTTGCGTTTTCATCATAGGCAGGCTGCGCCAGCATATCGCTGACAAAGACCTTGTTGGTCTCTACACCAGTGTAATCAAAGAGACCAATACCAGGCATCGTCTCCCCCGTAGGAGTGGTAAATCTTTGACCAAACAGTTCTCTGGCATTGCCGGTAACAAACCATACCTGTCCACCCTCGATGGCGGCACGGATCGCTTCGCCATACTGCGCGAAGTGCGGTGCTACGGCGGCAAGGTTACGAGCCTTACCGTGACCAATATAAACGAAGTCATAGCCTGTGGGATCGATAACTTCATCCAAATTTATCTCAGTAATATCAGAGGTGTTGCCGGTTTCGGCAATGCGGCGCTGCAGTACCGTCAGGTTTTTGTAGTCACCGTAAAGATCAAGTGCATTGCTGTAAAGATGGAGTATTCTGATGTGTTTCATTTTTTCAGCTCCTCCAGTATTTTACCTTCGTTGCCAAAGGCGGATGCGGCAAGAATATAGATGTCGCCCTTGGTCTTGCGGAAGGCTTCCTTTGTTTTGGCCATATCGGTCTCCATCAACAGGGTGTTATCATCAAATCCTGCTGTTTTAAGACATACAGCAGCATCCAGCGCACGGTTGCCGGTGCATAGGATTTTCTCCACCTTACCCTTTAAGCGCTCAAATGCTACATCATATAGCCAGGATACATCCTTATATTCCATATAAATGACATTATTGATATACAAGGCAATGCTCTTCTCTCCCGGCTGCTCCAGCACATAACTGATGGATTGATCGAGAGATGCGGCGTTTTGCTTGGTCATCATCAGTACGGTGCGGCGACCGTCAAACTTGAAGTCATCCAGCCGCTCCTTCGCCACATGGAAATCGGCGCAGCCTGCCGCAAACTGTTCCACGCTGATACCGGAGGCCGTGCAGCAAACAGCGGCTGCCGCCACAGTATTAAAGAAGTTGAAGGTGGTATTGTAGGTAACATGGACGGGCGTACCATTGATGGTGATGCACTTGCCTGCAAAGTCGGCATCGGTGCCGAAGAAATCCGGCTGATGGGAACCGTAATCGCAGTGAGAGCAATGGAATTTACCCAAATGATTGTAATGGTAAAACTCATAATTCATCGGATGGAAACAATGCGGACAGATCTTGCAATCATTGGTGCCGCTGACACAGTGATCGGTGGAGCGCTCGGTGCGATCCATAGCAAAATATACGGTATGATAGTTCCCGGCAAGATTCTGACTGATTGGCTCATTGGCATTCAGGATCAGCGTCATATCCGGGCGCTTGGCAATCGCTTCAGCAATCTTTTCAAATACCAGATCCGGGTTGCCGTTACGCACCACCTGATCCCGCAGGAGGTTAAGCACAAGGTAATAATCCACGGGAATCTCCGCAAAGATGCAGCGGGACCAGCACTCATCTACCTCCAGCACTACATAGTCGGCACGAACAACACCGCCCAGTGTACAAGCGGAAAGCAGAGTGGTAGCTACGCCGGCGGTCAGATTCGAGCCCTTCGCGTTATTGATAACGGTAAAGCCGTTTTTGCGCAGCACATGGGCAATGAGATTGGATGTGGTAGTTTTTCCATTGGAGCCGGTAACACAAATAACTCGGCCGGAAAAGCGCAGTTTTTTCATGACATGGGGATGCAGACGCAGAGCAATACGCCCGGGAAGATCGGTACCGCCTCCCAGCAATGAGCCAACAGCGCTTAATACACGGCACAGCAGCGCCGTAAAGAAGAATCGAATCGTATCGGTTCCCTCCTTTGGGGTGAATTTTTATAAATTAATAGAAATACTATACCACAACTCCCTGCATTTTTCAATGTAACATCCCGCATTTGACGCAGGATATCGAACATTTTGCGCAATACATTTGGAATTGTCCATTGATTTTATGGAGCCTTTGTAACTGGCTCGATATGTTATTTCCTATTTCGGCAAAAAGCGAGCCGCCCCGGGCAAGGGCGGCATCACATAAGCAAGATAGAATTATGACTCCAACATCTCCTCGGCGCTCTTCAGGGCACTATCGGTGATATTCTCTCCCACCATAATACGGGCCAATTCCTGCACCCGCTGCGGGCGGGTCAGCTCCTCCACACGGGTGAAGGTACGCCCGTCCTCTACCGTTTTGTAAATGCGGTAGTGGTGGGCGGCACAGGCCGCAACTGGCGCCAGATGCGTAACGCAGATGACCTGACGGTGGCGTGCGACTTCGGCGAGCTTTTTACCGATCTTTTGCGCAGCGCGACCGGAAACACCGGTATCCACTTCATCAAAAATGATGGTACCAATGCCATCTTTTTCGGCCAGTACATTCTTGATGGCCAGCATAATACGCGCCAACTCACCGCCGGAGGCGATCTTGGCCAAAGGCTTTGCTTCCTCACCGGTATTGGTACAGATCATGAATTCCATTTCATCAGCGCCAGTAGGGCCATAGGGCTTTTCCCGGCGGGTAATGGAGAACCGAACACCAGCCATATCAAGATAGGCCAACTCCTGTTCTACTCGCTCGGAAAACTCCGCAGCAGCAGCAAGACGGCAAGCCGTCAAGGCCTCTGCCACAGTGTGCAGCACCAAGTTGGCTTCATCCAGCTCTCGCTGCAGATGGGCAGTCAATTCATCTCTAAGCTCCAGCGATTGATATTCTTCACTGATCCTCTCGAAGTATTCCAAAATCTCTGCAATAGAATTGCCATATTTCTTCTTAAGCTTATAGATAGTATCCAAGCGAGATTCGATGGCATCCAGCTGGCGTGGGTCAAAATCAGCGTCCTCCAGCGTATCGCGGGCACGGCTGCCAAGCTCCTCCAGCATATAGTAGGCATCGCTGAGCTTTTCACTGTATCCTCCAAACTCCGTAAGGTACTTAGCCGCGGTGTCAAGTTCGGTAGAGACCTCCTCCAATGCTTCCAAAACACCGCGCATTTCTTCTCCATTGCCATTAAGCAAGGTGTAAACTGCCCCCAGCGATTCAGTAATGCGCTCGGCATTGCGGATGCGCTTCTGCTGCTCAACCAGTCGTTCCTCTTCCCCATCGGACAGCTTGGCATCGCCGATCTCCTTAATTTGAAACTGAAGAATATCCATGCGCTGCAGCTTATAGCTTTCATCCATCTGCAGTTTGTCCAGACGGGCGGCGCAGTCACACATTTTATCATAGGCGGCGGTATATGCCGCAAGCTCCTGCGGATATTCCCCGAAGCTATCCAAAAAGCCGAGGTGCTTTTCGGCACTGAGCAGCTCCTGATTATCATGCTGACCATGGATATCAATGAGCAGTGAGCAAACTTCCCGCAGCATTGCGGCAGTAGCCGGGCGGCCATCCAAACGGCACTGCCCCTTACCGGAAAGGTCGATCTCCCGCTGAACTAAAAGCTGGTTATCCTCCAATGGATAGCCAAGTACTTCAATCTTTTTGCAGAGTTCTTCCGAAATTTCGGTAAACAGTGCGGAAACAGTGGCCCGGGTCTCCCCGGTGCGGATGATCTCCTTGAAGGTCCGTCCGCCCAGCACGGCATTGATAGCACTGATGAGGATGGTCTTACCGGCACCGGTCTCGCCCGTGAAGACATGGAAGCCCTGCTGAAAATCAATGGTGGCCTGACGGATGACGGCAATATTTTCGATGTAAAGCTGAGAAAGCATGGGGAGCTCCTTTCTCTAGTGGCATTGTGACAGTTTTTTAGCGGGTAAGATTCTTTTTCATAAGTTCCCGCAGATGGGTGCAGAATTCATCGGCAAAATGCTCGGTCTTAAGCAAAACAAAGATGGTGTTCTCCCCTGCGATGGTGCCAAGGATCTCCGGGCGATTGCTGTTATCCACCGCCTCGCACACAGCGGAAGCCATCGCGGAATGCGTCTTGATGACAACGATATTACCGGCGCAATCCACTGAACGGATGCTGCGCATAAAGACCGAATCACCGGAAAGCTGCAGGGTATCAGCCGGTGCGGTATTGCTTTGCGTATAGTAGTAAATGCCGCTGGGCGAAAGCACCTTGACCAGGCGAAGGTCGCGGATATCGCGGGAAATGGTAGCTTGGGTAGCATAAAAGCCGTTTGCCTCCAAAAGAGATTGCAGTTCCTCCTGCGTGGTAACAGTGTGATTCTGAATCAGTTCCAGAATTTTGGCGTGTCGTGTTGCTTTCATGGTCATTAACCCCTTTGCAGCAATTTGTGGGACAGGATCTCGAAGAATTCGTGTTCCCCAAAGGAAACAAAACGCGCAGCTTTATCACTTTTACGCACCGTTACAGCCGTTTGCGGCAGCAATTCAATGCGTTCTCGGCCATCCACCACAGCGCACATAGACTGATGGCTGCGAATGGTGACGCCGCGCCCTGCCGAAACCACAATGGGACGAACAGAAACACTGTGTGGGCAAATGGGAACAATAGAGATTGTGGAAAGACCGGGATCAATGACCGGGCCGCCAGCCGAAAGCGAATAAGCGGTAGAACCGGTTGGAGTGGATAGAATCAATCCATCTGCCAAATAAGAATTCATGCGGCGGCCATCGCAGTCGATGGTAAGATCAATAATATTCGTCATGACCGGCTTGGTGAACACGATGTCATTGAGGGCAAAGGGCACCATGAGCTCTTCGCCGGACTCTCCCTGACGCGTAAGTGAGATACCAAAGCGTTCTTCAGTTGTGTATTCCCCGGCTAAGATGCGGTCAAACGCATGGGCAGCACCCTCCGGTTCCACCTGGGCCAAAAAGCCCAACCTGCCAGCATTGATGCCCAACACCGGCATCCCAGGCGCTGC
>JABLTS010087157.1_pt1 | contig 22304 bp, 19 predicted proteins | sample 7160081 | NCBI WGS metagenome assembly JABLTS01 (sample SAMN14651231, study PRJNA627086) | human gut metagenome | isolation source: feces | host: Homo sapiens | reverse complement strand
TTACCTTCGGTACAGTCTCTTCCATGGATTTGCCGGATGTGGTAACATCTTCGATCATAACCACGCGGTCTCCGTCCTGAAGCTTGCTTCCGAGGAAGCTTCCCTTATCTGCTCCGTGATCTTTTTCTTCTTTACGGTCTGAGCAGTAACGGATCTCTTTTCCGTATAATTCACTGTAAGCGATCGCGGTTACAACTCCAAGCGGGATTCCTTTGTAAGCAGGTCCGAATAATACATCAAAATCATCCCCGTATTTGTCATGGATTGCTTTTGCGTAATATTCACCGAGTCTTTTGAGCTGTGATCCTGTCACATAAGCTCCTGCATTCATGAAGAACGGGGACTTTCTTCCGCTTTTCAGTGTAAATTCTCCAAATTTAAGCACGTGGCTTTCTACCATAAAATCAATAAATTCCTGTTTGTAGCTTTCCATTTTATTTATCCTCCATCTCTTATCTGTTCTTTATTTTACAATTCCAACCATATCTTTCACAGACTCAAAGCCATTCTTCTTCATGTAGGCTTCAATTCCATCGATCACTTCCATCGTCACTGCCGGATTGTGAAAGTTGGCTGTTCCTACGGATACGGCACTTGCTCCTGCAAGAAGGAACTCGATCGCATCTTCTGCGCAGGAAATACCGCCCATCCCAATGATTGGGATATTCACTGCCTGTGCTACCTGATATACCATGCGGACAGCGATCGGTTTGACGATCGGTCCTGATACACCTCCGGTCTTATTTGCCACTGCAAATGTCTTGCGATTGATATCAATCTTCATACCGGTCAGTGTATTGATCAGGGAAACTGCGTCCGCACCGCCTGCTTCTGCCGCTTTTGCTATCTCAGTAATATCGGTTACATTCGGTGTCAGCTTCATGATGATCGGCTGCTTTGCGATCTTCTTGATCTGTCCGGTCAGCTCTTCTACATGCTTTGCATCCTGTCCGAAAGCAAGGAATCCTGCATTGACATTCGGGCAGGAAATGTTGATTTCCATCATATCGATCGGTTCATCCGCAAGGCGTTCTACCACTTCAAGATACTCTTCCGGTGCATGTCCGCAGACATTCACAATGATCTTGGTATCATAGTTTTTCAGATACGGAATATCTCTTTTACAGAACAGATCGATTCCCGGATTCTGAAGTCCTATGGCGTTCATCATTCCGCCGTAAACCTCGGCTACACGCGGAGTCGGATTGCCCGGCCACGGTACATTTGCCACACCTTTTGTTGTCACAGCTCCAAGCTTGTTCAGATCTACAAATTCAGAAAACTCTTCTCCTGATCCGAAGGTTCCTGATGCCACTGTTACCGGATTCTTCCATTCTACTCCGGCAATATTTACACGCATATCCATTAGATTTCCACCTCCGTAGAAAGAAATACCGGTCCGTCTTTACAGATACGTTTGTTGTGCACATTGCTGTGCGCATCCTTTTCCTTTGACTTGCACACGCACGCAAGACATGCACCGATTCCACATGACATTCTCTCTTCCAGAGAAATATAGCATTCGATTCCGTTTGTTTCTGCATACTGTTTGATCGCACGGAGCATCGGAGTTGGTCCACAGGCATAGATCATATCTGCTTCCAGCGCATTCTCACGGATTGCATCCATGACATTTCCTTTTGTTCCGACACTGCCATCTTCGGTTGAAATATAAAGCTCTCCTGCCTGTTCAAATTCTTCTTTCAGGAAGGTATGTGCATCACGGTATCCAACCACAATCTGCTTTTTCTCACATTCCATCTGTTTTGCAAGCTCCAGGATCGGCGGCACACCGATTCCTCCTCCCATCAGAAATACCTTCTTTCCTTCGGCCTTCTCAAATGGGAATCCATTACCAAGTGGTCCGATCACCGGAATGGTATCTCCTGCCTTCATCTGTGAAAATTCTTCTGTTCCGGTTTTTTCCCCTGTTACACGGTAAACCACACGAAGTTTTCCACCTTCTTTATCGATCTCACAGATACTGATCGGGCGTGGAAGAAGCTTGCTTCCATCATTGGTATACATGGAAATAAACTGCCCCGGTCTTGCACTCCCTGCTGCTTCTGTCTTGATCCACATACTGAAGATCCCATCTGCAAGCTGCTCCTGCGATACAACCTTTGCCTGTTCTTTTTTCTTTGTAGTCATCTTCTATTCTCCTATAATCCGGATTTGCCGGTATGTCAGAAGCTTCTGTCACACCGGCTCATTCTTTTCTCTTATCTGTTCTCAAGCGCGCCTTTGATATCTGCTACCATGGCTTCTACTGCTGCACGGGATGCATCTCCAAAGTTCTCTGCACCGTATTTTGCATAAGCTTCCTGCTTATATGCTGCAATGATTCCTCTGGATGAGTTTACGATTGCTCCAAGTCCATCTTCATTGAAGAAATGAACCAGATCTTTTCCTTTTCCACCTTGTGCACCGTATCCTGGAACCAGAATGTAGGATTTCGGCATTACTTTACGAAGGACTTTTCCCATCTCCGGATAAGTAGCTCCCACAACTGCTCCGATGTAGCTATAATCATCACCCATGCAGTCTGCTCCCCACTCGGCAACCTTTTCTCCTACCAGTTCGTAAAGCGGACGGCCATCGATCAGCCGATCCTGGAATTCTCCACTGGATGGATTGGATGTCTTAACAAGGATAAAAAGACCTTTCTTCTCTTCTTTACATACTTCGATAAATGGCTTTACTCCGTCAGATCCAAGATACGGATTCACAGTAGCGAAATCTTCATCGAACGGTACATAGGATTTGCTTCCTACCTGAACTCTTCCAAGATGTCCAACAGCATATGCTGCTGAAGTAGAACCGATATCACCTCTCTTGATATCTCCGATAACAACAAGTCCCTTTTCTTTACAGTAGTCTACCGTCTTCTTGAATGCCTGAAGTCCCGGAATTCCGAACTGTTCGTACATAGCGATCTGCGGTTTAACTGCCGGGATCAGATCATAAGTCTTATCCACGATCTCTTTGTTGAACTGCCAGATAGCTTCTGCTGCTCCTTCCAAAGTCTCTCCATACTCTGCAAATGCCTTTTTCTGTACCTGCTCTGGTACATAGGAAAGCATCGGATCCAGTCCGACAACGATAGGTGCTCCTGTTTTTTTAATGTTAGCGACTAATTTGTTAATCATCTTATTCCCTCCAGTTTTCTATTTATATTTTTGCTGTAACAGAAAGTATTGTCCTTTTGTTACCTGAAAAAAAATATTCTTTACTTATGATATCATATTAAAAACTAAAAGGGAATGCCGTTTTCGGCATTCCCTCCGGATTTCTGTTATTGATTGATTTTATTTCTCACCTGTTCCAATGCTGCATCAAGCTGATTATCTGCATTCGGATGATTCTCATCCCGCTGATATTCAACTTCTACGTCCGGCGTAATTCCTTTTTTGTGAATATTTCTTCCGTTCGGAGTATAGTACTCAGCCATTGTCAGCTTCACACAGGTTCCGTCTCCAAGATCAAAAATCTGCTGAACGATTCCTTTTCCGTAAGTTGTTGTTCCGACGATCGATCCAAGTCCGTAGTCCTGGATCGCTCCGGCAAAAATCTCGGAAGCACTTGCACTGTTGCCGTCAACAACAACCGACATCGGCTTCGTAAACTGGTGTTCATCATCCGATGAGATCACCTCTTCGTGACCACTCTTGTCTTTTGTTGACACGATCGTACCTTTTGGCAATAACAGATCCAACATCTGTGTGACTGTCGCAAGATTGCCTCCCGGATTCGCCCGAAGATCAACCACAAGTCCTTTCATCCCCTGGTCCTCCAGACTGCCGAGTGCACTCTTGAACTGGTCATAGGTCACACTGTCAAATTCCGTAACCCGGATATAACCGATCTGGTCATCCTTCATTTCAGACTTGACTGTCTCCACCTGGATTTTTCTCCGGGTAACCGTCATTGTCACTTCCTTCGCATCATCCCCACGCAGGACTGTGATATCAACAGTCGTATTCTCTACACCGCGGATCAGCTGTACAACATCAGAAAGATCCGTTCCACTTACATCCTTATCTCCAACCTTATACAGAATATCATTTACCTGGATACCTGCTTCATTCGCCGGGCTGTTCTCATAAACCTGAACTGCAGTGATCACCTTAGTTTCCTGATTCTGTGAAAAAACAACTCCGATTCCCGAATACTCTCCCGAAGTTGATTCCTGCAGGGATTTAGTCTGTTCTTCATCATAGTATACGGAATATGGATCTCCCAGTGCATTAATGTATCCACTGTAAAGTCCGTTCTCCAGATCTTCTTCTTTCAAATCATCTGTATAAAGATAATTTTCATCAATCAGCTTTTTCAGTTTATTCAGTTTTTTCTCTTCCTGCGCATTTACAACCTTTTCCTGACTGGTTCCAAGGTCTACACCTGCGACATTCATAATTCCAAGTGCCGCAGCACCTACCATAAACATGGCGAGGGCGCCTGCAAGCGCCCCCTTCCAAAAATTCTTTTTATTATTTTCCATCATTTACTCTTTCATACCTGTTATGTATTATCTTACAGATAGTTCAGTGGATTGACCGGTACACCACCTACATGAACTTCAAAGTGAAGATGTGGTCCTGTGGAAATTCCGGTCGTACCGACATTTCCGATCACCTGACCTCTTGCCACCGTCTGTCCCACGGTAACGCTCATCGAACTCAGATGCTGATACCATGTCTGCATTCCATTACCGTGATTGACTACGATGTAATTTCCACGTGCACTGTTGTACTGTGCGGTAATAACGGTACCGGAATCAGCCGCATAAACTGCTGCTCCGTATCCTGCACCATAATCGATTCCGTCATGACCGGTTGTTGCACCTGCAGTCGGTGCCACACGTCCGCCAAAGCCACTGGTAATCGCTGCTCCCGGTACCGGATGTGTAAGTGATCCGGTTCCCGATGCACTTGCATTGCTGCTTGTATTGCCTGAGCCGCCTGAACTGCTTGTGCCTGACGAAGCTGATGCCTGAGCTGCCGCCGCTGCCTGTGCAGCCTGAGCAGCTGCCGTTGCTTCTGCTTCTTTTCTGCGGGCTTCTGCCGCCTCAGCTGCTGCAATCAGCTGCTTCAGCTTGTCAGCATTACTGCTGATCTCAGATGTCAGGTTATCGATCTGAATATTTTTATCAGCAAGAAGCTTTTCTACATTTGCCTGTTCTCCCGCACGTTCATCCTGCAGGCTTTCCAGCTCTGCATACTCTTTTTTAAGTGCATTTTCTCTGTTCTCGACATCTTTTCTTGTATCTTCGTATTCTACAAGAAGTTCACGGTCGCATTTGGAAATCTTATTGATGTATTCTGCTTTGTTCAGCAGATCTGCAATACTGTTAGCTTCCATCAGGATCTCCAGGAATTCATTGCTCCCGTTCTCATACATATACTTGATACGCAGCTTCATCGTCTGGTACTGGTCATCTTCGTTGGCTTTCGCAGTTACCAGCTCTGTCTCTGCATCATTGATCTCAGTCTCTTTTGCAGTCAGATCTGACTGTGTCTTCTCCATCTTTGATACAATGGAATCCAGTTCCGAAGAAAGTTCCGACTTCTCCGCCTCAGCCGTATTCTTCTGCTGTTCCAGCTCCTGCTGCTTCTTTTTCGCATCCGAAATATCATCAGCCTGTGCCGGAATTACCATACTGAAGCAAAGCGTAAACGCCAGTAACGCCCCAAGTATCTTTTTCCCTCTTATCATATTCGTCTCCCTTAAATATTATGCGACTAGACTCTTAAGTGCTTTCTAATCGTAAAGAAACTTCCCACAAAACCAATTCCGATTCCCAGTAAAAGTCCGACCGGAAGCAGTGTCTTGTATACCTGCCCCACCGGAAGGAAATCCAGAATATTATTCAGCAGACTGAATTTTGTAAGAATATAAGTAATTGCTCTATTATAAAGTACATAAAGGATACCAAGCGGAATCGCCGCACCGACAAGACCGATCAGGATACCTTCAATGATAAACGGTGCCCGTACAAAACCATCCTTCGCACCGATATATTTCATGATTGCAATCTCTTCCCTTCGGACAGTAATACCCATTGTGACCGTATTGCTGATCAGGAAAATGGATACTGCCAGAAGAATCGCGATGATAACAACCGATACATACCATACCAGCTTGTTCACGCTGTTCAGTGTATTGGCTACGGTATCTGATTTGTTAACCTTGCGAACCCCGTCAAGGCTTTCCGCAAAGGAAACCAGCTTCTTCTGTGAAGCCACATCTGTCATATATACTTCATAGTTGTCAGATCCTGCCAGAGGGTTATCATTTTTAAATCCTTCTGCAAGGTCACTTGATTCGCCAAAATACTGATCTTTAAATGTCTCCCATGCTTCGTCCGCAGACACATACTTGATCTCTTTTACACCATCCTGCTTTTTAAGCTGTGCGCCAATATTATCAATCTGCTCCTGCGTTGCATCATCATTAAAAAATACAGTGATTGCCACGCCTTCTTCTGCTTTGTGTACAATATACTGGAAGTTCATAATAATTGAGAAAAACAGTCCGAACACAAAGATACATGCAGCCATAGTTGCAACAGATGCCAGTGAAAACATCTTATTTCTTCCAATATTCTTAACTCCCTGTTTCGCGGAGTATCCAACTGTACTAATCCTCATGCTTATACCCACCTTCTTGTTCGTCGCTGACAATGACACCCTTCTTCATCGTAATAACGCGCTTTTTCATCTCGTTTACAATTTCCTGGTTGTGAGTAACTACCAGAACTGTAGTTCCTCTCTCGTTTGCTTCTTCAAGAAGTTTCATGATCTCCCATGAGTTGGTTGGATCCAGATTTCCTGTCGGTTCGTCAGCCAGCAAAATGGCAGGCTCATTTACAACAGCTCTGGCAATTGCAACTCTCTGCTGTTCCCCACCGGACAATTCCTTCGGGAACGCTTTGTACTTCTGTGCCAGTCCGACAAGTGACAGAGCCGCCGGCACTTTCTTTTTGATGACACGGGTTGATTTTTCTGTAACCCGCTGTGCAAATGCAATATTCTCATAAATATTGCGGTCTTTCAGAAGTCTGAAATCCTGGAATACAACGCCGATTCCTCTTCTGTACTGCGGAATCTGGCGATGTTTCATACGATTCAGATTCTGACCGTTGACAATAATCGTACCTGACGTTGGTTCGATCTCCTTCATCAGAAGACGTATCAACGTAGACTTTCCGGAACCGCTGTCTCCAACTACGAATACGAACTCTCCCTGTTCGATCCGAAGGTTGATACCATTGAGTGCAGCAATACCCTTCGAGTATTCCTTGGTAACTTCTTTAAGTTCTATCATATGCTCCTCCTAATTATCCATACTCCGATATAACTTAATACTCCAGTGTTTCCATGTATTTCATATATTTGACTACCATCAGCGCGATCTTAAATGTGATTGCGTCCTCAAATACGCGCAGATCCAGTCCTGTGCTCTTCTGCAGTTTGTCAAGACGGTACACCAGTGTATTTCTGTGAATATACAGCTGTCTTGATGTCTCGGAAACATTCAGGCTGTTCTCAAAGAACTTATTGATGGTCGTGAGCGTCTCTTCATCAAATTCGTCCGGAGATTTCCCCTCAAAAATTTCGCGGATAAACATCTTGCAGAGCGGAATTGGAAGCTGATAGATCAGTCGTCCGATTCCAAGCGCACTATATGCAATAACTTCCTTCTCGTCGAAGAAGATCTTTCCTACATCGAGCGCAAGCTTCGCTTCTTTGTAAGACTTGGATACTTCTTTGATGTCATTGACGATCGTACCATATGCGATACGGACATTCTCTTCTCCTTCTGCTTTCAGAAGATCAAGAATCTCATGTGCAGTCTTGTCCATCTCCGGATATCCATCGCCAGGACCTAATTCTTTTACTACGATGATGTTCTTCTCATCAACAGCTGTAATAAAGTCCTTGCCCTTTCCACCCAGAACAGAACGGAGACTGTCAAGCGCACTGACATCTCTTTCCCGAGAAGTCTCAACTATAAAGATATCACGTTTTACCTCTGTGTCAATATGTAATTTTTTGGCGCGATTATAAATATCCACCAGAAGAAGGTTGTCAAGAAGGAGGTTTTTGATGAAATTATCCTTGTCAAAACGCTCCTTATATGCTACCAGAAGATTCTGGATCTGGAAGGCTGCAATCTTGCCAACCATATAAACATCTTCACTGCCGCCATTGGCGATCAGAATGTACTCCAGCTGGTGTTCATCATAAATTTTGAAAAACTGATACCCCTGAATCACCTGACTTTCTGCCGGAGATTCTACAAACGAAAGAACGGCATTCTCATAATCTCCAGGCTCCGGAAATGTTGTCGCCAAAGTCTTTCCATCTGTATCCATCACTCCAAGATCAATCCTGGTAATTGATTTCAACCCTTCAATCGTATTCTGCAGTATCTGATTTGATATCATATTCTCTCTCCTCCATCCTCCGTGGTTCTATACACTTTGTACAATCTTCATCCCCCGCAACTGTGGACTTAGCCATATACATATAATACTTTAATACATATTACCAAAAAAATAAAGAGGAAATCACATTTTTTTATGCATTTCCTCAATTGAGTTTATTATAAAATTTATTCTATCAAAAAAGATTTTTTGATTTTTTTTATTATTTTCAGTCTTTTGTCGCTTCAATTATACTTCTTTTCTTTTTTGCTCTTTTTTGATCTCCCGTTTTAAAATCCTTTTACCGATAAAATTTTTCAGGTGATCTGCCCAGTTCTCACCATTTGCAAAGGAAGCAATACTATGTCCTGTTCCAAACCACATTCTGGTATTCAGCTGCTCTTTGCACCGGTAAACAAACTGTTCCTGCCAAGGGAAATCCATGCTGGCAATCACACAGTCTACTTCTCCGCCGTTGACCAGATTGGTGATCCTGTCATCCTCACTTTCGTCTGCCGGTACTGCTTTCATACCGACAACCTGAATCCCACTGTATGCCTCATGCAGATAGCCCTGCAGTCTGTCTCCTTCTTCCTCAGATCCTGCCAGTATAAATATCTTACAGCGGTTCTTATGAAAATAATGGAATACCATCTTCAGCATCGTCTGATCCTCCATCTCCTGGATCCGCTTTCTATCTGTGATCTTTGCAGCTTCAAGAATCGCCATATCTCCCGGAAGCAGAAGATCCAGTTTCTCCAACTCTTCCTTCATACCGTCAAGCTGTGTCGCTCTCATCAGGGTATCCACCGTAACAATATCTACTGTGTTAAGTTCTTCTGTCTGCATATATTCTGCAATGATCTTCATCGCATCTTTTGCCGTACAGTTATCAAGCTGTACGTCCAGTACGTTCATTTTTTCATTCATTTGCCTCACCCGTTCCATTTTCTCGGTTTTTGCGGTCAAGCGATTATATCAAACATACAGTGCTTTTTCAACAAACGTTGCAAAATATTCACATTTTTTAAAATTTGTAATATTATTGTAAATTCCCAGTCTCATTCTTCCTGGATTTTTTTGAAATGATTCCTCCGATCCGCCCGGTTTCTTTTGATGACAGACTCTTCCAGCCATCTTCCAGAACCTTATCGAGAAGTCCAAGCTCCTCCGCAATCTCGTATTTTACCCGCTCACTTGTTTCCAGATTGGGGATATCTTCGCGTCTGATTTTCTTTGTCTTTGTGCTTTTCATACCTTTCAACTCCTTTTTCAGAGTGTTTCCCCAATTACGGATTTTATACATTTATACCTGATTATTATAAAAGAAGCCGAAAACATTACTTCCGACTTCTTCTCCTTCTGCCTTTTCTTTATCGGCAAAGCTCTCTTATTTTTTATTCTGGATCCGGAATGATAACTGCTGCAACAAAATAGGCAACCACGGCAGTCCCACAGCTTACGCAAGCCAGCAAAACACCTCCAAGCCGGATCAATGTAGGATCGATATTAAAATATTCTCCAAGACCTCCACATACACCGCAGATCTTACGGTTTGTTACGGATCTGTATAATCTTTTCTGTTCCATAAAAATTCCTCCTAAAAGTTTCTCCTATTTTTGTGTTTCTTCTATTATTATATATGTGTTTCATCTGATAGATTTTTCTGTCTATGTTAATTCTAATGGAAACGGATCTCCACGCTGCCTGCTCCGTTCGATATCTCAATCGTGCGTTTACTGCCATTATCGATTGACTTCTCTGTGCTTAAGCCGCCAAGATCTATATCTTCTCCAATTTCTATCGAACCGGCACTACTATCCAGTTCATAATTATAATCCTCCACTTTTCCTTCCAGATTCAGTGTGACGCTTCCAGCACCACAGTCAATGTCCACTTCTTTTTCCACTGTTCCATAAAAATCCAGACTTCCGGCACCTGTTTCTACATCTAACTCCTCTATATCTGCATTTTTTATTGTACAGCCTGATGCCCCGCTTTCAATCTTAAGGCTTTTCGCATTTAGTCCATCGATCTCTGCTGTTACTGCACCATATTCCATGTCCACCTGATCGAACTTGTAATCTCTTGGAAGATAGATCACAAGTGTTCCCTTTGCGTTTCTCACATTTTTGAAACTGAAACTGCTGCGCATTTTCGTTGTTATTTCCAGAGTTTTTCCGTCATGGGACAGCGTTTTCTGCACTGCGTTTTCCGTTTTCATTCCGGAATCATCCACATGGATCTTGTCATCTGTCCCCGTCTTGATCCGCACCTCACTTGCACCGATATCAAGCTTCAGATTCTCTACGTTCGAAAATGTCTCCTCTGATACAACATTTTCTGTCTCTTCCGGCTCATCATCGTCGTCATCATCCCAATCTTCCTCGAAAGAAACGTAATTCTTTCTTATAATACCAATTCCATTCGGATATGCTTTTTCAAACTGTGAAAATGTGACTCCAAGACATAACGCAATGATACAAAATACAACTCCTGCCCCTGTCAGGCTTATAATAACTGTCCAGAAAATCTTCCATCCTTTTTTCATCTGCATTCACCTCTCTTTTTCTGAAATGGTATGCGACAAAGATTTACAAATCCACGGAACATCATTGGAATCAGTTTGATGCATCCCCATCCGATCAATACTGTAAATACTGCCCCAAGTGCCAGCAGCAGGCAGCCGACACCAAGCATTCCGATTCCAAGAGCCGGGGAATAAAACAGCTGACCAAATCCGTGAATCCCCAACAGAATCCCTACGGCTGCGGTTGCAACTGCTGCCACCCAGATCGCTATTGCTGATATTGCAAGTACGACCAGAACTCCAAATGCCGCCAAAAGAAGACCAAGTGCTGTCGGAACTACAATTGGAAGCCCAATCAAAAGGATACAGATGATCAAAATGATCTTGCCGGCACTGGATTTCTTCCGTGGCATTTCTGTCGTCTGACCCGCACCATATCCCTGATTTCCCGCATATGTATATCCCTGATTAGAATTGGCTGTATAAGAATACTGTCTTTCTGAAAATGGATTCCTGTCATTCTGTGACTGGCTTTCTCCACATGTCTCCGAATAGCTGTCTTTATAATAGTCATCTCTTCCTGCCGGGTACTCACTGCTGTCAAAACGGCTGTCCTGATATCCTCGCTCTCCGTACTCTCCATAACTTTCCGCCTCATCGGTATTGCCATTTATCCCGGCACAGATCGTTTCTGCAAGCTTTGCAGGACTTCCCAGCTCTTCGATTACTTTTTCTTCATTCTCGCTTCCGGCATCATCAAAATAATCATTGTAATACTGCATTGCTTCTTCTCTTTCTTCTTTCGAAATTCCATGAAGCAGTGCATCTAATTCCCTCATATACTCTGTACGGTTCATTCGGCTGCACCTCCCTCGAACATCTCTGTAATCTTCCTTGTGTAGTTCTTCCATTCGACTTTATATAAATTAAGCTGTGCCATTCCTTTTTCTGTAACTTTATAGTATCTGCGGTTTCTTCCGTCAAACTGCATATCATAGACCTCCAGACATTCATCTTTCTGAAGTCTTCTGAGTACCGGGTACATCGTTGATTCCGATACATCCAGAACTCTCCGGACATCCTGTGTGATCTTATATCCATAGGTTCCTTCCTGTTCCCGTGATACAACGGCAAGCACGATTGCATCAAGGAGGGCAGCTCCGGTGTTAAATACCATATGATTCACATCCTTTTATTGTTTGTTATATTGTTTTGTTAAGCATATTATACGTTATATAATATAGTGAGTCAATATAATATTGTATAAGACTTTCTGAAGATTTCCTAAAGAAATGGGTGGGAGACGGATGGTGGGAGGGAGGTTGTGACAGCTTGCGGATAGAAATAAAGTCCCCCTCTTCCCACGGGGCGAAGGCATTCCGATGAGCCTCTGAATGCGAACATTGTGTCAGCAATGGCTTCCACAATGTTTGAGTCTCATCTCCATTGCCCCTCAAGGGAAGTGGTGGACTTTATTTCTATCTGCAAGCCGCTCAAGGTTATCGAATGACCAACCATCCGCTTGGGCGGACTGCCAGGGCTGATGCTGGGGCGAAATTTGAAGGATTGTGAAAAGGGGACACACAGCGCCTGTAAGGCGACTGTGCTGGGGGATCAAATATTTTAAATATGGGGGTAAAGAAAATATGTAATTACTATTTGAATGATTAGAATAATAGGGATTCCTAATTTGAATTTCAGGTGGCGGGTTTTGTGGTGGTAGTGTTTCATGGCGAGGAGGGCGGCGGGGGAGCCGCCCAGAAGGGCCAGGAGGATGAGGGTTCGTTCGGGGATTCGCCATTTGTTTTGGCGGGCTTTGGTTTTATCAGCGGCGTAGGTAAAGTAGGTGATGATGTTGATCAATAGCAGGTATGCCAAGAGTATTATTTTAATCATTTTTGTAGCCCTCCAGATGGATTTCTTTGCAAAGGGTGAAGGAGTAGATGATCTGTTCTTTTACTTTTTTCCGGATGATCTGTTCAAGGGCTTTGGTGTAAAGGCGGAGCTGTTCCCGGTAGCGGTCTTTTAGTTCGGCTTCGGTTTGTACACGGTCGGTTTTATAATCGAGTACGATGATTTCTCCGTCTTCTTCAAAGTAAGCATCAATAATTCCCTGGATCAGTACCATTTCACCCTTTTTCTGATCCGGATAAAATTCTTTTGCATCTACACCGAGAACAAACGGCTGCTCGCGGTAAAGTGTTTTTGCCCTGGCTGCATTTTGCATTCTTTTTCCCACATTCGTATTAAGAAACTCCATAATTTCTTTTTTTTGAATACACCCGGCTGTTCCCGCATCCAGGTATCCTTCGTTTTTCAGATTCTCTATGATTTCCAGCAGTAAATACATAGTATATAATTTCGAAAAATCGAGAAGCTCCATTACTTTATGATAAGCTGTTCCTTTTGTTGCTCCTTTTACCTCTTCTTCCTCTTTCATAAAATTCGGAAGGATTGGAACAATCTCCTCTTCCGGAATCAGTATTTCTCCATCTTCTTCCGAAGCTGCCGCATATTTTTTCAGCTCTGACACGGTGTACTTCATTTTCATCTGATCTTCACCCTGATACGGATATCTGTAGGAAAATGCTTCCTCGATTTTTGCCCGAAAACGTTCATCCGTCACAGCCATCGGATGTTCTTCTGCTTCTATTTTTTCAAGGAACACCTCTTTTTCCAGATAATCTGCTGCTTCCTTATCCACTTCACCTTCTACAAGCGTATCAACACCAATCACTTTTAATTCGATTGGAACTTCTTCTGTTTTACGCACTGCCGCCGGAAGGATCCAGTCATAATAAGACGTTGCACGTGCAAGTTTTGTAAAGTCCAGTGTTTCTTTCTGACTGTTTTCCTGTTCCAGCTGACAGGCTTCCAGCTTGTCTGCCGCATGTGGAACCGTTCCGGTAAGAATCAGCTTTTCCTTTGCACGTGTAAGTGCTACATAAAGCACACGAAGCTCCTCACCAAGATTTTCCAGACCGATTTCATTTTGAATAACTTTCTTTAATAGTGTCGGAGATTTGGTTCGCCGCTCCAGATCGATCGCATCGATTCCAAGCCCCAGATCCGGATGGATCACAACGCTTGCCGTGGTATCCTGAATGTTGAACCTCTTTCCCATTCCGGTCACGATCACAACCGGGAATTCCAGTCCTTTACTCTTATGGATACTCATCAGACGAACTGCATCCGTCTGCTCATCGTAAAGCCCGGCTTCCCCAAAGTCTACATTATATTTCTTGAGCTGATCAATATAACGGACAAAATGATACAGTCCCTTATAGCTGGTTGCCTCAAATGCCTTTGCCCTGGTGATCAGCATATCAAGATTCGCGCGCCTTCCTTTTCCTCCTGGCATTGCCGCGATATAATCCCGGTATCCTGTCTTTTTCATGATCTCCCACAGGAGATCATGGATTGCCGTGTACGGTATCCTCTCCCGGAAATAAAAGAGCCATCCAAATACATCGCGCACTTTTTTCAGAATGCCCGCCGGAAGATCTGTCTTTTTTTCCGGATCCGTTGTTTCCAGTACATTCTGATAAAATGGTACTTCTGCATTCAATTCTCTAATCTGTGCCAGTTCCTCATTTGTCATTCTTCCAAACGGGGATTTCAGCACTGCAACGAGTGGAATGTCCTGACGAAAATTGTCAAGTACACGCAGATAGTCCATCATCCATCCAATTTCCAGAGTTTCAAAATACCCATCTGCCGATTCAGCCAGAACCGGTATTCCCTCATCCTGCAAAATTCGTGTAACAGTATCGGTCCACCCTGCAGGGCTTCTTGTCAGGATTACAATATCCTGATAGCGTATCGGTCGCAACATTCCCGTTTCTTTATCTACAATCTGCTGATTTTCCATCAGCTCTCCGATTCTTTGTGCGATCAGACGGACTTCCAGCTCTTTTGCCGTCTGGCTTCCGCTTCGCACAGAAAGCCCGGTATCCTCTTCCTCACTTTTTGTATCCAGAAGAAGAATTTCTGTCTCATTCTTTTCGGATTCCGGGTAAGAAGCTCCCACATAAAGTGCAGCATTCTCATCGTATGTGATCCTTCCAAGCTCTTCGGTCATGATCTGTCGGAAAATGAAGTTTACCGCATCCAGCACTTCTGCCCGGCTTCGGAAATTTTTGTGCAGATCGATTCGCCTGTTTCCTCCGTCCGTCAGACTGTAGGTATTGAATTTTTCCATGAAAAGCTCCGGCCTTGACAAGCGGAAACGGTAAATACTCTGCTTCACATCTCCTACCATGAAGAGATTATTTTCCCCTCTGCTGATCCGGGACACACTGGTCAGGATCGCCTCCTGGATCAGGTTACTGTCCTGATATTCATCGATCATTACTTCCTCAAATGTATTCTGATACTCCTTGGCCACCTCAGAAGGCACTCTTTTTCCGTTTTCTTTTCTTGTCAGGATCTGCAAGGCAAACTGTTCCATATCCCGGAAATCGATCAGATTTTTTTCTGCCTTCTTAGCTGCAAGTACCCTCTGGTATTCTTTTACCAGACTGACCAGCTCATGCATCACCGGAATGCAGATTTTCCGGTCTGCTTCCATCTCAGATGGCGGCTGGAAAAAATAATTGTTTCGAATGTCATCGATAAGTTTCTTCCAGGTATCCCGATAGGCTCTTACCTGCTCTCTTTTTGTCGGATCTACTGCGTCATCTTTCTTTCTGGACAGAGTTTTCCATGCCGGCTTTTCTTTCAGTGCCTCATACATTTCTTCATAGCTCTTTGCCGCAAAAAGCTTTCTCAGAACTTTCTGATCCGCTTCCAGCATATCTCCATACATATACGGTCCGTCCGGTTCCATGCAGATCTGGTCCGCTTTTTCCATCAGCATCTGCATATCCGCAACTGTTCTCCGGATATACTCCATCACCTTTTCAATATAAATGGCTTTTTCCCCGCTCTCTTCGTACATCCTTGCACAGTCATCCAGCCACTCCTCCGGATCCGGATAACTTCCGGCAAATTCATACAGTCTGCTGATGATTTCTTCCACCTGCAGATCTTCCCTTCCGGTTGCAAAAGTCTCCACAAAACGCAGGAAATCCTCGTTTCCTTCTTCATATTTTGCTTCCAGAAGCTCTTTCATCACGTCCTGCTTCAAAAGCTTTAATTCTCCTTCTTCCGCAATACGGAATCCAGGATCCAGATCGATCGTGTGAAAATACTCCCGGATCACAGACAGGCAGAAGCTGTGGATCGTTGTAATCTTTGCTGTATGGATCAGGGCAGACTGCCGCTTCAGATGTTCACTTGACGGATCCTCCTCCAGCTCCTTCTCAATCGCAGCACCGATCCTTTCTTTCATCTCAGCCGCCGCCGCCTCAGTGTAGGTCACGATCAGCATATGGTCGACATCCACCGGATTTGCATCCCTTGTCAGCCTCGCAATAATCCGCTCCACCAGAACAGCAGTTTTCCCGGAACCAGCGGCTGCTGACACCAGAATATTATGATCGCGCAGGTCGATCACCTGCTGCTGTTCTTCGGTCCATTTTACTCCCATGTCTGCTTCTCCTCTTCCAGCTTCGCCATAATTTTCTCCATTACAATTTCCTTCGGAAGCTTCTCAAGCTTCCGGTATTCATATCCTTCGATCTGCTCATCAAATCCGCAGATATCCCGGTATGGGCAATACGTACAGCCATTTTGTGTACCCATCTCATACGGCAGTGCCTCCGCCTTTCCGCGGTACATTGCTTCCTGAAGATCAGTCCGTCTTTTCTGTGCATAAGTCAGCACTGCATCAAACTCTTCCGGCAGGAGCATTTTGGATGCTTTGGAATAGCCGCTTTTCGTCTTTCCTGCCGGAATCACAAGCGAATTCCCCGAAAAATCCGCATCCAGTCTCTGAATCACGGCATCCTCCTGACGGATGATTCCATCCAGCCGAAGCTCCTTTAAAATTGCCTCTTCCAGTTTTTCTTCATCCAGCTCTTTCCCGACGATCGGATCCTTCATCCGATAGTAGAAAATGCCTGCCGGCACAATCTTTTTACCCGGATGTTTTCTTTCCTCCAGCCGGACTGCTTCTTCCATATACACCACCAGCTGCATCTGCAGACCATGATAAAAAGCTGCCATATCAAAACTCTTTGCCCCGGTTTTATAATCCAGGATTTTCACATAGACCTGATCTTCCGTCTCACATGTATCGATCCTGTCAATCTTTCCGTTTCCAAAGCTTACCTCATAGCCCTCCGGTTTAAAGCTTCCCTTCCGAAGCTGCTTTGTCATCGCCCAGACCGTCCGGTTCATCATACGTTTCATACGTGGCACGATATACGCGTTCCGCGCACTGCTGTAGATTACGGTATTGCTGTAATCTACGATACTCTCATCCACGCTTTCCGACGCAAACTGTTCCTGCTGCTCCTTTGTAACCTCAGTCCATTCCAGGCCTTCCCGTTCTACCCGTCGGGCATATTTTTCCAGTGCTTTATGAAAAATATTTCCAAAATCAAGAGCAGCAAATTCATAGACCTCTCTCTCCTTAAGGCGAAGTCCATAGGTCAGAAAATGCGCACAGGCACAGGCAGCAAATTTCTCCAGTCTTGAAATGCTTGGTGCCCAGTCTCCATAAAGCTTCCGTGCGGTCTGCAAAGTCAGATCGTCCTCCGGCCTGCGGTATCTGCTGATCCTTGCCAGATCGTGCACCTTTTCGTTCCAGTCCTCCTGCGCACAATACCAACGGTACAGCTCCTGCCAGCTGCCTTCCTCCATCTTTTTCGGGTTCTGTAATCCTTCGATCAATGACCCGATCCCGGTCTGTGGAAGCATTTCTTTTGTCTCCATCCCATACTGATCCATATTAAATACAGGAAGCTTTGTATACATCCGCTTCAGATCCCCGATCAGATATGCCGCCCTCCTGCTCTTTCCATCGGCCGATACTTTACTGTAGGTCAGCATCAATTCTTCCGTCGGCTTTGTCATGTGCAGATACAGATAAAATTTCTGGATGTAACTTTTTTCTCTTGTTCCCGGTGCAAGCGCAATTCCTCTTTCTTCAAAACGCTCCCGGTCTCTGTCTGAAATCAGTCCACCTGCGGATGCATTTCCCGGAATCAGAGAATCATTGACTCCCAGAAGGATCAGCGCCCGGATATCTTTCAGTCTCGTTCGCTCAATATCTCCTGCCATCACTTCATCCAGACTTGGCGGAATTACACCGATCCTTGCCTCTTCCATTCCGGCATCCAGAAGCTCCCTGTACTCTTTGAGCGCAATCCGCTCATCTCCAAGAAGACTTACAAACTTGTCAAACAGCTCCATCACCACACGATAGATCTGTGCATATTCTTTTGCAAGTGCAAGCTCTCCTGCTTCTGTAAATTGATTCTCCAATACTTTTACCTGCTTCTGGATTTCTTCTTTTTCCAGAAATTCACAGATTGCAAGCGTCACATCCCGCACTGTCTTCTGACGCTGCTTTAAGACAAACACCAGCTCTTCTGTTTTTTCCACAAAGCATACCCGGAGATGATTCAGTACCTCCAACTCTTCCTCGGTCGTATCCTTCGCTCTGCGAATCCATTTTTCCTGCCATTTTTTGTAACCACGGATGCCCAGCGCAAGTACATAATTTTCCAGAAGATCCAATTCCTCACCGGTAAATCCGACCAGATCCGTTCTTAAGAAACGGAACACACTTTCTGCAGAAAAATTCTGTTCTGCCATCGCAAGAAGACTCCGGATATACTCCACAAAAGAATTTAAAAGTACATTCCGCTTATAATCCATGAAAACCGGAATCTCATACTCCCGGAAAGTCTTCTCGATCTCATCCGCATAGAGATTCATGTCACTTGCGATCACCGCGATCTCCCGGTAACGATATTCTTTCTTGCGAATTAAAAAACGTATCCTCTGGGCAGCGCATTCTACTTCCATCCTGGGATTTGCCGCTGCATAAACCCGCACATTTGACTGCTTTTCCCTGTAAGTCCTGCCACTGTAACGGAACAGTTCCTTCTCCAGAAATGCAAGTGCCGGCGCATTTCTAAAACGCCAGACCGGCTCCTGGTACAGACAGACCGGCTCTTCGACCAGCACCTTTTCCTCCCCTGCAATCTTCACAAGAGACGTCACCATCTGCTTACTCAGCGCAAACAGCTGATACTTGTCTTTCATCACGTAAGGATCTTCCCTCTTATCCATCGTGACAGTAATCATCACCTTCTGACAATGATGCAGCATTTCCCCCAGCACCTTGTTCTGAAGCGGCGTAAATCCGGTAAACCCATCCAGCGCGATCACACTGTCCTTCAGCATTCTCGATTTGTCCATCACATTGCAGAGAATGTCCAGAATTTCTTCTTTTGTAATATATTTATCTGCAAGATATTCTTCAAATGCCTGATACATCACCTGGATATCCTTCAATTTCCAGGCAAGATACGAAGACTCATCTGCCTCCGTGATCATATCATCCATGCCATCCGGGGAAATGTTGTACTGCGTCAGCTCGGAAATAACGGATTTCACCTCACTGATGTAACCTGGCTTTTTGATATTTCCTTTTAAAACCTTTAGCGAATCTTCTTTTTTCCCCGCGAGTCGCCTGAGAATCAGATTCTTTCCTTCATCATCCAGAATCTCCCTGCTTCCATTCCCTGTTTCTTCCAGAACACGAAAAGCAAGACGTGCAAAACTCAGCACGTCTATGTTCATAATTCCATGTCTCGGATGCCGCAGGACCAGTTCCTTCTGCGTCTGCATCGTGAACTGTTCCGGCACCAGAATAATATAATTAATATCAGGATGTTTCATTGATTCCCGAATGATATGTTCATATAGATAATGTGACTTGCCCGAACCCGGATTTCCAAAAATAAACTGTAAAGCCATCTGTTATACCCTCCCGTCAAGCTCTTTCGGCACGTATGCAGATACATGGATTCCATCTTCTTTGTATTCTTCCTCCAGCAGTTCTCCATACTTCCGGATGAGCTGGATTTTCCCGGATTCCTGATAGGAATAAACTCGTTCGATATAAATTTTCTGCTCCCGCAGGATCTCTTCTATTGCCTGAAGAAGCGCCTCCAGACCTTCTCCGGTCTTTGCAGACACCTGTACGATCCGGTCTGCCTTAAAGTCACGTACCGTCAGGCTTTCCCCGATCCTGTCCATCTTGTTAAATGCCGTGACCACCGGTTTGTCCATTGCCTCCAGACGCTGCAGTGTCTCATACACCACATACATCTGCTCATCCATCTGTGGATTGGATGCATCGACTACATGCAGGATCAGATCCGCATACTTCGCTTCTTCCAGCGTACTTTTAAATGCATCGATCAGATGATGAGGTAGCTTCCGGATAAAGCCTACCGTATCTGTCAGAAGAATCTCCTGCCCACTTGGCAGCTTCCGGCTTCTTGTCGTCGGATCAAGAGTTGCAAAAAGCTGATCCTCCTGCAGCACACCGGCTCCGGTCAGTGTGTTGAGAAGCGTGGACTTTCCGGCATTGGTATAACCGACAATTGCCACGACCGGGATCCGGTTCTTCGTCCGCTGTTCGCGTGTCAGTTCCCGGTGTCTCTTCACCTCCCTGAGTTCACGGTTCAGCTGTGCGATCCGGTTCTTGATGAGTCTCCGGTCCATCTCCAGCTTCTTTTCTCCCGGTCCTCTGGTTCCGATTCCACCTCCCAGACGTGACATCGCCCTTCCTGCCCCAGTAAGCTGTGACTGCCGGTACTTAAGCTGTGCCAGTTCTACCTGGATCTTTCCTTCACTTGTAGAAGCCCGTCCTGCAAAAATATCCAGAATGACCATCGTCCGGTCCATTACCTTCACATCCAGAATATCCGTCAGATTGTTCATCTGTGCCGGAGACAGCTCATCATCACAGACGATCCCGGTTGCGTCAAGCTCCCACAAAAGCTCCCGGATTTCCTCAATCTTGCCTTTTCCGACATAAGTTCCCGGATGGACAAGCTCTCTTTTCTGGATTACCCGTCCGACCGCTTCCGCACCTGCGGTCTTCACCAGATCCTTTAACTCATCCAGAGAATCTTCCGTGTCATCGTTCTCCCTTGTACTGACACCGACCAGAATTACCCTTTCCTTTTCTTCTTTTATTTCATAAAGTGCCATATTATTCTCCCCTGCCAGATTTCTTTCCGTCCCGGATCAGATCTGTTCATCCGATCCGCTCTACTGCTGATCTCCTTCCGAAATCTGTGTATTTAAAAATTCCTGCTCTTTCAGCGCTTTTTTGTCATCTGGATTTGCTTTCAGATAACTGTCCAGCTTCTCTTTTGCAGACTGGTAATCCCCTGCTTTTTCATAGGCAACTACCAGATTATATGCCATTTCTTTTAGCAGCTCTTTTCCTGCGCCTGAAAGCTCCTGCCCATTTTCGAAATAATACACTGCCTTTTCCGGTTTATCCAGTTCCAGATCGCAGATTCCCAGAATATTATAAAGAGTTGCTGTCTCTTCCGTTCCATTCTTCAATGCTTTTTCCAACGCCTTCTCTGCCTTTTCATACTTTTTCTGTTCCCAGTAGCAGAGTCCGAGTCCGCGATAAGCCTCTCCCAGATTCTTCTTTTTGTCTACCGCATCCTGGAATTCCACCTCTGCATTTTTATAGTCTTTTTCTTCCAGATACTTCGTTCCTTTTTTTACAGAACCAGCACATCCCGTTACTGTCATACAAAGTGCTACAAGGATCCCTATGATTACCTTTTTCTTTCTTCCTGCTGTCACTGTTATCGTTTCCTTCCTTCTATATTGATATATCATCTGTTATTCCAGAATATGCTCCATTCCCTGGTTCATGATGGTCTGGATATGATCATCAGCAAGGGAATAGAACACCGTTTTTCCTTCCCGTCTGTTCTTCACAAGCTTCATCTGCTTGAGCATCCGGAGCTGATGGGAAATCGCGGACTGCGTCATTCCAAGAACTTCCGCCAGATCACAAACACACATCTCAGACTGAAAAAGAACACATAAAATCCGGATCCGCGTGGTATCTGCAAATACCTTGAAAAAATCAGCAAGATCCTTCAAAACCTCTTCATCCGGTATATGCCCCTCTGCCTTATGTACAAGTTCTTCGTGTATACAAAATGTATCACAACATTCTACTTCTGTCTTTTTCATAGTTACCCCTTTCATATGAACAAGTATTCATATATCTATTATGCCAAATGATCTCTTTACGGTCAACTGTTTCCATTGATTCCGACATGCAAAGTAAAAAAGAAGTTACTGTTCACTCCCCAATGTCATTTAGTTAAGTTACAGGGTTAGCCCCTAATTGTGGGTCTAACCCAAATTTTTTCAAAAAAGCGGCCCAAAGGGTTGACATAGGGT
>JABLTS010104328.1_pt1 | contig 22434 bp, 23 predicted proteins | sample 7160081 | NCBI WGS metagenome assembly JABLTS01 (sample SAMN14651231, study PRJNA627086) | human gut metagenome | isolation source: feces | host: Homo sapiens | reverse complement strand
TACCGCCTTTTTTGATATCTTCATTATACCAAAAAGAGGCTTAAAAGTCTTGAAAATACTGACTTTTAGCCTCTTTCAAAGAAAAATCCTCGGCGAAATGCCGAGGTCTTTGTCTACAGTCTGAAAGGCATTGGATAAACCAATGCCTTCGTCAACAATATAGATATACTTTTAATTATCTGCCACTTCCAAGAGTTTCTGTGAAACGCGTCCTTGCACCTCTATATAGTACTTTAATTCTGCATCATTCAAATCACCATCTTCCCACTCCTCGAACTTTTCATCAGCATCTTGTGCCTTTTTAAGCATTTTTGCATATTTTGCTATCAATTTCACATCACTTGAATTTTCATTATATGCTTTCATAAAGTCACAATACTCCTCATAAAAGGCTTCATAACTATCCATTGCTTCTTTAAATTCCGGTCGCATACCATCTACTAATTCTGTACTGTCATTTGAATCACTTATGTCAGCAGATTCTGTCTGACCTTTATCTTTTACTGCTTCTGTACTATCATTTTTCTCACTTGTATCAACGAATTCTGCCTGACTCTTATTTTCTACTGCTTCTTCGCTTTCCTCTAACTCAACTTTTTTTGTTAATTGGACTGTCATTACCTTATTTCCCTGATAATTTACCGACAATTTATTTCCAGTTGCATCACTGGCCGTATAGAAATAATCCCCTCTTTGATAATCTTCTGAAAATCCTGCTTCTATACATTCATCAATATATGTATTAAAATCATCTTCTGATGTCTTTCCAACATAAATATAACAGTCATCTTCTGAGTCACTAGAAACCTTTCCAACATTTGATTTTGGTTTTGGAAGTAAATTGGCAAGTTCACTCTTTGGCCACTTTAAAGTTCCAAGTTCTGTCGCAGCTTCAAGTTCTATATCCATTGTTTCCCCAATATATTCTAAAGATATTTTATATCCCTCTTTATTAAAGGCTCTATAGGAATCGCCATCTCTTTTATTCTCTACTGTATACCCCATAGATTTGCAATCATCAATATAATCCTTATATTCACTTTTTGAGACTTTCTCAACCTGCATGCTTAAACTTTCCATATCATTATGAATAATTGTTCCAACATTTGATTTTGGTTTTGGTAATTGATCACTAAGTTCAACATCCTTCCAATCAAATTTTTCTTTCTTGTTTCTGTTCATAGAACCAATTAAACTAATTATAATAATTATTATCAATAACACAAACCACCATTTTTGATAAAATGGTTTTGTATTCTTTGCTCCACATGATGGGCAAATTCTTGCATTTTTCCCAATCGGCGCATTACAATTTCTACATACCGACATCTTTGGTTGTTTTGACATTCTCTTGTCCTCCTTATGCTTTCCTCAATTTTATTTTTCTAAAACACGTTTCTTTTCAGCACAAAACTCTTCTTGTGTCAATATTCCTTCATCTAATAGTTCTTTTAATTCTCTCAATTTTTCTATTCTGCTTTTTTCACACTCCATAGAACTTGTCATCTTCTGTACATTCTGTGCCATAGTATTAGCTAATACTATTTCAGCACCAATCCCCGCCCAAGCTCCCTGATCTTTCACTACATCTCTCATAGCTCTTGCCGTTTGATATTGAACAAAGTTTTCCATATTATTTTGAGCCATACTAAGTCCTGCTTGTTCATCAATAAATTCTTCTACTTCTTCCGGAAGTAAAATTCCTTCTATTACTACATTACTATATTGAATTCCCATAGCCTCCGACTTACTATTCAACCTTTTTTGTATAACTGCAGCCATTTTACTGTATCCAGCAGCTAGGTCTACAATGGATTCTGTAGTTTCTCCAACTATACCGGAAAATGTTTCCGTAACCATCGAAGAAAGATATTCTACAATATCATAAGTCATAACAATTCCCCTGGTTCCAAAAATCTCTTTCATAAAAAGAGTAACATCTGAAATTCTAAATGCAAATTTTCCAAATGCCTGAATACGAACTATATTAAGATTTTGATCTTTTTTTATAATCGCAGTCTTTGTATCCCATTTATTATCAATAAATTGTCTCATACTTACAAAATATAAATCCGCAATTACCGGAGACACTAATAAATACGGAAATGCTTTTAATTTTGTTAAAATTGGAAAATTTTCTGTATCCAATGTATATGTACCTGGTAACAGAACATCTGCTAATTTACCACCTTTTAGAAATACCGCACATTGACTCTCTCTAACAATCACTTTTGAACCTTGTTTTAACTCATCATCTCCATTCTCACGCCTGTATTTTGTAACAATAAGCTTATTACTTTTATCCTCAAATTCAATTACATCTAAAAACTGCTCTTTTGCAATATCCCATAATCCCATAATTTTCTCCTTTTACTGCCGCAATGGCAAATCGAACTCATCTTTAAAAGAACCTGTTGCAATAAGAATAATATCGATTGCCCAACCCACACCGAATAGTCCAATCGTACACAAATAAAGCATTCCCATCCCAACTTTTCCAACATAAAATTGATGTGCACCTATTCCTCCTAAAAATATACATAACAATAGTGCCTCCATTCGACTTTTTCGACTAATTCCATGAAGAACATCTATCTCCGTTGTTGTCGAGTGCTCAATCACAAATCCACAATAACTACAGCTTTCATTTTCTAATGGTGCACCACATATTGGACATTTTACTTTCATGACATTCCCCTCTCATTTTTTTAATATCTATTTCTTTAAAACTCGTTACACATACCTTCCCATAAATAATCTGCTCTATATTTTCTCCTATCATATCATTTATTGCATTCTCGTGCAATTATTTTTTATAAATTTGTCTATCCTATTGCATGGAGGTGCAACATTATGAAAAATGAACAAAGTATTGACCGAGTAATTCAGGTTCATGATATTGATATTGGGACAAATATTGCAAAGCTACGCAAATCTATGAAGATTAAGCAAAATGATATGGTCGCACGCCTTCAAATAAACGGCATTGACATTTCTATCTATTCATACAATAGAATCGAAAAAGGTACACAAAATCCTACTGTTTCGTTTTTATATGCCTGCTGCCATATTTTAAACTGTGATATGAATACACTATTCAATTTCACTGATTTTATATAATGGTTCTGTGCATAGTTTTGCCTTATTTCTTTTATAATGACACAGCCAGACATATGCTACATATATCTGGCTAGCCATGTCATAAATACTATCTATTCACAACCACTCTTTCTGTTATATTTAGTAAATCTTTAATTTGCATAATACAAAAATATGTTTTGTCATAATCTATAGTTTGTTCTATTTCAAAATCTTCCTCACTGTTTTCACATATACAACGAACTTCCTGCAATCCATCTAGAATTTCCATGTTATTACCTAATAACTGCTTCTTTTCACAGATTTGTATGTTCTTTTCTAAACTATTTTCCCTTCTTCCTGTCCCTTCTACATATTGAGTCAGAATTTCCATCGTCTTTCGCATTACTGCATATGTATCATATATTGCATATCTAAAGTGGCCTTGTTGTAACTGCTGATAAGCCTCATCTAATCGGTATCTTAATTTTCTTATTCCTTCTATATAATATTTTCGATCATATTTCTGTCCACCATATTTCACTTTATTTTTTAGCTCCCTTATTCGCTGTACATACGTTGTCCCACTATCATCTTCTGATACATTCGGCATCTCCTGTTCTATTATCATCAGGATAAAATCTATCTGATCCTGTAAAGCATTTATTTCTTCCTCAATTTTTTGCATATGTCCTTTAAGATAGTCTTTCTGTTCGTTCTCTGAGAGTAACAATAATTCATGAATTTCCTTTAAATTAAATCCCATTTCTTTATAAAGCATGATTTTCCAAATCCTTTCTAATGCATTTTCATCATACAATCGGTAATTATTTTTTGATCTTTTTACGTCAAGCAGTCCCTCATTGTCATAATACTGTAATGTACGTCTACTTACTCCGACCAATTTACTGACTTCATTTGTTTTTTTCATTACGGCCTTTCCTCTCTCCGCATAAAGAGCATATCCTATCACGCAAGCGTAATAGCAATACCCTTTTGGGCTATACTGGTTATTTTTTTCATAAAAGGCCATGTAATTTTCGCGAAGTCGGTTTGAGACCATTGCATCAACCAATTTTATCCCATCAAAAAAAGAAGCACTTTTTTAAATGCTTCCTTTTCTAATCGTCTTACTCTATCTATCTTCTGTTCTATACATCCTTTAATCTTACAATGATTTCACACGCGTCCTATCGCACGGTGGGAACTTCCATTGTCAGATCAGACAGCGGGAATGTTACACACGGATGGATATATCCGAATTTTTTATCCGCCTCACGCCGTCCATCTACGGATGTTGGCATATAGACATCTCCGGATACCAGTCGGGAATGACACCAGCCACATTCTCCGCTTCGACAGTGTGACGGTGCTGCGATTCCATTTTTATAACTATGTGAACTTCTTAACAATTAAATTTTATTAGGAAATACAGCACTTTACAATTGACACAATCACTAATATTCTCTCTTTATAATTTATGGTCTTGGTCAGACCAAATTTTTCTTAGATTTTCTTATTTTCGTACAACGGAACAAAACAGACCCGGCTTTGGGCAATTTGCAATCAAAAAACTTGAAACCACCTTTTGACACCCTAATCCCATAGCGCAAAAAAATCAGGAAATCCTTTCGTTGTCGGTTTGGATTCCCTGATTTCTGTCATTCTTTATGTAATTTTCTAATATATCTCTAAATCTAGTCGTGAAATACTGCCTGATAGTCTTTCACAAATTTTTCGATTCCGGCATCTGTCAGCGGATGCTTGGTCATTGCCTCTAACACGGAATATGGCACGGTTGCGATGTCTGCTCCTGCCATTGCACAATCTGTTACATGGATCGGATTGCGGATACTTGCTGCAATGATCTCCGTATGGATATCTCCTGCCTTAAAGATCTGCACGATATCTTTTACCAGATTGATACCGGCAACCGAAATATCATCGAGTCTTCCCAAAAATGGGGAAACATAAGCAGCGCCTGCTCTTGCTGCAAGCAATGCCTGATTTGCCGTAAAGATCAGGGTAACATTGACTTTGATCCCTTCACCGGATAATACTTTTGTTGCTTTTAAACCTTCCACGGTCATTGGGATCTTCACGACCATATTCGGATGGATAGCTGCAATCTCACGTCCTTCTGCGATCATACCTTCTGCATCCTGTGTCGTTGCTTTGACTTCACCGCTGATCGGTCCGTCCACGATAGAAGCGATTTCTGCGATCACCTCGTTAAAATCCCTTCCTTCTTTTGCGATCAGGGACGGATTCGTGGTCACACCGCAGATGACTCCCATATCGTTTGCTTTTTTTATGTCTTCTACTTTTGCTGTATCTAAGAAAAATTTCATCGGTTCTCCTCCTGTACTTTTCTTTCTAAAAGTATATCCCTCTTAGCCGACAGATGCAACCGTTCTTACCATATTATTCAAAGGAGAACACATTTAAAAACTGTTTTGCTCTTTCTGTCTTCGGATGTTCAAAGAATTCCTTCGGTTCATTTTCCTCTACGATCCGTCCTCCATCCATAAAGATCACACGGTCTGCTACTGCTTTTGCAAACTGCATTTCATGCTTAGTTTTTACGGTCATCAGAGAACCGACCACGATGCCCAACGGCATACTGATTGCAATCGAAACCAGGCTGATCTGTACGGCAACGCCCAGTCCCTGTAACAGCCGAAGCATATTGCTTCCTTTTAATAGAACATCAATCCCCAAATCCGGCACGACGCAGCCTCCTTTCGAGTAAGCTGCCTAAAACAGATACCGGCAGCAATAAATGAAAAACAATTGAACCAGCAGAGGGGTATTTCTGCTGAGTTCAATATATACTGCTACGATCTGTCTTACCACCGGAATCCTGTGGTATTGCACCATTGCGCAGGCAAATCCGACAAGAATTGCGAAAGCAATTCCAAGCAGTCCTATTCTGACTGTGAGAACTGTCGCTTTTTCATACAAGAGCAGATATTCCACGATAAATTCCCAATTCATGTAACTGCTCTCTTCTTCCTGTTTCTAAATTCTCCTGTTATTTGGTCTCTCCGCCTTCTACAACAAGACTGTCTTCATATTCTGAGCCATAAGTATCTTTTCCTTTGGTGACTGCAGGCGCAATACTGTCATTGCTTCCAAGAGAAGGGATTCCTACCGTATAGCCTTTGTTCTGAAGTGAAAAAGCAATTACTTCTGTATTGTCATTTGCCCATGCAACAGCGGTTCCGTTCTCAAATGCCTCTTTTGCTGTTGCATAGGAGTCAAATTTCTGAAGCGGGATATCCGGATAATTTTTGATCAGGTAAGTGCTAACGCTGCTACAAGAATTTTCTTTACTTTTAAATTCTTCATTTTGATTCTTGTTTATCATTCTGTTTTATATCTGTATATAGTGTCTGCTTTCCATACATTTTTGTGCACAGATAACTTGCTCTGCAATTATTTTGCATAAAAATGCCCGGGCTTTACTCCCGGGCAAATGGCATCTCTATCAACAATCCGTCCTATCCGGGTGCAGCACAACACATGTCGAAGCACCCTGCCATATTACTTGCCCGGGAGTATTGCATTCGACAGCAACAACATGCATATTCCATTGAAACCACATAGAACTTTCTCATCGTAGTACGCCTCCATTTCCTAACTGATAAATCAGATTATAATATTTATTTCATAGTATATTAATAGGTTTTATGGGATTTATTTTTTTACCTATTTCTTTATCCTAATGCAACATCTAAAACCATCATGACACTGAACCCAAGTGCAAAGCACACGGTTCCTATATTCGAGTGTGTCCCCTGTGACATCTCCGGGATCAATTCCTCTACTACCACATAGAGCATCGCTCCTGCTGCAAAACTCAACAGATATGGAAGTGCCGGAACGATCAGGCTTGCCGCAAGGATCGTAATCACTGCCCCTATTGGTTCCACAATCCCCGACAATACGCCGCCTAAAAATGCTTTTGACTTTTTCATGCCTTCCGCACGAAGCGGCATGGAGATAATAGCTCCCTCTGGCAGATTCTGGATTGCAATTCCCAGTGCCAGTGCAAACGCTCCTGCCGCAGTAATTTTTGCATTTCCGGAAAGATATCCTGCATAGACAACTCCTACTGCCATTCCTTCCGGGATGTTATGCAATGTAACGGCAAGTATCATCATCGTTGTACGCTTAAGCTGACTCTTCGGTCCTTCTGCCTTTTCACTCTTCTGATGCAGATGTGGAATCACAGTATCCAACATCAGCAAAAACATCATTCCTGCCCAAAATCCGACAGTCGCTGGTACAAATGACCATTTCCCCATGTCTGAAGATTGATCAATCGCCGGAATTAAAAGGCTCCAGATGGATGCAGCCACCATGACTCCTGCCGCAAATCCGGTCAATGCCCTTTGTAACATATCACTCAATGATTTTCTCATAAAAAATACAAACGCAGCTCCTAAGGATGTTCCAAAAAACGGTATCAGTATTCCAATGATTACTTTCATGCTTCTGTCTCCTTTCTTAGGTTAGTTGCTACTAACCTTTGTTTATTATACTAGATTTTCTTGTCTTTGTCCACCGGACAATCCCGAGTTCGTTTTATGCCTTCTGCTTTGGCTTCCGTTTCTGTTTTAAAATCCCCTACTACTTTCTGCGCCATCTCACAGATCTTTATTTATTTCCTATAATATGCAAAAATTCTCTGGTAGTTCTATGTCCAACTGCTCGAACCTTTATTTTCTTTCACGATCACTTATCAGCTTTCCGAATGCCTGTTCCAAATCTTTCCCTTCCTGCCAGTCTCCTCCTATTGAATAAATATTACGATATTGTTACAATTCTTTTGTCAGCTGATACAAATACATTTCAAATAAGGAGGACGAAACTATGTGTTTAAAATTCAATAGCTGTTCCGAGTTATTTAGCGCAATCTGCAAATACTTTAACCTCGGTTGTTAATGGATCATAGAACAGCCCCGGCATGTGCCGGGGCTGTTGAAGTGTAGATATAGTTAAAATATATATTTTCGTTATAAGAAGTGCCACAACATTCTCTTTCATAAACCGGAAGTTATAAATGCTTTTCCATTAAATCAAAACGTCCTTTTTCTCCATTCAGCAAATCCACAGACTTCATACCCATGATTACGATACAATCTTTGTGCATACGGATTTTTCGTAAAAACATCAAGACGGATTGAATCATAACCCTTGTTCTTAATCTGTGATTCAATTTTCATTAATACCTTTTTTCCAATACCTCTATTTTGAAAACCGGGAGAAACACAAAACCTATGGAGAACTAATGAAGTTTCGTTCGGATATTTCCATTCAGCATAATGATACGCTTCATCTGCTTCATCACTTATTACATATAAAGCAATTATTTTTTCATTCTCCTCTGCAACATACAAATTCTTTTTTTCGATATCATCTTCAAAATCCTCTACCGTTGGGTATATCTCGTCCCACTGATATATATTATGCTTTTCCATTTCTTTAATTGCTTCTTGAATCAAGACAGTAATTGCTTCAATATCTTCAAATCTTCCTAATGCTGTATAGTTTTATTCCTTGTATATCGTTTTGTCAAGAGCTGCATTAGATCACATAAATTTGTTAAAATTGCATCTGCTCCTGTAAATCCCATTTTCTCATCTCCAAAATCGGATTTTATCGATTTGTATCAATCCAATCTCTTTTGCATAACCCTTTCCTCATTCATATGGTCTTACAGAGTATCCGTAATGATCTCCCCATGTTCCAAGGGTTATCCTATCTATATTTGGGGCTGATATTTGCATCAATATAATCGAAATATGGTTTTTTGTTTACTTCTGTTTCATTTGCTAAATACCACTCTGCCGATTCTTTTAATCCCTTATCCAAGGAAATCGTTTCTGTATAGATCTTGTTCTGTCGTTGTACATCCAAATAGTATTCATAATTATAGAAACTGAAAAAATTTCTCTGTTCAATATCATCATAGACATTTACAAACTCTGGTTTTTTTCCCAGACATGCGTAACATTTTGTTACCCAATCTTTGATTGAAACAGTTTCCACATTACCTACATTCAGAATATGATCCTCTGGTTTTTCATTCATTATCAATTCCATTAAGTTGCACAAATCCCTGACATGAAAAAACTGCAATTTCATATTTCCATCTTTAGACAAATAAAACTTTCGATCCATTTTTGCACAATCAAACACAAATGCTTCTCTGTAAACATTATTCATTGGTCCATATAAATATGGTGGTCGAAGTATATAAGCATCCGGAACTTTTTCTAACAGGGCATTTTCTGCCTCATATTTGTCCGTTCCATATGTACCCCAGAATTTATTTTCAGCCTTTTCGCAGTCCTCAGAAAAAGGCTGAATTCCATATTCCGGATATACTGCACTAGAACTGATCATGATATATTGCTCAAAAGAACCCAGTGCAGCATATAGATCACTAATATCGTTCGCAGTATATGCCGTAATATCAGCCACTACATCAAAGTGTATATCTTTTAATACCTCGCCCAAATGATGCCGATCTCCCTCAATCAGTTTCACTCCGCAGATCTGTGGTTTTGAATTTCTATTGAGTACATATACCTCATAATTTCGATTAACAAAATACTCCGCTGTATATTTACTGACGAAAGTAGTTCCACCTGTAACTAATATCTTTTTCATGTTGGATTTCCTTTCCTTCCATAAAATTAATAGATTTCATACATCCCGAATTGTCAAATTCATAAGATATCACTTTTTCCTACTACCAATACTAACACAAAAATGCGTCCATGTATAATAAATGACCGCCTCTAATACTAGATGTATATTTACACGAAAGACCTGAAGCATCAACTTCAGGTCTTTTCATGTTCTAATGGATATCCGTGTACTATCACCAATTTAACCTCTATGCATCTCCTGTATTCTACAAACTTCCTGTTTCAGTTCATCACTAAAATCTGCAAGATCCTGATATGTAATTACCTTAAGTCTTATGAGATAGACAATATCCCATATTGCCTCCGACTTGCTCATCCTCATAATAACCCCTGGATGTCGCTTATCCTCCTTAATTCGCTTTTCTAACTCCCAGAACTTTTCGGATGCATGCTTTGTGTTGCTACTAAGAAAGTCCACATAATCTTTAATAAGACCTTCCATATAATTTTCCTGCCAGTCTGGCAGCTTCTCTTGAAACAGTTTCCAGTCCTTTTTACTGATATCCATGGCATTATCTCCTTGTTCTATGTTCTTCTTATAGCATTCATGTCATCTCACAAATTTTTTTGTTTTTTCTATTTCTACTTTTCAATCTCCCAGTGACCACTATAACCACTTCCAACATATGATACATTTGGCATCTGTTTAATCCGTCTTTTCACTGTTCTTACACCAATGCCCAATTTTGTTGCAATGTCCGATGTGGAAATTTGAGGATTTTCTTTTATCATATCAAAGATTTGTTTCTGCAATTTTTCTTGAGTGCCATCTTGAGTGCCACCTTGAATTTTATTGATTTGTGCAGCATAATTAGAACCATAATTCAAATTATATAAAGTCAACGTAAAATCATTATTATCTGCATCAAAGACCGACATCTTTGTCTCATCAAATTCTACTTGTTCTTCATAGTCTGCCAATATTTCTTTAACCACTACCTCTAAGTCTGCTCTGCCTGTTCATAATTTCCAATACCTCACTTCCGTTCCTAAAAAACAAAAAGAGCCGAATACACGAAACTATTTGTAATCTCATATATTCGGCTCTGCGGCACTACTTTATGGATATACTATATAACAAAATAAATATTAAATCAATACACTGTAACTCCACCTATACTACATCATGAGTGCTTTCTCCAGTACCATAGCATATTTGATCTGCTCGTCTTGAAAACTTTTCTCAGATTTTAAACAAACACACTCTCTCAATGTCACTTCTGGATTTCTTAAATAGAAATCACTATTTAACCTTTGGGAATCTTCTAACACATATTCCATAAAGTCACTCATATCATTTAAATCAAAATTTTTACTCTCGAATTTCTTTTTCCATTCTGAAAGCTTTATGCAATTGTTAGAAAAATATTCTCCATATGTACTGGCCAAATTTCCTACACTATCTTCCAATTCACAATGTTCTCTCAATACACTGTTCGGTATACTCAATATAGCAAGTTTAATATTATCTGGTATCTTCTTTTTCTGATATCTAACCAATGCAATGAGTTGGCTCATATCACAAACAGTCGCCTGTTTTTCCCTAAGTTTTGCTAAAACCTCCGCAAATTCTTTTTGTGTTTCTACTTCCAACATAACACATGCCTCCTTTTTATCGAATTTTACTACACGCCCCTGCAATAATCAATTACAAGTACCAAAAATCTGCTATACCTCCTCTTTATCTATAGGCTTTCCCCCTTTATTTTCAATTTTGTGTAAAAATACCAACCATCGAATATTAACGGTTAGCATTTCTTATACAATTTTCATCTTAATGTTTAACTCTAATTCATCCACTAATTTGTTATTTGCTTTCCTAATTTCATCTCTATTTTTATCATAATCAGTAAGTCTCATTTTAAACCACTGTTCAGGATTTACATATGTCCCAGTGACATCAAATTTTATTTGTGTTGCTAATAGAACATATAAAGACATAACCCGAAATTTATCTAATTCACTTGGATCTCCATTAGCTGCATAATTTTCTTCTTGCATAAGTGCTACTAAAGAAATTGCTCTTTCCGAACCGTATGAATAGATTGAATTCATCATCTTTTTGAAACTATCTAATTCTGTTTTTCCAATCCTACCATTATTCGCCTTTATCATCCTATCCATCAAATCAAGAACCTCAAAAGGCATTGTGGACATTTTTTCAAGTGCTATGCTATCTCTTTGTTTAATCAGCTCATTTTTAAAATTCTTTCTCATTGATAAATTGGTTACAATAAAACCAATAATTGAAATAAATCCAGTCACCACCGCTGTGATTATTGCCCCTTTTAAATCATCACTCATCATATGTGAGTTAGTCGATGTTAATAGAATCATCTTCAATATAAATTTCTCCCCAATCTTTTGTGATAGGGGAATTATACCATTTCAACCGTCAATATTCAATTTTCAAAGTTCAATACTACCAACTAATCGACAGAATCCGACAACTCGTTTCTAAGTATCGTATCTAAGCAGGCATTAGTAAACATTAACTATACTAACATTGCCGCAAAATCATCGTCTAAGATTGATATTGATAATGAAAAATATAATAGCTGGTTAATTCTATTCGAAAAAGAAGATACCAAAGAGTCTAAAAAAATTCATTGCATTTATGAAAAATGCAACATGAGCTGCAACACGAAAAAAATAAACCCTTGATTTCTCAAGGGTTTTATAGTAGCGAGAGGGGGATTTGAACCCTCGACACTGCGGGTATGAACCGCATGCTCTAGCCAACTGAGCTATCTCGCCATATTAAATTTTGTGATCAATGGGACCTACAGGGCTCGAACCTGTGACCCTCTGCTTGTAAGGCAGATGCTCTCCCAGCTGAGCTAAGATCCCATTTCGTTGTCGGACTTGCCTGACCGACCTCGTTATTATACTATCCATTCCGGGTAAAAGTCAAGCACTTTTTTCAACTTTTTTCGATTTTGTTGATTTTTTGATTTTATTTTGATTTCAGGCACATTTTACTCCGTGTTTTTTATCAAAACATTTTACTGCTCTTTCCTTACCACGCAATGCAGGCGCATTCCTTTTCGTATCTCGGATTTTTCCACCTTCAGTCCAACCTGTTTGCAGCAATCTACGATCAGACCTCTTGTGGCAATCTTCACATCACCGTGACCACACAGATTTGCCAATGGAAGCTCTATCTTATCCATAAACCATAACAGCAATTTGTTATCACTGGTTACCTCCCGAAGTATCAGTCTTCCTCCCGGACGAAGATATCTTTGCATACTCTTTAGTTGAGCACATTTTTCTCTGAATGCATGGTTTTTTTCGCAGCAAAAAAAGACCCCATAGAACGGTTTTTCCGCCTACAAGGTCTTTCACTTTTATTCTGTTTAACTACCTTATTTAAAATACTTCACTCCGGACTCAAACAGCTTCATATCCTGCTCTCCGTAGATATTCATTGCCACAGAGCGTCCTTTTCTCTCAGCATGAGCCATTTTACCAAGGACACGTCCATCTGGGCTTGTGATACCCTCAATTGCCATGTAAGAGCCATTGACATTCCACTCTTCATCCATGGTCGGCCGGCCTGCTTCGTTGACATACTGGGTTGCCACCTGACCATTCTCAAATAACTTGTCTAACCATTCTTTTGGTGCTACAAAACGTCCCTCACCATGGGAAGCCGGATTACAATAAATGTTTCCAACCTCTGTTCCTGCAAGCCAAGGGGATTTATTTGTAACCACTTTCGTATACACCATCTTAGAAATATGACGTCCGATCGTATTGTAAGTCAGAGTCGGAGAATTCTCTTTCTGTGCGGTAATTTCTCCGTAAGGCACAAGACCAAGTTTGATCAATGCCTGGAAACCATTACAGATACCAAGTGCAAGACCGTCTCTCTCATTTAACAGACGCATCACGGCTTCTTTCATCTTTTCATTGCGGAATGCCGTTGCAAAGAACTTCGCACTTCCCTCCGGCTCATCACCGGCACTGAATCCGCCCGGGAACATGATCATCTGAGACTGGTCGATCGCCTTTGTAAATACTTCAACCGAATCACGGATATCCTCAGCACTTAAGTTTTTAAACACCTTCACGATCGTATCGGCACCTGCTGCCTCAAACGCACGGGCACTGTCATATTCACAGTTTGTACCTGGGAATACAGGGATAAATACGGTCGGTCTTGCAATCTTATTCTTGCATACATGAACATTTCCTGCTGTGTAAACAGGTGTATCTAAGACATCTTTTTCCTGTGTCGCACGGGTAGGGAATACCTTTTCTAAAGTCTGTGTCCATGCAGATAACGCTTCCTCCATGGTAATTGTCATATTTCCATAGGTAAATGTTCCTGTCGCTTTAACTTCACCAACAACCTGTGCCTCCGGAACTGCTTTTAAGATTTCTTCCAGTTTATCCGCAGAAACCTCGGCGATCAACTGACCAAAGCCAGGCTCAAACATTTCATCAGCAGAAATCTTTTCTGACATTGCCACACCAAGAGCATTACCAAATGCCATCTTACTGACTGCTGCTGCCATACCTTTTCCGTCCAGCGCATAAGCAGAGCAGATTGCACCGTTTCCGATCAGGCTGTGGATCTTTTCATAGAGGTCCATCATCTGTGCATAGTCCGGAAGGTCATACGCATCCTTTGCAATCTTAAACCATACGATCGGATTGCCTGCTTTTTTGAACTCCGGTGTAATGATATCTTTTTCCTTTGCAACATCTACCGCAAAAGAAACAAGTGTCGGCGGAACATCGATTTCGTTAAAACTTCCTGACATAGAATCTTTTCCACCAATAGACGGAAGTCCGAATCCCATCTGTGCACTGTAAGCACCAAGCAGGGCTGCAAACGGCTGGCTCCAACGCTTCGGATCTTCACTCATTCTGCGGAAATACTCCTGGAAAGTAAAACGGATCTTCTTATGGTCACCGCCTGCTGCAACGATTCTTGCCACAGACTCTACCACCGCGTAAACTGCACCGTGATATGGGCTCCAGGAAGACAGATATGGGTCAAAACCATATGCCATCATCGTAACCGTATCACTGCTGCCCTTTGCAACCGGAAGTTTGGCAACCATACTCTGTGTCTCCGTAAGCTGATATTTTCCACCATAAGGCATATATACGCTTCCTGCTCCGATCGAACCGTCGAACATCTCAACCAGTCCCTTCTGGGAGCATACATTTAAATCGGCTAACATCGTCATCCATGCTTTTTTCACATCGCCTGCTGCAAGTGCATCGGCTACGCCGCTCAATTCTTTTTTACCAAAGAATTTTTCCTTTTCATCCGGCATCTCAACCGTAACAGCAGTTTCCTGATGTGCACCATTGGTATCTAAGAAAGCTCTGGAAATATTGACGATTTCTTTTCCTCTCCACTCTAAAACAAGACGTGGCTCTTCTGTTACGACTGCAACTTCAACTGCCTCTAAGTTTTCTTCCTTTGCATAAGCTAAAAACTGCTCTACATCCTGTGGTGCAATGACTACTGCCATACGCTCCTGGGATTCGGAAATTGCAAGCTCTGTACCGTCAAGTCCTGCATATTTTTTCGGCACCTTGTCTAACTGCACGCGAAGACCGTCTGCTAACTCGCCGATTGCAACAGACACACCGCCTGCACCAAAATCGTTACATTTTTTAATAATATGAGCCACTTCTTCTCTTCTGAAAAGTCTCTGGATCTTTCGCTCTGTCGGCGGATTACCTTTTTGCACCTCTGCACCACAGGTATCAATAGACTGTGTGGTATGTGCCTTAGAAGAACCGGTTGCACCGCCGCAGCCGTCACGTCCTGTTCTTCCGCCAAGCAGGATGATGATATCGCCCGGATCAGAAGTCAGTCTCTGTACGGCACGTCTTGGGGCAGCTCCCATCACTGCACCGATCTCCATACGTTTTGCCACATAGTCCGGATGATAGATTTCCTTTACATAACCGGTTGCAAGACCGATCTGGTTACCGTAGGAACTGTAGCCGTCTGCCGCTCCGCGTACCAGTTTTTTCTGCGGAAGTTTTCCCTCCATGGTATCTTTGACAGAAACCGTTGGGTCTCCTGGTCCGGTCACACGCATTGCCTGATATACATAAGTACGTCCGGAAAGCGGGTCACGGATCGCACCGCCAAGACAGGATGCTGCACCACCGAAAGGTTCGATCTCCGTCGGGTGGTTATGCGTCTCATTTTTAAAATTGACAAGCCACTCCTCCGTCACACCGTCCACCTCGACCGGAACAACGATCGAGCAGGCATTGATCTCCTCTGACTCCTCTAAATCCTCTAATTTTCCTTCTTTTCTTAACTTCTTCATTGCCATCAGAGCAATGTCCATCAGGCAGACAAATTTGTCATCTCTTCCTGCGTAGATCTCTTTGTGTGTATCTAAATACTCCTGATAAGTCTTTTCTAATGGTGCTTTAAAATATCCATCCTCAAAGGTCACATCCGTAAGTTCCGTAGAGAATGTCGTATGACGGCAGTGGTCTGACCAGTAGGTATCCAAAACACGGATTTCGGTCATGGATGGATTTCTCTTTTCCTCATTCTTAAAATAATTCTGGATATGCAGAAAATCCTTAAATGTCATAGCAAGTCCCAAAGAATCGTATAAATCTTTGAACGCCTTTTCTTTCATATCCATAAAGCCGTCAAAAACTGCCACATCTGCCGGCTCCTCAAATTCTGTCACTAATGTATCCGGTTTTTCCATTCCGGTCTCTCTTGAATCTACCGGATTGATGCAGTAATTCTTAATTGCTTCTAATTCCGCATCGGCGATCTCACCCTCGATCACATAAGTTGTCGCAGTACGGATGATCGGTTCTTCCTCTTCTTTTAACAGTTTTAAACACTGCTCTGCGGAATCGGCTCTCTGGTCGAACTGTCCCGGAAGGTATTCCACACTGAAAGTCTTTGCACCGTTTAACTCAAAATTTTCCTCATACACATCGTCAACCGGCGGCTCAAAGAACACGGTTCCCAATGCTTTTTTATAAGTCTCTTCTGAGACATTTTCTATATCATAACGAATTAATACCCGCACACCTGTTACGGTCTTAATTCCCAAGTAACTCTTAATTTCAGACTGCAGTTCTTTCGCTGCAACGGCATATGCCGGTTTCTTCTCTGCGTACACTCTTCTTACGTTACCCATAAAAAACCTCCTGTTGGAATCTGTATATTTTCACTCATTACAGTTTCATTATAGCATCTTAAGTTCAATTAGAAAAATTAATATATTTAATTCTATTTATAAGTGTTTCTAATTTATTTTCCCAAAACCCGGACATTGACGAATATATAAGCACAAATTATAATAGACTTAGATATTTATTAAAAATTCTCATAGATTATAAATTATAAAGGAGTTCTGCTATGGACATCAACTACGAACTATACAAAGTATTTTTTCACGTTGCCTCTTCCCTCAGCTTTTCAGAGGCGAGCAAACAATTATTCATCTCCCAGTCTGCGGTCAGCCAGTCCATCAAGACCTTAGAAAAAAAATTAGGACAGCCGTTGTTTATCCGCAGTACCAAAAAAGTGCAGCTCACACCTGCCGGAGAAATCCTTTTAAAGCACATTGAGCCTGCCATGAACCTGATACGCCGTGGAGAAGGCCAGTTATTAGAAGCCAACACTCTGGGCTTGGGACAGCTTCATATCGGAGCCAGCGATACCATCTGCCGTTATTTTTTAGTTCCGTATTTAAAACAGTTTCATAAAAAATTCCCTTCCGTTCCGATCAAAGTCACAAACGCCACTTCGCTAAGCTGTGTAGACTTATTAGAACAGGGACGCGTGGATCTGATCGTCACCAATTTTCCAAACGCAAGGTTAAACCATTCCTACGTTCAGAAAACCGTTTCACATTTCCACGATGTTTTTATTGCCAATCCTGCCTATTTTCACTTAGAGCAGAAGGAAATTGCACTTTCTGATCTGCGGGAATATCCGATCCTGATGTTGGACCGCAAAAGTACGACCAGTGAATTTTTACACAACCTCTTTTTGCAGCACCAGTTAGAACTGATTCCTGAAATTGAATTAAGCAGTAACGACCTTTTGATTGATTTGGCAAAAATCGGGCTTGGCATTGCCTTTATCCCAGACTACTGTCTGACCAGACAAAGCCGTGACCTCTTTATCTTACGCACCAAAGAAAAACTGCCGCAGCGTCAGCTCGTTGCAGCGATCAATCCAAATCTTCCGGTTTCCGCATCCACAGAGGAATTCCTAAAACTGCTCCCTCCGGAAGTTCTTTCTTAATTCCAATTACTTCTGTTCTCTCCAGAAGTTCTCTAGCACATTGCCAATATTTTCATGGCTGCATACCGTATACTCCTCCCATTCCCTTGGAAAGAGTCTGCGGTATTCCCGTTGTAAAAAACGCTCATCCAACAACGCGATCACGCCTTTATCCTCCTTCGTCCGAATGACACGCCCCGCTGCCTGTAGCACTTTATTCATCCCCGGATAACGATATGCATAGTCAAACCCCTCGCCACTATGCGTTTCAAAATACTGTCTTAGAATTTCCCGCTCCTGTCCAACCTGTGGCAGTCCCGTTCCCACAACGATCGCTCCGATCAAAAGTTCCTCTTTCAAATCGATCCCTTCTCCAAAGATTCCGCCCATAACGCAGAAACCGACTAACGAATGTTTTCTTTCTTTTTCAAATTCCCCTAAAAATTCTTCCCGTTCCTCTTCCTTCATTCCTGTCGTCTGCACAATGCAATCCGTCTGCCCTTCCATCATCGGAAAGAACTCCTCATATACCTGTTCTAAAAAACGGTACGACGGAAAAAACACCATATAATTTCCTTTTTTCGCAGAGACAATCTTTTGGATATACTTTGCAATATTTTGAAACTCCATGCGATTTCGCCTGGTATATTTACTGCTGACTCCGTCGCCAATCAACAGACAGCTCTGCTCCTTAGAAAATGCCGTCTTTGCATAAATGGCATAATTATCCTCTTTTGTACTGAGTAACTTCTTATAATATTGGATCGGTAAAAGCGTAGCGGAAAAGAACACCGTGCTCCTCCCCTTGTCTAAACATTCCTGCAGGTTCAACGCCGGATCGACACAGAACAGTTTGATCATAAAAGAATGATTTTCTAAAAACTGCGTATAGATGACATAGTGCTCATCTAACCTCTCATACATATTTAAAAAATGACGGACTTTTAGATATAAATCCAAAAATTCCTTCTTTCCCGGAAATTCTGTGCTTTTTTGTAAAAAGGTATCCGCTGCCGTGCCAAACCGCATCAGGGCAAATGCAAAATTCGAGATATTTTCACAGATCTGATAATCCTCACATTCCCGTTTATAAGCCAGAAGGATCTTATTACATTTCTCCAATTCCGCCGCTACTTTCTTGCTATATGGCTTGACCAGCTTTTTTAACGCTAAAAAATCCTCTTTGACGAGCACTGCACTATACATACTCCGCGCCCGCTCCACCAGATTATGTGCCTCATCCACTAAAAACAGATACTCTTCTTTCGTTCCTTCCGCAAAAAATCTCCTCAGATAGACATTCGGATCAAACACATAATTATAGTCACAGATAATGTTATCTGCCCACGAAGCCGTATCTAAACACAATTCAAACGGACATACCCTGTGTCGGTGTGCCTGCTCTAAAAAGATCTCTCTGGTAAAAATCTCCTCCTTTTGCAAAAGTTCAAAGACCGCATCATTTACACGGTCAAAATGTCCGTCTGCATAAGGACAGTTCTGCGGATTACAGTCCATTTCCTCACAGACACACATTTTTTCCTTCGCTGTGATCAGCACCGTCTTTGCCTGATAACCCTTTCCACCCAGAATCCGAAATGCATCTAAAGCTACGGTCGCCGTGATACTCTTTGCCGTCAGGTAAAAAATTTTCTCTGCCAGTCCTTCTCCCACTGCCCGGACAGATGGATAAATCGTAGACATCGTCTTACCTGTTCCTGTCGGTGCCTGGATAAAGAGATTTTTCTTCCGGTAAATGGTCCTGTACACATCGGATGCTAATTCCCTTTGCCCTTCACGGTAATCAAATGGAAATTCCAGCTTTTGAATCGATGCCTGCCGTTTACACCTCCATTGATATTGAAAATCTGCCCATTTTTCATACTCTGCAACAATACCTAAAAACCAGTTTTCTAATTCCCGTACCGTATACTGCTCCACAAAACGCCGGATTTCTTCGGTATCAAGGTTACAGTACGTCATCTGCACGCCCATTTTAACATCCGGTGCAAAACTTTCTTGTTGGGCATACATGTAAGCATAACACTTCGCCTGTGCAAGATGAACACCAACAGGCTCTTCTAAATAGCTTAGATCCATATAGATGCCCTTAATCTCATCAATCGTGATCCTCTCTTCTTTTATGATCCCGTCCGCACGTCCCTCGATCACAAACTGATAATTTTCCCTTGGAATCTCAATTTTCAGTGGTACTTCTGCATGGTAAGAAGCACCCATTCTCCGCTGTATCTTTCGATGGACCCTGCTTCCTTCCTGCATCGCTTCTGCCTGCATCACTCTGCTTTTTCGATTGTCAATATCCCCCGAACGCAGAATAAATTCTACCAGATTTCGTACCGATATCTTAATATTCTGCTTTTCTGTCTGTTCCTGCAATTTTGTTCCTCTGTTTCTATATGACTCTTACATAATTTTAGTGGATGACACTGCTCATTGCCTACGTTCATTATAATGCATGCAAAAAGGGTCTGCAAACATTTCTATCGAAATGTCCACTGACCCTTTTCTTCCGTCATAAATTACCTGCTCAATACATACCTTTTTCTATGCGGTTAACTAAGCAACGGCATATTTCTGTACTGTATTCTCAAAGTCCATGTCTTTTCCACAATAGGTTACAGTCAAGACTCTTGATACTCCTAATCCCAGTACACCTAAAAAAGATTTTGCATCAATAATCACGCGATCATAGGAAATATCAATATCAAAATTACAGTTGCTAGCTGCCTGAACAAAATCCTGAACTTCTTCCCTACTGCGTAGTCTGATTTGTTTTTCGTTCATTTCATTCATTCCTTTCACCTTGATTTCTTTTCCCTTTTCTTTTTTTCCCTCACTATAGCTATGGATTATCCCATTTTTTACTTAATTTGTCAAATAAAGGTAGGTTTTATGCAACTGGTACCGTTTACACACTTTTTACAATCATTTCACAATTTAAAGTGTCAGATACTATGCTTTTTTTCTTTTCCATCGTTTAGAATTATGGATTTTCGCTTTTTTTCTGTGTATTCTGCACAATTTTTTCTCTATATTTTTATTAAAAACATCGTTTTTCTACAATTTTTCTTATGTTTTTTTATGCTTTTCCGATTCTTCCTTTGGCTTTATCATCCACTTGACGTATGCAATGCTTCTTTTTATAATAACTTTAATTCTGTATTTTATGAAAAAAACGCAAAAAGGTGATACTATGATACTTTCAGATTTTTTCCAACAGCATCCTCAGGCAGCCATCGGATTTTCCGGCGGTGTGGATTCCGCCTATCTGGCTTACTGTGCAAAAAAGTATGCTCAAAATATGCTGGCAATATACTATAAAAGTGAATTTCAGCCGGAATTTGAATTTAAAGATGCCAAACGTTTCTGCACCCAGCACGGGATTCCTTTAAAAATTCTCTATGGAAGTGTACTAAATGACGATACGATTATTGATAATCCGAAAAATCGCTGTTACTACTGTAAGCAGCGTATTTTTTCTGCCATTCAAAAAGAAGCCCTTACACAAGGCTTCCCGATTCTGTTGGACGGTACGAATGCTTCAGATGAAGTCAATGACCGCCCCGGTATGTTAGCTTTAAAAGAACTCCATGTTATTTCACCACTACGTCTCTGCGGTCTTACAAAAAAAGACATCCGCCTGCTATCGAAAGAAGCCGGACTGTTTACCTGGGACAAACCATCTTATGCCTGCCTTGCTACCCGTATTCCTACCGGTATGAAGATCACCGGTGAACTGCTTCATGCTATCGAATCCTGCGAAAATATCCTCTTTTCTATGGGATTTTCTGATTTCCGGGTACGCGTTCGGGACGGCTATGCTCTCTTACAGGTCACGGAATCTGACTATCCAAAAGCAAGTGCCTCACTTGATCATATCCAACAGGCCTTTGCCGCTTATTTTCCAAAAGTTGTGCTGGATACGCAGGTACGGTAAAGTGTACTACATCCGTGCCTGTTTTTCCATTAAAAAAAAAAGCAGCTATAAGTTTTATAGCCACTTTCTTATATAAAGCAGGGACAGAAGGACTCGAACCCTCGACATTTGGTTTTGGAGACCAACGTTCTACCAACTGAACTATATCCCTTTATTATATTACATATACCTTCAAAACTTCATACAGATTCCTTGAACTTCTAAGACGGTCATCTCGATTCCGCTACGCTTCATCTCGATGATTTTGCTACACAAAACCCTGTCTGTAACCAGTGCCATTCATACAGGCAAGCCTGCTTCATGCCACTGTTTCCATCCAGCCGTCTTTCTCCGCTTTTGGTCAAGCCCTCGACCGATTAGTAACAGTCAGCTCCATACATTGCTGCACTTCCACCTCTGCCCTATCTACCTGATCGTCTCTCAGGGGT
>JABLTS010062814.1_pt1 | contig 22663 bp, 10 predicted proteins | sample 7160081 | NCBI WGS metagenome assembly JABLTS01 (sample SAMN14651231, study PRJNA627086) | human gut metagenome | isolation source: feces | host: Homo sapiens | reverse complement strand
CCACTTTTATGCTCATATCGGGGCGGGTTCTAAGGTCTTTCACCCACCTATGAGCAAGCTCATGTGGGCTTAGACCTTTTGACCCTGGCATCATAAATCAGTTAATAGGTATAAAAGAACATACGTGATTTTTCTTGATTTGGCTTCCAACTTCATATAGAACTTGGGAGCTTTTATACTGTAAAGAGAATCCGTTGGCATCATTGTCGGGGACTTTTGACCCCAACATCAGAATATATTCAGAATGAGTGCGGAAGGAAATGAGCAGATGATTACGGCACTATAAAGCAGGAAAGACTGCAGGATGGAAGGCAAGAATGAGAGCCCGTTATATGAATGACAGGATAAGAACTCCATTAAAAAAGAAGAGAAAAAGGGAGAAGAACAATGGAATTATGGGACATTTATGATGCAAAGAAGAAACCGACCGGACGGACAATGAAGAGAAATGACTGGTGTCTGAAAGATGGAGAATATCATTTGACGGTACTGGGAGTCATTACAAGACCGGATGGAAAATATCTCATCACAAAGAGAGTTATGACAAAGGCATGGGCAGCAGGCTGGTGGGAAGTATCCGGTGGTGCGGCACAGGCAGGAGAGTCTTCTTATGAGGCAGTTTTAAGAGAGGTCAGGGAAGAGACAGGACTGGATGTGAGTGGAGCAGAAGGGGGTTATGTCTTTACCTATAAGCGGGAAAATCCGGGAGAGGGCGATAACTATTTTGTGGATGTTTACCGGTTTACCATGAATATAAAGGAAGAGGATCTGCATTTGCAGACAGAAGAAACGGACGGATATATGTTCGCTTCAAAAGAACAGATTGAAGCTTTTGCGAAAGAGGGAATATTCCTTCATTATGACAGCATAAAGCAGGTGTTTAAATGATGCCAGGGTCAAAAGGTCTAAGCCCACATGAGCTTGCTCATAGGTGGGTGAAAGACCTTAGAACCCTGGCATCTTTAAGTTAAGTATACCATATCTGTTCCGGCTCTTTCTGCACAATTTTAAGAAAAAGAGAAGGAATTTGTGGATAACTTCCTCAAATTCCTTCTCTGATGTTGAAAAGTTTTTAAAAGACAGAAATTATTTGTCTAATGGCTTGCCTGTCAGCATCTCATAAGCCTGAAGATACTTGTCGATCGTCTTGTCAACAATCTCCTGAGGCAGTGTCCAGTCATTGCCCGGATTTGCCTTGAGCCAGTCGCGGGCAAACTGCTTGTCAAAGGATGGCTGACCATGTCCCGGTTCATATCCTTCTGCAGGCCAGAAACGGGAGCTGTCAGGAGTGAGCATTTCGTCACCGATCACCAGATCACCATTTTCATCCAGGCCGAACTCAAATTTAGTATCGGCAATGATGATTCCTTTGCTCAGTGCGTATTCAGCACATTTTTTATAAAGGGCAATCGTATTGTCACGAAGCTTTTCAGCGTATTCGCGTCCCTTGCCCGGAAAATATTTCTCAAGGTGATCTACGCTCTGCTCAAAGGAAATATTCTCATCATGGTCACCAATCTCTGCTTTTGTGGATGGTGTGTAGATTGGTTCAGGGAGTTTATCAGATTCTCTGAGTCCCTCCGGCAGTGTGATGCCGCATACGGTACCATTCTCCTGATAACTTGCCCAGCCGCTTCCGGTGATATAACCACGTACGATACACTCGATCGGGAGCATATTGAGCTTGCGGCACATCATGGACTTGCCTTCATATTTCTCCTGCTGGAAAAACTCCGGCATATCCTTTGTATCAACAGAGATCATGTGGTTTGGAAGGATATCTTCTGTCAGATCGAACCAGAATTTGGACATCTGGGTCAGAACAGTTCCTTTCTTTGTAACTTCATTGTTCAGGATGACATCGAAGCAACTGATACGGTCAGTTGCAACCATGATCAGACTGTCCCCATTGTCATAGATCTCTCGTACTTTACCTTCTTTGATTGGTTTTAATTCCTGCATTTTCTCACCTCATCATACGTTTGTCATAAACTTCAAAGTAACCGTATCACCAGCCAATGCAGTCTGTCAAGATAGATTTGGGGATGCATATATAACGAAAATGAATAGGTGGTTATAAGTGCGGTTTTTCCTGTTAAAATTGGGCATAAATAGGGAGTGAGATGCTGCCGGTTCGGCAAATGTGGATAATGGATTTCAAAAAGAAGCTGTGCTATACTGAACAGTGGCTGAAAATCGGGGCGGGTCACAAGGTCATTCTACCACTAGTGTGCGAGCACACGTGGTGTCAGACCTTTTGACCCTGGTATCATATAAATAATGGAGCAGTGGAGAGTTGAACCTATGTTAGATTTTAGAAGAATAGAAATGTCAGATTTTCCTGCACTCAGGAAAATGTATGAAAAGTATGGAAACTGGTCATGTGACTGCACGATCTGCGGTACTTATATGTGGAGGGATTATCTGGATATCAGGATTTCTCTTGAGGAAGAGAAGCTGATCGTGTATCAGCAGTTAGACGGAAAGCATTTATTTTATATTCCGCTGATGGAAGACCGGATTGCAGGGATTAGAGAGATTGTTGCTTATATGAAAGAGCAGGGTGAGGAGTGCTACTTTTATCCGGTAGCGAACGAAGAGTTGTCTTTATTTGAGGAAGCCGGATACAGGATCGAGACAGAGCGGGATGAAGGCTGGAATGATTATGTCTATGATATTACAGCTCTGGCAAATATGAAGGGAAAAAAATATCATAACCACAAAAATCATATCAATAAGTTCAATGCATTGTATGAAAATGTAGAATTGCTGGATATCCGGGATGTAGAACCGGCAGAGTATCTACAATTTCTGGATGATTATGTAAAGAGTGAACATAAAAAAGCGACGATCGCAAAAGAAGAAAATGTAAAGGCAAAAGAAGTGCTTTCCGATCTGGAGGCTTATGGGGTAGTCGGATATGTTCTGAAAGTGGACGGAAAGATCGTAGGACTTGAAGTAGGAGAAATTCTGGGAGATTATTATTATTCTCATATTGAGAAAGCGGATAAGACCTACAATGGTGTGTACTCGAAGCTGGTTCAGCTCGTATCACAGGATCTGCAGGAGAAAGTAAAATATATGAACCGGGAGGAAGATCTGAATGAGCCGGGGCTGAGACGCTCAAAGAGAGGTTATAAACCGATCGGTTATATCGAGAAGAACCAGGTTAAGATATTAGACTAATTTGAGATAAGGGGTCAGGTTGAATGAAAAAAGAAAGAAAAGTAATTGATGCACATCTTCATATTTTCGGTCATTGTGAATTTGGAGACCGTCTGGCACATGGGATCGGAGATGAACCTACGCAGGAATACCTGACTGAAAAATATTATGGCAGATTGGGAATTGAAAAAGGGATTGTGATGGGGAATGGCCCGTTGGAAGAGCAGGGAAAGAATCTGGGGGAGTACTTTTACTATAGTGCCGGACTGGATGAGAAGGATTCCTGGCTGAAGCTGGAGGAGATCGAGTCACATCTTCAGAGAAAACGCTGTGTAGGTGTGAAACTGTATCCGGGATATTATGAACTTTATCCCAATGATAAAAGTCTGTATCCCATTTATAAAATGACGGAAGAATATGGGAAAGTTCTATCAGTTCATACGGGGATGGTTGCCGGAAATGGCGGGCATCTGAAGTATTGCAGACCGATCCATCTGGACGATATAGCGACAGATTTTCCAGGTTTGAAGATTGTGATGTGCCATTTTGGAAATCCGTTTTTACAGGAGGCAGCGGCCGTATTAGAGAAAAATCCAAATATGTATGCAGATCTTTCAGGATTGATAGAAGGTGCTTTTGAAACGGAAACGTTTATAAAAGATCAGTCAGGTTACCTGGAAATTTTGAAATCATGGATGCATTATGTCAGCGATTATGGTAAATTTATATATGGGACAGACTGGCCTGCGGTCAACTGTTTTGAATATAGAGAGTTTATAAAAAGGCTGGTGCCGGAGCAATATCATGAAAAAGTATTTTATGAGAATGCAGTCCGCGTGTATGGCCTGGTATAGTCGGGGACAGAGATGAAATATTATGAGGATAAATCCGACAGAAAGATGGAGTTAAAGCTTTTGTCATTGTCGGAAGATGATAAGTTGATCAGAGAATGTATGGAACAGGCATCTGCATTTTACGGATGTCTGGGAAAAATGGGTGTTACAGAGATACTCTGTGACAGAAAAAAAGCACAGGAATTGGGGGCAGACTGCCAGATAACCGGAATTTTTACCGGTGGGGAGCTGACCGCATTTGCCTGTGCTTTTGAGTATACAGGATTGAAAAGAAATGGAAGGAAATGGCTGAATCCAGGTGATAAAGAATGGCGGCAGATCGAGACATTGGGAACGAATGTTGTTGTGATACCTCTGCTTGTTGGAAAAGAGAAGGTGGGCCGGTTGATCGAACTGCTTCGGGAACAATACCGGGACAGTCATCTTTTGTTCAGAATTAGCGGAGAGCAAAGTGAAAAATTTCAGGAAGACCTGGCAGTGGTATCAGAGAAGAATCTGAAAAGCCATAGATACGATGCGGCAGGTGAAAACGTGTGGCTTTTTCATTTTGCACCGCAGATCCGAATGGAAGATACTTATTTTGAAGAAGAGATATTGTTAATATTGCCGGGGCAGGAAGTGCTTCTGGAAATGGGAATAGAAGAGGCAGAAGTGACGATGGTGAAACTGACCGGTTATGAGATCGTCCGATCTGAAAAAGGCAGTGCTTTTTTCAGAAAACCAGGAGCGGCCTGTGAGGGGGTTCTGCTGCAGTGTGATTATGAACAGCTTCTTCGATATCAGCGGTTTATCAACCTTACTAATTATGAAGAACATTTTGAGCAGACAGACAGGGGAAAAGCACTGATCTATTCAGAAAAATATCAAAGTGACAGCTCTCTTCTGTGGAATGATCTGCTCCGTGAAATGGTAAAGACAAGAAAAGCGGAATGGAGCATTGTTCCTGACAGTTACATTATGTATCCGGTGACGTATAAAGAGCAGGACCGGCTTTTAGAATGTGCCTGTTATGATAATCAGGAGATCGGCAATTATATGCATTATATGGATATCCGTCTGCAATGTGAAACAGGAGTTCCTTTTGGAAAAGATGGAATTGATCTGATGGAACGTTATAAGAACCGTCTGGAACGTATTCCACTTGGAAGGCTGAGAGTCAGGATCACATTGGAAATGATCCTGGATATCCTGGATCATGAGGATCAGCCGGTGGGATGTGATGCGGAGGCAGAAGCGGTCCTTTCGATTGACCGGTTGAGCCATATCGGAGTATTGACATTGGTTTCTTTGTCCACTCCTTTTCTGCTGAGTCATTTTCTGGATAACATTGTAAGAAACCAGTTGATGGTAATAGAAGAAAATGGAGAAGCAGTGAATCTGTATGCGTATATGCAGGAAAAATGGGGACTGAACGCTTCCGGGACTCCAAAAAGTTATGAAATGATACCGAAAGAGAAAAACTGCCTAAACAAAAAGCAGTTAGGAGCAGTTCTCCTGTCAGAAACGATCTACGAAGAGGGAGAAGATTTCGGGGAATTTACAGATGCAGAAATTTTGAAGCTGACAAATTCAGAGACCGGTATGGGACAGTACAGCCGTGCTTTTGTTGTGGCACATACAAATGTGCTTCTGGACTTTGAAAAAGACCTGCGGGGAACGATACAGGCAAGGATGTATAATGCAGCATTTACCTGCTTTTATGTGGAATTGCTGATGTTTGAAGAGGCGGCACTGACTTGTTTCAATAAGGAACTGATCGATCTGATGGCAGAGGTCATGCGGATCGAACCTACGGAGTTCCTGACCCGTGCAAGAACGATTACAAACCGGTATTTAAATACGGTGGATTTCTGGAATGTTAGTGTAAACTACCCGTCGTCACAAAAATCATTGCAAATGATCAGAAAATCGTTTCTTATAGATGATTTGAAAGAGAAAATGGAGTATAATCAAAAACAAGTTGGGAACATTTTTGATATCAACAGGGAAATCGTTGACCGACAGGAGGCAAAGGAAGAAAAAGAGAGAGATGATCAGTCCAATACAGCCTTGACGATCTTATCCGTTCTGTGCTTCTTCAGTGCCATGATCGACGGTAATGATTATCTGAGTACTTTGGACTGGCTGATACCGGCGGGAGTACTTGATATTATTTTAAAGGGAGTTTTCCCAATCACAATGATTGGCATTCTACTGTATGTGTTGAAAAAACTGTACGGAAGGTCAAAATAGTTACGGATGAGGAGGAAGGAATGAAAAAGACGATTCAAAGAGTATTAGCGGCAGTGATTTTATTTGCCATGATACTTAGCGGAGGTTTTTCCGAAGTCGGTAAGGTACACGCAGAGAAGCAGCAGGGGACAACGAAGCGTGCAATCTATGTTGTATTTGACAATTCGGGAAGTATGTATGGGGACGGCAACAAAGCATGGTCTCAGGCGACTTATGCGATGGAAGTTTTTGCCGCGATGATGAATTATGAGAGCGGAGACGTGATGAAAGTATTCCCGATGCATGATATCACAACAGATGGGAATACGGGGTCTGCAACAAAGTCATCCATGGAGATTCGTGGAAAAGATGATATTGCACAGATCCATAATATGTATACACCAAAGCCAGGCGGAACTCCGTATACGCAGGTGAATAATGCGGCAGGAGAGTTGACGAAGCTTCTGAATGCCGGAAGTGTGGATGAAGGATGGCTGGTTGTGCTGACAGACGGTGACTTTGACAATGATATTCCGGCCAGCGGATTGAAAGCAGATCTGGAGGGGAAGGCTGCGGCCAACGAAAATCTGTATGTGCAGTATCTGGCTATCGGAACGGATGTAAAGAATATCCCGGAGGGAAATGCGGATAAAGGTCTGTATGCACAGAAGGCGGGTAATACTTCAGAAGTTGTGAATGAGCTTGCTGAGATCAGCAACCGCATTTTCAAGAGAAATGAATATGCAGGTTATAGCAGTGAAGATTCCGGTCTGGAATTTGATATTCCGCTTAGAAAGCTGATTGTCTTTGCACAGGGGAAAGATGTGAAGATCGGCAGCCTGAAAAATGAAGAGGGCGGAGAAGTGAAGCTCCAGAGTGATACGGCGGTTTCATATAGCAGTACGGACGGAGCGGGGCTGACTACTTTTGTAAAGTCAACACCGGTCAAAGATACATCTCTGAAAGGACAGGTTGCGGTCTTTGCAGATAAGTCACCGATCGTAGCTGGAAACTATACGCTGGATGTCAGCGGAGCAGACAGTATTCAGATTTATTATGAGCCGGATGTGAAGTTTGAGGCAGGACTTTACAAAGGCGATACAAAGATGGAAGAGGGAACCATCGAAGGTGGAGCTTATACAGTAAAAGTTGGATTCGTAGATCAGCTTTCAGGAAAATATATTAAAAGCTCCAAGCTTCTTGGAGAACCGAAGTATACAGTCAGCATCAATGGAGAGACGCAGGAACTGACCGGAAAAGACGGGGCATCTCAGTCCATTGATGTGGAAGTAGACGGGGAGTCACTGGAATTGACGGCAGATGTCAATTACCTGAAAGATTATACAGACAGTGCATCCTATACGTTTAAGGTCTGCACGCTGGATATGAATGTGGACGCATTCAAGAGTGCAAATCTGAAGACGCTGGAAGACGGAGCAAATCAGATTACTGTAGAGGCAACGAGAAATGATCAGCCATTGACAAAAGAGCAGTGGGATGCCGCAACGCTGGACGTGGTAAGTGTAAATAAAGACGGAGAAGAATTTGGTATCCAGTGGGATGTGCAGAAGGGCAGTGAAGTCTCAACCTGGATCGTGACTCCGAAATATAAGAAAGGCGGTATGTTCGCAACAGAGACCGGTCAGGCAGATGTAACGATCAATGTATCGGCAGAAATCGACGGGGATGGTTACGGTAAGGCAGAAACGGTCAGTGTAAACATCAAGGATGATAAGAATATCGTAGATTATCTGAAGCGCTACTGGAAGCATATTGTAATATCACTTCTGCTTCTGATCCTTATTTTAGGATATGTGCCACCGTTTAAAAAGCGGTTTGCAAGAAGTATCAAGAAGCGTCCGAGTATCGAATGCAGTGCGGAGAAGATCGGACTTCGTGATAATGTCATGAAGGGAAATTTTGAGAAGGATCTTGCATCCAGACTGCTCCCATATGTACCGGAGACCGGAAGGCTGACGTTCTCACCGACTCCGGTGAAAAAAACAGCAAAAGTCCGGGCATCAGGAGGCGGAAGTATGCTGATTCTGAATACATCCGCTTTTGCAGGGAAAGAGGAGATCACATTTAACGGAATGTCCATTCAGGAGAATGAAAAGGGACATCACCGTATTTCCGCAAGTACCATTATTGTAGTAAGTACGCCAGAGTTTACATATACCTGTATTCCGAATGTGCAGAGAACTGCAAATGGCGAGATAAAAAGAGGAAAAAGAAAATAAAAGGCTATAGGAGCTTCCTGTATAATTCAAATATAGGGAATTCCAAGAAAGAAGGTTGAGAAAAAGAAATACCTCAGAGTAAAATAAGATTACTGACTTTGGACGGTTAGTAAAAAATCTTATTAAAACAGTGAGGTATCTATAATGAATTGTAACACACAGAACGCAAAAATTGCATCCATAACTGAAAAAACTTTGATTGTTGGAATTGATGTCGGCAGTGAAACTCATTTTGCCAGGGCATTTGATTGGCGGAACTATGAATATACAAAGAAGCCGCTGGAATTCAGTAATACTGAGGCGGGTTTCATGATGTTCAAGGCATGGGTGGAAGATATCGCAGAAAAGCAAGGTAAAACAGCTGTAATTCCCGGAATGGAGCCGACCGGTCATTACTGGTTTGCACTGGGGAAATTCCTGCAGGACAGCGGGATGAAGCCTGTACATGTGAATCCGCACCATGTCAAGAAGTCGAAAGAGCTGGATGACAACAATCCCAATAAGAATGACCGTAAGGATCCAAAGACGATTGCGGCACTGGTCAATGAAGGACGCTTCTCTTATCCCTACATACCAACCGGTATTTATGCGGAGATCAGGAGCTTATCGAATCTTCGTTTCCAGACGCAGGAAGAGCTAACAAGAATCAAGAATCGAATCGCTAGATGGTTTGCCATTTATTTTCCTGAATATAAAGACGTTTATGGGGATTTAATGGCAGTCAGCGGACGAATGATACTCAAGGAAGCTCCATTGCCGGAGGATATCAGAATACTTGGAGTGAACGGTGTAAACCAGATTTGGAGAAACGCGAAGCTGCGAGGCACTGGAATGAAGAGGGCAAAGATCCTGGTATCAGCTGCAGAGCATAGCGTTGGAAGTAAGGAAGCACCGGAAGCGGCAAGGATTGAACTGAAGAATCTGCTGAATGACATGGATGTATATGTGTCAAGGATGGAGGAACTGCTCCAAACTATAGAGGAAAAACTGAAGACGATTCCATATGTTGATAAACTGATGGAAATCAAAGGAATCGGATTGATTACAGTCAGCGGATTTATTGCAGAAGTAGGTGACATTGGACGTTTTGATAATCCGAAGCAGCTGCAGAAGCTGGCGGGATATGCAATCGTGGCAAATGATTCCGGAAAGCACAATGGAGAGAGCCGGATCAGCTACAGAGGCAGAAAACGGCTGAGATATGTGCTGTATGAAGCTGCGATATCACTGGTGGGGAAGAATGCTGAGTTTAAGGAAATACATGAGTATTATCGAACCCGTAAAGAAAACCCGTTAAAGAAGATGCAGTCAGTAGTAGCAGTGGCATGTAAGATTATTAGGGTATTCTACACAATCCTGACAAAGGGTGTGGATTATGACCCAATGAAACTGATGAGTGATATCAGAAGGCCACAGTTGCAGGCAGCGTAGTAAGCAGAGACAAACAGGTAATGTTCTGTCACAGTTGAATTGAACTTTCAGAAATAGCTGCGGAGAGTTGAATTCAGCTGTGACAGGAAGGCTGAGAAGTATGAAGACCGAGTCGGGAAAACGTCCGCCGTAAGGTGCCGTGAGGTATTGATACTTAAACAGGTCAGTAAGACTTAAAACAAAAAAGAATGAGCCAGTAGTCGGCAGGAATAATCACCATAGGGCATGACCCTGTAGAGGAGCTAAGCTGACACCCTGGTTATGGACAGGCGGGACGAAGGAAGTTAGGACCCGGCAGAAATGCGGGTGATCCTAGTAGACACGGGAGGTTCGCTGCCGTAGATGGGAGGGTATACACAAGGCCATGTAGAACGAAAATGATGACGTTTTATTTTGTGTACCCCAACCCCTCTATTTTCGTACCAGATACAGAGAAATGTCCATCTTCTTGGCTCATTCATCTGAGATATGGAACTAAAAATTCCTTGAAAAATAAGGAAAAAAGACTTGACTATATAGGGAGGAAGAGAGTATGATTGCACCAACATTATTAGTAGGACTTGGAGGAACCGGATCAAAGATCGTATGCCGTGTATCTCAGATGGTTACGGAAGAGCAGCGGAAAAGGATCGGATTTGCAGTTTTTGATACGGATATCAATGAATTAAGAGAAATCCGTGAGGCGAATCCGTTTATCAAGACGATCCAGACCTCAACAAAGCTGACGGTCGGAGAGTATCTGAATATTGATACGCATGCAAGAGATGAGTGGTTCCCGGTGAACGGAATCCTGAACAGCAAATCCCTGACAGAGGGAGCCGGTCAGGTACGTGCGATTTCCAGACTGGCACTGGACACAGCGATCCGTGCGGGAAATATGGAGCCTCTGCATAATGCAATCGAGGAACTTTACAAGCTGGAGGGCGATTCCTCAGAACAGGCATTAAGAGTGGTCATTGTAAGTTCCCTGGCAGGAGGAACCGGATCAGGACTGATTCTCCCGGTTGCACTGTACTTGAAAAATTATCTTGCAACCAAATTTCAGGCAAGTGCCAATATTACAAGAGGATTCTTCATTCTTCCGGAAGTGTTCTATGAGGTAATCCGTGGACAGTCAGAGAGAAATAATCTGAAATGTAATGCTTATGCAACGTTAAGAGAGTTGGATGCCTTTCTTATGAAAGGGGACGAGACTCTGCCGGAGAAGTATGAAAAGACGGTCAAGCTGGAGTTCCCGAGAGTCGGATCCAATGATGTGGAAGAGTATAATGTAAGACCGTATGATTTCTGTTTCCTGTTTGACGCACAGAATACGGAAGGAAAGAAGCTGAACAGTTTTAACCAGTATCTGGATCATGCCGCCAACTGTATTTATTCTCAGTCCATCGGACCAATGAATAAGAGAAGTAACTCTTCAGAGGATAATACGATCCGTGAACTTTGTGCGGAACGTGGACGTAACCGTTATGCCGGTGCAGGTTCTGCAATGCTGATCTATCCATATGAAGATGTAAGAGAGTATATCGCACTGAACTGGACAAAAGATTGTGTATCCAGTCAGTGGCTTGTATTTGACCGTATGTATAAGGAAAAATGTCTGGCTAATGCGGAGATGCGTGCACAGGGACTGAACCGGAGAGATATCAATGCGTCGGTAGATTATATTGAATCGATCAACCAGATGGCAAAGCAGAAAGATCCATTTGCATTATCGATTGAAAAAGCCTGCACGATCTACGACGAGGGTGGTTATAAGAAAGTCAACGATAAGTGGACAGAGTATGTCGGGCAGCTCAAGAAGTTTGTGAAGGACAGTACCATGAATGGTCAGATGGATCTGGATGCACAGAAGAATCTGGCAATGGGAATGATCAACGAGGTTGAGATTGGATCGAAGCAGGCAGCAGAAGAGCTTCAGGATGCGTACAGAGAGATGGAAAAGTATAAAGATATGGTTGTAAAACGAAGTGAAGATACTGCAAGAACCATTGCGTATTCGATCTTTAAGGCAAAGAACGACTCTATCACGAAGGAAAAACTGCCGCATCAGATGGAGACATATTTAAGAGATGAAGAAGGAAACTTTATCCATCCGAATGCAGTCCGTTATTTCCTGTATCAGGCACTGGAACTGATGAAAGCAGAGAAGGTTCTGGTAGAGAAAGAAAATGATAAAAAAGAAAAATCTTTTGATGGAATGTATGCAATTTTTGACAATACGAAGACGGATGATGAAATTGAAACTGTAGATCAGCTCACAGAGAGAAAGATTGATAAAAAGACGCAGCAGGAGTTTAAAGACAAGTTACGTTTTTATATCGGAGAGACAGATAAATACAGAACAAGCAGTGTTCTGGCAGAAGTTCTGGCAGAAGGAATCGATTATATTTCCAGTTTGTGTGAGGCGTTCCAGAATTTCTATACATCTTTCGAGAATCGTATCGAAGCACTGGATCGCAGAATTGCAGCCCTGTCCAAGAAATATGGCAATACAGCAGGAAGAACTTCCAGATATGTATGTGCGACACCGAACTGCTTCCAGAGACTGTTAAAAGAGATGCCTTATACAGGAAGCAGCATCACGATCGATAAAGAGCTTGCAGAGGAAATCTACAATAAAGTACGTAACTATTCCATGCTCAAGGATAAACCGGAGAATGGTGGTTACTTTGAACAGATCTTTGATAATGGAATTATCGGCTATTTCAAGAAATCTCTGATGGAGATCTATGGAAGCACTGTCAACATGGATGTGCTGACTGCACTTGAAAAAGAAGCAAAATACGAGAAGAATGAATATGATGCAACCAGGATCGAGCAGTATGTAAAGAAGGTGATCGCAGAGACGAGAAACCTGTCGAATCCATTTATCGAGCGTCCGCTTGGTGAGCAGAAAGCACCGATTGCTGCATGTACATACAGTAAAGAGCTGGATCCGAAGGATGATTCACCGAGATCTATGTTGATTGCAAAAGAGCTTGGAAATTATGGCGGAACACCGGATGAGGATATTCCGTTGAATATGATCATGTTCTACCAGTCTATTTATGGATTGAGAGCAAATAAGCTGTCAAAATTCTCACCTGGATGTGCAGCAGAGGGGCGTTCAGATGGTGAGTATTATAAGGCATATTATGAGGTAGTAAGCCAGATTAAACCAAAGTCAGATAAGACACCGGTTATCACACCGCATATCGACAGAAACTGGCATATTGTATCTGCATTGCCGGATTTGGACGAGGAGAATCAGAGACGTCAGGAAAGAGAAATTTACCGGGCATTTGCACTTGGAATTATCTGTGATCTGGTTTGCTATAGTAAGATTTCAGAAGGAAAATATTTATATAGATTAGAGCTTAATGATCTTGAACCGGAAGAATTTGTGGTTTCTAATGGAACACCTTGTGATCATTATTATGAAGTACTGGATGCATTGACAATCAATCCGGTTGCTGTGCAGACGATTCTTTCTTATATGAAAGAGAAATTTGCAGATGAACGTAATAGTTCAGGAAAACTTGATTTTGAACATAGCTATTTAAGAAGACAGATTAATGAGCTTGCAAGTATAGAATATGGTAAAGCTGGTTTATCTATTTTTGATGTTGCGTTATTGTTAAAGGTTTCAACGCCTTCAGCCGAGTTTGATAAAACTGTAGGTAAGGGAATTATGAGAGAAATTCTTACCCTGATTTATGAGTATGCACAGACAATGGTACTTGAGGCAGATTTAGACGGAATTTATGGAAAGTTTGTCTTAGAACAATTTGAAATGTTTGATAAAAATATAGACTGGTATATGGATAACTGGAAAGATAATTTCAGTGACTATATTAATGATTTGATGAGAATAGCTGTAAGCGATATTGAAAGAAAGAAACTGACAGATATTTATGAAAAAATGAGAAAAATCATGAAAGAATCAAGCAAAAAGAGAGGCTAGGGTCTTGAAAAGCATAGGAGAAGGCGGTGAATGAAATGCATACAGTGATCATACTGAACAAGCAATCATCGGATCTGCTGAAAGACTTTCGCTTTCTGTATAAACCATTTGTGGATGAAGGAACGATTAGTTTCTGTGACTGGAATGAGGCGGGGACGGACCTGAAATCGGCTGTCCCTGATATATACAAATGTATCAAGGGAAAACCGGACTGGCGTGCAATCGTGCTGAATACGGATTCTATGGCAGTACATACGTCAGGACCGGTTGCAGATGAAAAAAATCCATTTGATTTTCCGGGTGAGACGGTAAATGATACGGAAATCCCAAGAGAAAGTAATGTACCAATGATCCGTTTGTCACATATGTTGTGCGGATATCCTGCTGCAACAGTGAAAAATTTTGAAAAAGGGTTCGAGTATTATGATGAGAAGACCCTGAAACGAGTCCGGGTGAGAGAGTCAGAGTTGACGGAGGATGAGGTTTACCAGTTGTCTCGGCGGTATCGTGACAGGCTGAAACCAATCTATCTGGATGTTCCGGTCTCTGAAGAAGTAAAAAAAGCACAGGATGAATTAAATGAAAAATATGGGTTCAGTGATAATCGTCCGCAGGAATTGATCTTTATTGCGACCAGGAAGCATAAAAAGGATGAAGAACATATTTATGAGTCCTGGAAGACGCAGTTTGAAATGGAAAGTTCCAACTTCAGCAGCCGAAATAAATATCCGAATAACTGTAGATTCATATGCAGCAGTATTACCAATACAGAAAATAGTCTGTATATGAAGGAGCTGACAGAGTTCTGGGTTTCTGTTCTTACACTGGCAATCAACCGGATCCCGGCAAGTTCGCTGCAGGCATATCGTCTGTACAAACTGGGAATGGAAGCTTCAGAAGAGGAACTGGAACGGCTGCTGAATAAGCGATTGAACCGAATGGAGTCGGTCTATGATTTTGTTCAGGAAAGAATGAAAATGAAAGCAGAACTTTCCTTTGAGGAAGATGATATTCTTGTGCCGGAACAGAAGATACCGGTTCATTTTGATGGTTCATCAGGGAAAGAGTTGTATATCAATACTTCAAAGGTTGGATTGAGCAGAGATTGCCCAAAAGATGAATTATTTACCTGGATCATGGAGATCACAGAGAAAAAGCGTCAGATCAATCAATTCCTGAAAGCACCAAGACGTGCGATCGACAAAGCATCTCAGCATTTGAAAGGCAGAGCAGAAAGTTTCTTTGGTGATGAGTATAAGATGGATCAGTTTCAGGTGGAGGATCTTGAAGCAGAAATTGAAAGACTGGAGACAAACGTCCTGGAAAATAGCACCAGTGGACTGGTAGATGAAGCAAAATTTAAAGAGCAGATTGAAACAGTAGACAAAAAAGTGAAGAAGGATATTGTATCTCATATCAGAAGAAGTACGGCAGTTCAGGTTGGATGCTGTCTTCTGTTAGTGTACCTGTTGGGATTTGTGCCATATTGGATCTCTGCAGCCAAACTGGGAGGAAGTCAGTTCGGTTCAGCGGTTGTGGTAGCGTTGGCTGCACTTGCAGTGGCGGCAGCAGGCGGAATTGCAGCACTCTTCATTCTACGGTACAGAGTCCGGATGAGTATGGAAGAATATAATCATGTGATCCACACGATGGTAAATAATGTCAATGCATCAGCAGATGAATTTGGCAAATATTTTACAGCGGTATGTACTTATATGAAAGCACAATCGATCCGGGCAGGGATCAAGCTGAAAAGTGAATCGATCTCTTCCGCACAGTTCATACTCAGGGCACATAAGCAGGCGTTGAAAAGTTCTATAGAAAGAGATGAGGAAGTGGCTGCATCCTATGGGATCAGGCGGGTGGCAGAAGTTGAGAAAAATATTACTTCTTTCTTCCATGAAGAAAAACTTCCAAAGGATAATGCACTGTATTACTATGAGACAGATAAATCCGATGTAGGTATTCCGCTGAATGAGGCGGGAGACCTGGTGAGAGCACCGTATAAGTTTGTTGCCAAACTAAAACTGGAACGAGAAGATCTGTACGATGAAGTGAAAGGAGAAGTATGATGTTTATACGAATGCTGCAGTTTTTAGCACAGGCGATTCCTTTTATTTTATTGTGTCTGGCAGCGAGAAAAGCAAATCTGAATAAAATTGACAGAGGAAGACAGGTCTTGATGCCGTTTATTGCATTGCTTTACTGTACGATCGTAGCAGTAATCTTAACGCAGTTCCATTCCCTGCTGATCAAAATTATGGGGTGGATATCAGGATTCCTTCCATTTTTATCAAATGCAGGGATAAGTCATTATATGAATCTGTTCAATCTATTGATTGTAGTTATATTTCTTGTGCTGAAAGGGATTTTCCTTCCTATTTTGAACAAGACATGGAAGTCTAAAAACCTGATGCAGCTAACCTCCGGGAATTTCTATGAATATGAAGAAGACCTGGATAAATGGCTGTTGAAGAAAGAATATGAGCAGGTAAAGACTTATTGCAATGGAATTTATTATGCAGCACTTGGAGCATCTGTTCTGATTTTTGTATTGGGACAGATGTACCCGAAGATGGCATTTGCACAGACACCATGTTATCCGGTTTTTGGAGTGCTGGTATTGGGGGAAGTGATCAATTATCTTTCCGGAATTAGCAGAACAGAATTTATTGAAGATGTCCTTGGAGAAGATGAGGAGTCTTTTAAAGTTGCAAATTATGGCTTGCTGAAAGATATTTTAAAAGATTTATTTGGAGAGCGTGTCTTATATGATGCAACTGTGGACAGTGGGCTTGATGTATCTTCCAGTTTTGAGACACTGGAGGAGATGAAGAAATCAGAAAATCAGGCCATCCGCAATCTGGCAGGATATTTCACAAAGCTAAAGGAAAGCGGTCAGGATGTAGAACCAAACTATGTAAAAAGTTGTGTTAATCTGATCTGTGGACAGAGTACTTTGTTCTGTAATCCGTTTTACAGAGACCTGACTCATTATCTGATGTTTCCGATTATGGGGCAACTGATGAGATATAAAAAATGTCTGGTGATCATGGGAAGAGATTCAGCAACGGAAGATGTAAAAGAATGGCTGGAGCAGGGAATCTTTGAAAATGTAAATACAGGCAGTCTGTGGAAAGTCGGGGTGCTGGAGAATGAAAATCCGGAAATTGACGAGCCGGATATCGGAATCCTTAAATTCAGTGATCTGTATAACCTTCGTCTGCAGAGAAACCACAGTGATTTTTTAAGCCGTGTCGGATTTGTATTTATTGTAGAACCATCCCGCTTGCTGGCATCCGGACAGGCTGGAGTCAGCCTTTTGGTTCATCGTTTTGATGAAAGTAAAGAGCCGGTTGTGTATGCTGCATGCGACAGAAACTGTGACGGGCTGGTTGATGCACTGTCTCATGTACTGAAGACTACGATTACAGAAGTAACAGCCACACTGAAAAGTGCGGCAACGACTTCTATTATGTGCTGGAATGCAGAAGGGGATTATATGCATCACCGGATTTTCTCCAATGTATCCCGTTATCTTGGTATGGGTACAGAGATCAATGCAGTGGCATTGAAGTATCAGATTGCCAATACAAAATGGATCAGCAGTGAGAAATTCCCGGTTATGGATATGAAATGGATCGCGGGACAGTACTACAAAAAGATCTGTAATTATACAGACCTGCCAGTGAGTCAGGAGTCTTTCAACAGAGCGTTTCATGTGGAATCCAATTTGTGGAATACACAGAGAGAAGAAAATTCATTCCTTGTGGTGGAAGATGAATTTCAGAACTTGTTCGAGCTGACGAGACTGTTCGCAACGAGAGGAACGCAGCAGGGATTTATTAACGTGATCAGTGAAAATTATCTCTTAAGGGATTATATGTTGGGAAATGCACAGACCTTTATTTCTGACCCGAAAGCAATCCCGACGATTGTGGCAGACTATGCACGAACAGAGCGGAATACAATTTTGAAACTGATCATGCTGATGGCAGAGGAGCAGGTTTCCGAAGATGAAATCGTGGATGCACTGATGGTGAGTGGAATCAAGTTTGAAGATCCACTGGCAGCATTAAAGAACCTGATCTACAAGCATTGTTTCATAAAGGAAATCAACATTCGGATCTATTTCAGAGAACAGTTGATGGAAGATGCACTTCATACAGAAGTGAAAAAATATTATGCGATCGAGGAAGAAACAGAAATTGCAGAGTACGCAAAGAAACTTCAGAATGCATATTATATCGCAGAAGATGAGCAGGGCGATAAATATTATATCGGTGCAAAATTATATGGACATGTATTCCAGGCACTGATTCCGGGCCAGTTCCTGACTTATGATGGAAAATATTATGAAGTACAGGCGATCACACCACAAAATGGGGTCGTGGTACGAAGAGCAGCAGATCATATCACGGATCGTGTCTACTACAGGCAGTTGCGTCATATCAGGATCAATGACTGGAAAGATGATGAGAATATCGGTGGACAGAAATCCGTTGAGGGAATCTCAATCTATAAAGGCTATTGTGAGATAGATATTGAGACAGCAGGATACCTGGAAATGACATCTTATGAGAATCTGAATGCGGCAAAAGAAGTTCGTGTCAGCGGAATACCGGTTCGTTCCTATAGGAATAAACTGGTTATGAAATTGAATTTGCCGGATGTTTCGGAGCGGGTGAGATATACACTTTGCCTTCTTCTGAATGAAATCTTCCGCACGATTTATCCAGATGCTTACCCATATATTTGTGCGGTAACCTTGGTTGATACGAATCATGCACCGGAAAAGTTAAAAGGTGCAATGTATACACTGTCAGGAAAAGTAGACGGAAGTGCAATTTATATAGTAGAAGACAGTGAGATCGATCTGGGTCTGATCGCATCTGTTGAACGAAATTTAAAGCGGTATTTTGAAATCATAACAGAAGTACTGATGTGGCATGAGCAGAAAATGGCTGAAAATCCGAAAAAAGAAAGCAAACCGGAGGACTATGAGACTCCGTTTACGCCGGAAGCCGGAAAAGAAGAGGAAGCTGCGAAGAAAGCCAGGGAGAAAGCCGAGAAAGAGAACAAGAGATTCCTCGGAAAAATAAAGAGAAAATTAAGGAAATTCTGGGAAAAGATCACTGCGGGATTTAAAAAGAAGCCGAAAGATGAGCCGGTGGAAGAAACTCCAACAGAAGAAACACCAACAGAAGAAACACCAATAGAAGAAACACCAGAAGAAGGAATTTCAGAAGATAGTCCAACAGAGGAAACCACTTCCACAGATGAAAGAAACACAGAAACCGGAACTGAAAATGTCATGAAAAATGTGATGTATTCAGCAGAAGCAGAAATGGATATTGAAGGTGAAGATGAGCAGCTTGTGGAACAAAAGATGACAAAAAAGACGGAATATCAGAAAAGTTGTTTCCTGAAGTATGGCTATGAAGAAATCGATCCATACTTTGATTTTGGGGGGACGATCAAGTATCTTACTAAATATGGTTATGATCGAAATCCATTGCAGCAGGTTCGTGATGGCGTGAAGGCAGCAGAAGCTGATAACGCAAAATATGATCCACATAAAGAGGGAAGTCATTTTTGCGATTTCTGTGGTGTAGAGCTTGCCGGAGGAGAATATGAACTTCTGAAAGACGGAAGAGAACGTTGCAATCATTGCTCTTCAACTGCACTTAGGACTGGCGAAGAGTTTAAAGAAGTTTATAAAATGGTTGTCCGGAATATGGAGATCTTTTTTGGAATCAAGCTCAATGTGGCAATTAAGGTAAGAATGACAGATGCCAAGACGATCGCAAAACATTTCGGGGAAGAATTTGTGGCAACTCCGGGATTTGATGGACGTGTACTTGGATTCGCACAGAAAGATTCATCAGGATATAGCCTGTATATAGAAAATGGGTCTCCGAAACTTGCAGCAATGGCAACGATCGCACATGAACTGACACATATCTGGCAATACCAGAACTGGGATGAAAAAATGATCCTCAGTAAATATGGAAAGCAGTACAGGCTGGAGATCTATGAGGGTATGGCAAAATGGGCAGAGATTCAATATCTGTTGTATCTGAATGAAATTTCTTATGCGAAGCGTCAGGAAATCGTTACAAGGCTGAGAGATGATGAATATGGAAGAGGATTTATACAGTATGCAAAGAAATATCCGTTGGCTTATCGACATGAAAAGAATGCAACGCCGTTTGGAAGGATACCTCCTCTGTAAAGGGAAAATGTAAAGATGTCGGGGTAGGTCCTAAGGTCTTTCACCCACCTATGAGCAAGCTCATGTGGGCTTAGACCTTTTGACCCTGGCATCATGTAAATTGTAAAATATATTCTTCATTTACCAAAGCCGGGAAATATGATACTATGGAATGAGTTTAAAATTAAAAGGAGGTCGTTACATGATAAAATTGTACGATAACGGTGTGTATCTGTTGAATGGCACCGAGATAGTGGAAGACGCAGGAAATGTACAGACTCCTCTTACAAAAGAGGAAGCCGCGAAAAATACTATGGCGTATGGAATCCTGAAAGAGCATAATACTTCATCTGATATGGAGAGACTTCAGATCAGATTTGATAAGCTGACATCCCATGATATTACGTTTGTAGGAATTATCCAGACAGCCCGTGCATCAGGACTTGAAAAATTCCCGATGCCATATGTATTGACGAACTGTCATAATAGTCTTTGTGCTGTAGGTGGTACGATCAATGAAGATGACCATATGTTTGGACTGACATGTGCGAAAAAGTATGGCGGCGTCTATGTTCCGCCTCACCAGGCAGTCATCCATCAGTTTGCCCGTGAGATGCTTGCAGGCGGAGGAAAGATGATTTTAGGTTCTGACAGTCATACCCGTTATGGTGCACTTGGAACGATGGCAATGGGCGAAGGCGGACCGGAGCTTGTAAAGCAGCTTCTGAACAAGACGTATGATATCAAGATGCCGGGCGTGATCGCGATCTATTTAGACGGTGAGCCGGCAAAGGGTGTCGGACCGCAGGACGTTGCACTGGCAATCATCGGGGCGACCTTCAAGAATGGTTATGTAAATAATAAAGTTATGGAATTTGTAGGACCTGGTGTCAGCAATTTGAGTGCTGATTTCCGTATCGGTATTGATGTAATGACGACAGAGACAACCTGTCTGTCTTCTATCTGGAGAACAGATGAAAAGATCCGGGAGTTCTATGACATCCATGGAAGAAGTGAAGACTATAAAGAGCTGAATCCGGGAGCAGTTGCTTACTATGATGGACTGGTATATGTGAACTTAAGCGAGATCAAGCCGATGATTGCGATGCCGTTCCATCCAAGCAATGTATATACGATTGATGAACTGAATGCAAATCTTGCAGACATTCTTCATGATGTAGAGCAGAAAGCCCTTGTAAGTCTGGACGGAGCAGTAGATTATTCACTGCAGGATAAGATTAAAAATGGCAAGTTCTATGTGGAACAGGGTATCATTGCAGGCTGTGCCGGTGGCGGATTTGAAAATATCTGTGCGGCAGCAGACATCATTAAAGGAAAGAATATCGGAGCAGACGAATTTACATTCAGCGTTTATCCGGCAAGTACTCCGATTTATATGGAACTGGTGAAAAATGGTGCGATCGCTGATCTGATGGAAGCAGGAACTGTTGTAAAAACTGCATTCTGTGGTCCATGTTTCGGAGCAGGAGATACACCGGCGAACAACGCATTTTCTATCCGTCATACAACGAGAAACTTCCCGAACAGAGAGGGAAGTAAGCTGCAGAGCGGACAGATCTCTTCCGTCGCACTGATGGATGCACGTTCTATTGCTGCAACTGCTGCAAATAAGGGATTCCTTACACCTGCAACTGCACTGGATGTGGAATATAAGGGACAGAAGTATCATTTCGATAAAAATATTTATGCGAACAGAGTTTTCGACAGCAAGGGTGTTGCTGATCCGTCCGTAGAGATCAAGTTTGGTCCGAATATCAAAGACTGGCCGGCAATGTCAGCACTTCCGCAGAATCTGCTTGTAAAGGTTGTATCTGAGATCCACGACCCGGTTACGACAACAGATGAGCTGATTCCGTCAGGAGAGACATCTTCTTACCGTTCCAATCCGCTGGGACTTGCAGAGTTTGCTCTGTCAAGAAAAGATCCGGCATATGTAGGACGGGCAAAAGAAGTACAGAAAGCACAGAAGGCGATTGAGGCCGATGAGTGTCCGGTAGAAGCACTGGAAGAGCTGAAACCGGTTATGGACAAGATCCATGAGACATACCCGGAAGTTGGCAAAGGCAACCTTGGAGTAGGAAGTACAATCTTTGCAGTGAAGCCGGGAGACGGATCTGCACGTGAGCAGGCTGCATCATGTCAGAAGGTACTCGGCGGCTGGGCAAATATCGCGAATGAATACGCAACAAAGCGTTATCGTTCCAACCTCATCAACTGGGGTATGCTCCCGTTCCTGACTGATACAGACCATGAATCACTTCCATTCAAAAATGGAGATTATATCTTTGTTCCGGATGTGAGAAAAGCAGTAGAAGAAAAGGCTGCGGTTGTGAAAGCATATGTTGTCGGGGATGAGTTAAAAGAGATCGACCTGAAGCTCGGAGATCTGACAGATGCTGAACGCCAGATCATACTGGATGGATGTCTGATTAACTATTATAGAGCGACAAAGTAGAAATTTGTAGTTGTTGAGAGTGAAAATGATTCGGCGGCAGGAAGTGTTTCTGACAGAAGAGCGTCCATATCCGCCCTTGTTGTTGCATCGCAGTGCAGGACCCGCTTTACCTCAGCCCGTTGACAACTT